>MDTG01137981.1_pt1 | contig 31072 bp, 26 predicted proteins | sample 811421 | NCBI WGS metagenome assembly MDTG01 (sample SAMN05326645, study PRJNA326480) | marine metagenome | isolation source: seawater | place: Pacific Ocean: South East | collected 2011
TTATTAGAAAAAAAATCTAATGAATACATGTGATTATCAACATGTTTTTTCAAAGAATTAAAAGAATTAAAAATTTTGATTTTTTGACAAAAATCATTTAGGTTGATAAACCATCTTAAGAAATCTTCTTGTTGTCTTTCTGCCCATTCACATCTTTCTTTTTGAAAAGAAAAGAATGATCCCGTGTTATATGGACATTTTTCCAACATAGAAATGTATAAAACTTCAGTTTCACTGTAATCAAAATATTTACTAGAAACTTTCAAGACATTTATCAGTTCCTGAAAATTTAAATTATTAATAAGTTTTGCAATTATTAATATTAAAATTCCTTCACTTGTCTCAAAAATTTTTTTCTGATGCAAGTTTTTTGGATGTATATTCCATCTTTTTAATTCCGAGATTACTCTTTTAGTTAAAAGTCTACTTGATGTTATTAAAGAAATACTTTTTTTTTCTTTTAAGTTTTTCATTATAATGTTACAAATTGTTTTTGCTTCTAATGATTGATTATGAACTTGAATAAGAGAAAAATTTTCTAATATTTTTTCAGCATTTTCAGAAACAAATCTTTTTTTGTTAATCCAATAATCCATATATTGTACAGGATAGAAAGATAAAAACATAAAATATCTTTTTTTATCTTCAAGTGATTTTTCTTTTGTTTTTTTTGAATACCAGTTTTTTAATTTGATGGGATTTTGAGATTTTATATCAATTAACTTCAAATGTTTTAATAAAGAAAAAAAACTATATTGGGGATGATCTTTACCTATTTCTATTTCCATATTATAAGGGAAGTCATTATCAAATCCAGGAAATACTACTGCTCCTTGAGGTAAATTTAATACTTCTTTCATAAAGTCTGAAGTTGCTAATCTTGATCCAGTCGAACCAATTATTAAAACTACATCATTATATCTCGTTTTTTTTAAAAATTCTTTTACAAAATTTAGATTTAATTTGAAATTTTCATTTTTAGAAATTAAATTATTTTTTAATTTATAATTCTCAAATTTTTTAAAAACATTCAATATTAAAAAAAAATTCTTTTTTTCAAAATCGGATAAATTTTCAATATTAACTTTTTTTAATTCTTTGAAAGTAACGTTAGCATTATCTAGTTCATCAAATAAGTTTAAAATCGAATTTGAAAGATCAAATCTTGAAGATTTATAAAAGTGAGTTTTATAATCATTTGAAAGCTCTGAAATAAATTCTTTCAAAAAGTTACTAATTAAAAATATACTTTCATTTTGTTTAATTATTCTAAATTTTTTTTTTTTTAAAAAAGTTCTTTTTTTGGGTTCATCTCTAATTAATAATAACAAATCGTCTAAAGGATGAACGTTAATATATTTTTTTAATAAAGTTTCAGATAACTTGTTTTTTATTAATTTAGAAGTTGAAGAATCAATTGTAAAAATTTTAATTTTTTTGAGAAAAGAGATATTATTTTGTAATGACCTTTCTTTTAATCTTTCAACTAGACCTGTGACAAAATTTTCATAAAAATTATCTGATGCATTAATATTAAATACATTAAAACTTTCTTTTTTTTTATCAAAGAGCATTTAATAAATTTCCTTAATAGCATTTAAAATTTTTTCCCAATTTTCTCCATAAGTTCTCATTGAAACTTTTCTTTTATTAATATCACTTATTTCTTCGAATATAAATTCTAGATAACGTTTTGGCTTTAAATTACCCATTTTCTCTGGCCATTCAATTATCATTATAACTTCTTCAAAAAATGAAAACAAACCTAACTCATAAATTTCTTCTGAACAATTTAACCTGTAAAGGTCAACATGCCAAATAATAGGAGAAATATTATCATAAACATTTACAATATTATAAGAGGGAGATGATACTTCAGACATCACATTTTCTAGCCCCATTCTGGAATTAATTAAAGACCTAGCAAAATGAGTTTTACCTGTGCCAATATCACCATTTAACATTATAACATCACCAACATTTAAGAAATTAGAGACATTCTTTCCTAATTCAGAACATTCAATAGCATTTAATTTTTTTGAAAAAATAGTTCTCATTTTCTTTTTTCTCTAATTATTTGGGTTGTCTTTTAACGCTTTTCTCATTTCAAATTCATCAACAACTATTTTTAATGATGGCCATCTTACAATAATTATTGCACCTTTTTTATTATGCTTATTACTAAAAAATAATTTAGCACCAGATCTTTCTAATAATGTTTTTGCTATAAATAAACCTAGCCCCATTCCTTCATAATTTAATGAATTTTTATTATTGAAAGATTTTTTATTAACAAAAGGTTCTCCAATTCTTCCAATAAGGTCATTAGGAAATCCAGGACCATCATCTTCAACTTTTACAGTTATTTCATTATCGTTCCATTTCACGTCTATTAAAACTTTAGAAATTGAGTAATCAACTGCATTTTGTACTAAGTTTCTAATACCGTGAATAATTTCAGATTTTCTTTTTACGCTAGGTTGTGAACTTTCAAAAATATCTTCTTTTAGATTTCCATTATCATCTAAAGTTCTTATTAAGACTTTTTTTCCTCTATCTTGATGAGGATGAGTTGCTTCTTTTATCAAACTTAGTAAAGGAACATTTTTTAAAAGCATATCATCCTTACCATCTTTACCCATATCCCTTAAAATATCTCTACATCTATCGACTTGAGATACTATTAAATTTACATCATTACGTAATTCTTTTTTAATTTTTTTGTCTGACAATATCTCAGTAGAGGCTAATTTTATTGTTGCCAATGGTGTCCCTAGCTCATGTGTAGTGGCTGCAACAACACCACCAATTGCCATTAATTTTTGTTCTCTTTCTAAAGCCATTTGAGTTACTGATAAAGCTTGGCTCATCTTATTTTTTTCAATGCTAATTTTTCTCGCATATGCAGCAAGAAAAATAATTGTGGTTAACAAAGAAAACCACATTCCATATAATAATATTGGATCTACCATTAAAGTTTTTTCGTCTTCTGTTTTTAAAGGAATATACATGAACATCAAAAAAGTTACAAAAAAACAAGCAAAAATTCCAACTAACAACGTTGATCTTAAAGTTAAAATACTTGCTGATATTGTTACAGGAGAAATTATTAAAATTGAAAAAGGATTTGTTAATCCACCAGTCAGATAAAGTAGTATAAAAAGCTGTAAGAGATCAAATAACAACATAAAAAGTGTTTCAAGTTCACTTAGAAATTTAGATTTTGGATAAATAATAAAAGCAACAAAGTTTACTAAAAATGATAAAAAAATTAGAAAAAAAACTAATGAAATATTTAAATTAATTTTAAGAAATAAAATTGAAAAACAAACTGCAAGCAACTGACCAAATATAGCAAGCCACCTTAAGTTAACTAAAGTTCTTGAACGTACTAAAGGATCAGAAAATGACTTTAAAAAACTAAATTTTTTTTGCTTTTCCATTGGCTTTTTATCCACTAAAATTATTTAATATGTTAATTTGACACTATAGCAAAAATAATACAAACAGCAATTTTCTTCAGAAAGAAAAAAATGAAATTTCAAAATCTAGTCATCATTTCCTTCATAATTATTTCTCTTATATCTTTTGCAGGTATATTTCTTAGTTTTAAAGATCACGATAAGTTTGCTGATTGCTACGAAAACAAAATTATTCCTAATAACAATAAAATAGGAGGTTCATTTGAATTAAAAAATGAAAGTAACAAAATAGTTAATGATAGAGATATTATTAAAGAACCTGCTTTGATATATTTCGGATACTCTTTTTGTCCTGATATATGCCCATTTGATTTAGCTAGAAATTCTGAAACTGTAAATATTTTGGAAGAAAAAGGTTTAAAAATAACACCAATTTTTATTACTTTAGATCCTGACAGAGATACTGCTGAAAGAATAAAAGATTATACAAATTTTTTTCATCCTAAGATGATAGGTTTAACAGGATCTGAAGAACAAATAAATGATATCTCAAAAAAGTATAAAATTTACAGAAATGTTCCAAAAATAAAAAATGACGATTATTTAGTTGATCACAGCACATTTAGCTATTTTGTACACAATGAAGCCGGTTTTTTAGAGTATTATAATAGAAAAGACACTCCTGAACAAATTGCTGACTCAATATCATGTTTTCTTAAAAATGTTAATTAATTAAGGAAAAAATTTGACCTTTTAAGAAAAAATACTCTATTAAGTAATAATGGGGGTATATTATGAATAACTTTACTAATTTTCCTAATATCAGTGGTGATAATTCTCTTCTATTGGTAGATGATGATGAACCTTTTTTAAAAAGACTTTCTAAAGCAATGCAAAAAAGAGGTTTTGAAGTTAAAACCAGTTTAACGGTCAAAGACGGAAAAAAATTGATAGAAAATCATCCACCTGCTCATGCTGTAGTTGATCTAAGATTACAAGATGGTAGTGGGTTAGACATAGTAGAATTAATACAAGAGAAAAGAGATGACGCAAGAATTGTAATTTTAACAGGATACGGTGCAATTGCAACTGCTGTTGCAGCTGTTAAAATAGGAGCTACGGACTATTTATCAAAACCAGCTGACGCTTCAGATATTATTAATGCTCTTCTTTCAACAAAAGAAAGAAAACCTCCTCCCCCAGAAAACCCAATGTCAGCTGATAGAGTAAAATGGGAACATATTCAAAGAGTTTTTGAACTTTGTAATGGAAATGTATCAGAAACAGCAAGAAGATTAAGTATGCATAGAAGGACACTTCAAAGAATATTAGCTAAAAGAAGTCCAAAATAAATTTAAAAATATACTTTTTCCTTCATTATTTTTGGTAAGTCTCCATTTGTACCAATGGCTTCCTTACAAAATATATCTTTGAGTAAATTACTTTTATTTACTAATTTCATGCTTCTATCCCTTAAAGAATTTAAAAATCTACTCTCTCCAGAAAAAAAAGAATTAGCAAGAGTTGTGGTAAATGAAACGCTTAGCCTGTCTAGAGATCTCCATTTTTTATATCTATCGAGTACAGACAAACTGCCATAATCTTCTCCTTGGATTTTAGCTTCTGTGACAACTTCAGATAATGTTGCTACATCTCTTAAACCTAAATTAAGCCCTTGACCAGCAATTGGATGAATAGAATTAGCAGCCTCTCCTATCAGAGCTAATCTTCTATCTACAATATTCTCAGAAATGTTGAAGTAAAGTGGAAAACTATAAGTTTCTCCTATCAAAGATATCTCTCCTAGAATACCATTAAATCTTTTTTCTATCTCATAAAAATATTTCACATCTTTAGAATCTTTAAATTTTTCCATATATCCTTTCTTATTTGTCCAAACAAATGAAGATATATCGTTTTTTAAAGGAAGAATAGCAAAGGGACCTCCTGGATAAAAAATTTGAAAAGCATTTCCAAAGTGACTTTTTTCATGTTTCACAGCACCTACTATACTTGTTTGGTTAAAATCATATTTTATTCTTTTAATACCAAAACATTTGCCAACAAAGGAATTTTTTCCGTCAGCTCCAATTAATAAATTACATTTTACTGTATCTGAATTATTAATTTCTAAAAAATTACAATTGTTTTCTTTATTAATTTTATTAATTTTTTTATTGTAATGGATATCTAGATTTCTAAAGTTTTTAAATTCTTTAAATAAAGACTCTTTAAAATGTCTTTCTTCAACAATATAGCCCATTGGTTTGTCGCTTATATTATTACTATTGAATTTAATTATAGATTTAGGATTCTTTTCATTTAACTTTTTTGTTTCTACTATAACATTATTCATTACTTGTGATTTTGAAAATAAATAATCCCAAATACCTAAGTTTTCTAACATTTTAATAGAACTATCTATAATAGAATAAGAACGACCATCAAATTGATTAATATTATTTTTATTCAAATCTTTAGAATCTAATAAACATACATCAAAACCGTTTTTTGCAAGTAATAAAGACATTAACATTCCGTTAATTCCGGATCCAACTACAACAATTTCATATTTAGATTTCACTGTGATACTCATCAGACATTAGGTCATATGTATTTATATAATAATTAAATCTATTTTAACAACTTAAAGTTATACTTGTTCATGAGTTAAAAGACAAAATACTAGACCCTAAAAGAAAAAACAGATATAATAAATAAAAAAAGGGCTAAAGATCCTTTGTATGAGGCAAAAAAATGCAGGATAAACTTTCATTATTACCAGAATATGCATTTCCCAGACTTAGGAATTTATTGAAAGATGTAAAATCTAAAAAAGAACCTATAGAAATGCATATTGGAGAACCAAAACATTCAATTCCAAAACAATTCATTAATTTTTCTAATGAAAATATTAATGAATTTGGATTTTATCCTCCGAATGAAGGAGTTTTAGAATTAAGAGTAGCAATTACTAACTGGCTAATAAAACGTTATGGTATTTTAAATATTGATCCAGACAAAAATGTAATGACACTTAACGGAAGTAGAGAAGGGTTATTTAATTCTGCACTTGCACTTTGCCCTAAGAAAAAGAATAATAAAAAACCCGTTATTTTAATGCCTAATCCATTTTATCAATGTTATTTAGTAGCTTCATTAATAGCTGGTTCAAAACCAATAATGTTAAATACTTCCAAAGAAAATAACTATCTTCCAGAGTTAGAAAAAATTAATAAAAAAGTTTTATCTCAAACTTCAATTTTTTATGTCTGTTCCCCAACAAACCCTCAAGGTGGAATAGCAAAAAAAGATTGGTGGAAAAAAATACTTACACTTGCTGAAGAAAATGATTTTATAGTTTTTTCTGATGAGTGTTATTCAGAAATTTATCATGAGACCATTCCCACAGGTGCTTTAGAGGTTGCAAACCAAATTGGAGTAGATTTTAATAGAATTGTAATTTTTAATTCACTTTCAAAACGTTCTAATCTTCCTGGTTTGCGGTCTGGGTTTGTTGCTAGTGGAGAAAAAAATATAATAAAACTAAAAAAACTCAAATCGTATAGCGGAGCACCAAATCCAATCCCCCTCCAAAGAATAGCTGCTAAAGTTTGGAATGATGAAGAACATGTTAATATGAACAGGAAAATTTATAAATCTAAAATATTAAAAGTAAATGAAATTTTTAGTAAACTTGAAAATTTTTCTCCACCTGAAGCTGGTTTTTTTATTTGGTTAAAAGTTAAAAATGATGAAAAAACTACAAAAAAATTATGGAAATATCATGGTGTAAAAGTTCTTCCTGGATCTTATTTAAGTGGAGATAGACCATATTTAGAAAAAAAAAATAAACAATTGAATAATTTTATTAGGATAGCACTAGTTAGTAAAGAAGAACAAGTGATTTCAGGAGCAAAAAAAATAGTAGATTACATTCAAAATGAGGAATTTAGAGGTTAAATTATGTCAACAAACCTATTTCCAGATAAGTACAGTTCAAAACCATTAATTGCAACAGAGTCTGCAAAAAAATTAAAAAACAAATTAAATGAATTTTTTGGTTTAGTTTTATTTTGTTTTGGATTAATTTTATTTTTCACAATGACTTCCTATAATATTGAAGATCCAAGTTTTAGAAATGCAACTAATCTTCCAGCAAAGAATATTTTTGGATCTTTTGGGAGCTTTATAGCTGATCCTTTACATTTAGCCTTAGGAAATTCTTCTTTTGTTATTTCTTTATTCTTTTTAATTTGGAGTTGGCGTTTTATATTCAAAAAAGGTAAAAATAAAATTTTAAGTAGAATTATTTATTTACCTTTATCAATAATTTTTGTTTCTCTAGTATTTTCCTCTCAGCCACCAGAAAATAACTGGGTTTTCCCCTATGGACTGGGCGGAATGATAGGAGATACTCTGCTTACAATTATTATTAATCTTCGACCAGTTGAAATTAATTTATGGTTAAAAATTATATCGATTGCTTCTGCTTTATTTGCTATAATTATTTCATTATTTTCTTGTGGTTTTTCAAGAGGTGAAATTAAATTTTTATTCAATATGTATAGAAGATCACTTATCAATTTAATTCCTACAATCCGAAAAAAAGAAAAGGAAACATGCACTCAAAAAAATATTAATCCAATTTTCTCTGATAATTCTTCAAAAATTTTAAATAAAAATACTTTAGAAATTATTGAAAATGTAATTCAAAAAAAGAAAACAGAAGAAATAAATAATTCTGAAAAAAACGAATGGAAAAATAGTTACTCTCCAAAATTAGGAGGAGTTAAAAGAGAAAACAAACAACTGAATAGTTCTAAACAAAAGTCATTTGAGATAAAAAATCATTTTTTTAAAAATAATAAAGTTGAAGATGAAACTGATAATCAAGAAAACAAAAACTTAATTCACCACAAAGGGATTGTAAGTATTAAAAAAAGCTTGAAAGCAAAAGAAGAAGAACAGCCTAGATTGAAATTTGAAAACAAGATTAACACTTATCAATCTCCACCATTATCATTATTAGAAAATTCGTTAAAAATTAAACAACAACTGATGAGTCATGATGCACTTAATGAGAATGCAAGAATGCTTGAAAATGTTCTTGATGATTATGGTATAAAAGGCCATATAGTTGCAGTAAGACCTGGACCAGTAGTAACACTTTATGAATTAGAGCCAGCTGCAGGATTAAAAGCGAGTAGAGTCATCAGTCTTTCAGATGATATAGCGAGATCAATGTCTGCTTTATCAGCTAGAGTATCAACAATACCAGGAAGATCGGTTATTGGAATAGAATTACCAAATCCTGATAGAGAAAAAGTGTTATTAAGAGAACTATTATCTTCGAAAACTTTTGGCGATAGTAAGTTTCCACTTCCTTTAGCCCTAGGAAAGGACATTGAAGGAGCTCCATTTATTGCAAACCTTTCAAAAATGCCCCACTTATTAATTGCAGGAACTACTGGTTCAGGAAAGTCTGTTGGTATAAATACTATGATACTTTCATTATTATATAGATTAAATCCTGATGAATGTAGACTTATAATGATAGATCCTAAGATGTTAGAGTTGTCAGTTTACGACGACATTCCTCATCTTCTTAGCCCAGTAGTTACAGATCCCAAAAAAGCTATAGTAGCATTAAAGTGGGCAGTTGCCGAAATGGAAGAAAGATATAGAAAAATGTCTAAAATAGGAGTTAGAAACATTGAAAGTTATAATTTAAGGGTTAAAGAAGCAATAGATGATAATGAAGAATTTAGTAGAAAAGTTCAGACAGGATTTGATGATGAAACTGGAGAACCAGTTTTTGAAGTACAACATTTCAAGCCAGAAAAAATGCCATATATAGTAATAATTGTCGATGAGATGGCTGATTTAATGATGGTTGCTGGAAAAGAAATTGAAGCTTGTATACAAAGATTAGCACAAATGGCAAGAGCTGCAGGTATTCATCTTATCATGGCAACTCAAAGGCCATCAGTTGATGTCATAACTGGTACCATAAAGGCTAATTTTCCTACAAGAGTTTCTTTTCAAGTAACTTCCAAAGTTGATAGTAGAACAATTTTAGGTGAAATGGGAGCTGAACAATTACTAGGAATGGGTGACATGCTTTTCATGGCAAACGGAGGTAGAATAACAAGAATACATAGTCCTTTTGTTTCAGATCAAGAAGTAGAGGAAGTGGTTTCTTTTTTAAAAACTCAAGGTAAACCAAATTACGTGTCGGCTGTTATTGAAGGGCCAAGTCCTGAAGAAGAAGCTAAAATTGATGAAACAATAGGATTAAGTTCTTCTGACAACAATTCAGAAGATGAGCTGTATGATTATGCAGTTTCAATTGTTGCAAATGATAGGAAGTGCTCTACTTCTTACATCCAAAGAAAACTATCAATTGGTTATAATAGAGCAGCAAAAATTGTTGAAAAAATGGAAGAACAAGGAATTGTATCATCAGCTAACCATGTAGGAAAAAGAGATATTTTGATTCCGGAGAAAAATTTTTAATGTTTCTAAAATCTTTTTTTCCAATTTTAATAATAATTTATTTCATCTCAAATATTACTTACTCTAATGAAATATCTGCAAATATTAAAAAAATTGAAAATTATTTAAATTCTATAAATTCTATTTCGTCTAATTTCGTTCAAATTAATGAAGATGGCAGTATCTCAAAAGGAAAATTTCTTTTGAAAAAACCTGGAATGATGTTTTTTGAATACAATAAACCGTCAAACATTATTATTATAATTGATAAGAATGTGATAACTCTTTTTAATAAACTTTTTCCTAAAACTCAACAAAAATTTCCTTTATCTATTACGCCACTTTATAAATTAAGTAAGAAAAATATTAATTTAAATGATGAAAATATCTTAAAAAACATTTCTAATTTATCTAAAAACTATACAACTATAACACTATTTAATCCCAAAAAACCACAAAACGGCGAATTAAAATTAATTTTTTCAAAAAATCCTATAAAATTAACAGGTTGGCATTTTTTATCCTTATCAAAAGAAAACATCAAAGTTAATCTAACTAATTATGAAGAAAATATTTTCATTTCAAATGATAAGTTTGATTATGACATAATAGTATCTAAAATTAAAAAATAATTAATTACCTTTAAAAACTGGTTTTCTCTTTTCCTTAAAAGCATTGAGTCCTTCTTCAAAATCATTTGAAAGAAAACATTTTTCAACACGTTTTTTTGCAATTTCTTTTTCAAAATTATTATTAGATAACTCCAATAAAGTTTTTTTCATTCCAGAAACTGCCAAAGGAGCGTTCTCTAAAAAATACTGATGTAATGTTGAAATCCTATTCTTCAAAGAAATATCATCTTCTTCCAAAAAATCTAAAAAGCCAATTTCATATAAATCCTTAGCATCGAAAGTTTCACCAAGAATTAACAATCTTTTAACTATTCGGTAACCTAAAATGTTGACCATCCTTTTAATGCCGTCAGGTTCATAATTAATACCAATCTTTGCTGGAGGAACTCTTGCTTTGAAACTATTTTTAGCAATTCGAAAATCACAGGATAATGCCAATTCAAAAGCTGCTCCAAAAACATCACCATTTATAATACATAATGACGGAATTTCTAATTCCTCTATTTCTCTACAAATCAAATTTATAGGGTTATTTTTCCAATCCGGGTATGAAAATTTATTCAAATTAACTCCAGAAGAAAATATTTTCCCTTTCCCAGTTAAAACAATGTACTTATTTCTCTTTTTTTTTGCGTTTTTTAAAAATTTACTTAATTTATTTAACACATTTAAGTCTAAGGAATTAAGAGTTCCGGGATTATCAATCTCAAATATTGAGTATGTTTCTTTTGAATTTAATAAATTATTCATATTTTAAATTTAGTTAAAACTGGTACATGGTCAGAAGTTCTTTTCCAATCTCTTACATGTGTAGAGATAGAACTTGATGTTGTTTTTTCTATAAGGTCCTTACTTACCCAAATATGATCCAGCCGCCTACCTCTATTTGACTTTTTCCAATCCTTAGCCCTGTATGACCACCAAGAATAAAGTTTACCTTCTGGTAAATGATACCTTACGATATCTTGAAAATTACCAGAAACTTTTAATTTGTTAAGAAATTCTATTTCTATTGATGTATGGGAAACTACATTAACCAAACTTTTATGACTCCAAACATCGTCATTTAGAGGAGCTATATTAAAATCTCCTAGTATTATTGTTTTTTTTGAACCGAATTTTTTAAAATATGTACTCACTTCTGATAAAAATTTTAACTTATGATCAAATTTTTTGTTAATTTTTCTATCAGGTATATCTCCTCCTGCAGGAATATAAAAATTATGTAAAGTAATTTTTTTAAGTATTTTTACAGATATATGTCTTGCATCTCCTTTGTTACAAAAATCAACACGTTTTATTTCTTCAAGTGGATATTTAGAAATAATCGCAACTCCATTATACGATTTTTGTCCGCTACTAGCAAAATGGTGATAACCTAAATCAAAAAAATTTTTTGATGGCATTAAATCATCTTCACATTTGCATTCTTGCAAACAAAGAATATCTGGTTTTTCTTCTTTTAAATAATTACAAATTAAATTTTCTCTTAGTCTGATTGAATTAATATTCCATGTAACTATTTTAACATCCATAAACTTTTTTCCTTAACTTTTAAAAATATAACCATTATTTTTTGATAAAATAACTTCACTTTTTATATGATTTGAAGATAATTTTTTTCTTAATCGGTAAATATGTGTTTCTAAAGTATGAGTAGTTATGTTTTTCTTATATCCCCAAATATTTAATAACAATAATTCTTTATTTAACACTTTATTTTTATTCTTGTAAAAATATTCTAAAATTAAAGTTTCTTTATCAGTAAGTTTTATTTTTGTTCCATCTTTTTCTAATAACATTTTAAGCGAAGGTTGAAAAATATATCCCCCAATAATTAGCTTTTTATAAAACCCTTGTTCAATCTTTTTTCTTAATAAAAATATAGAATCTATTAACTCTTGGTATTTAAACGGTTGTTTTAATATTTTAAAAGGATAAAGATTTTCTTCTAAATTTTCTATACAAAGACTTTTTTTATCTACTAAAAAAATAGAAGGAATTTTTTTTTGTTTTAAAAACTCAAAGTTAATATTTCGTTTTTTGACATTTTCCAAAAAAATCAAAATATCTGGTTTATAATTTAAATATAGTTTTTCAATTGAAAGAGAAGAATTATTTTTTAAAACTTTTAAAAATTTTATTTTTTGAAAAACTTCTTTAATTGCAAAAAATTCATCTTTATCATTTGAAATAATAGTGATACTTAAATTATCTTCCATTAGTGTATTCCATGAGTTTATTATAAGATATATTCTCAATTAAATAAAATTAAAATATTAATATTGGATAAAAAGATATTTAAAATGAATTTTGAAATAAAGTTGAATAATCAAAAAGCAAGAATAAAAAATGATTTTTCATTGGGTTTACCTATTTTAATAAAAAAAAATAATACGAGTTATATAGTATATCCAACTGAAACCATTAAAAAGAACATTTTAGATGGATTGCTAAAGAAAACTATTAATAAACCTTATCTTGTAATAACAGAAAGAAGAGCGAAATCATTAAACATAATGGTTTATGATAAAGGTTTAGCAAGACTAAGATTGCCAAAAAAATTCGCATCTGATTTTTTAAAAAAAATAATTGATCCAACTCATGATCTTTCAAGCCCTATGAGTGGGCCTTATATGTCAAAAAAAACAGGATCAAATGAAATAGAAGAATTTTGTTTACAACTATGTAAAGATGCCATGTTATTGCCATCAATAATTATTTCAAAAATTTCTAAAAGTGATAGAGGTAAACTTTTTGAAAAAGGATTACTCGAATATGACATTGCAAAATTAAATAAACCAGAAGAAACAGACATTAATATTGAAAAAATTAGTGATGCAAACTTTTCAATTAAAAATTTTGGCGAAATACAGTTTCATGTTTTTAGGTGTTTAGAAAATAATGAAGAACACTATGCTATTGAGGTTGGCTCTCCTTCAAGAAAAAAAACAACAGTTGTCAGAATTCACTCTGCTTGTTTTACCGGAGACGTATTTGGTTCCTTGAAATGTGATTGCGGTCCTCAATTACAAGCTTCATTGGAATACATTAAAAAAATAAAAAAAGGAATTATAATTTATTTAAATCAAGAAGGAAGAGGAATTGGATTAGCAAATAAAATGCGAGCCTATACTCTTCAAAGTCAAGGTTATGATACCGTAGAGGCAAACCACAGATTAGGTTTTGAAGATGAAGAGAGAAATCTAATTGTTGGTTCGAAAATACTTAAAGTATTGGGTTTCAAAGACATTGAACTATTAACAAATAATCCAAAAAAAATTAATGCTATTAAAAGTGCAGGTATTAATATTTCTCGACATTTAAATTTGAGAACCAAGCCTACTAAAGAAAACATAAATTATTTAATAACAAAAGCAAAAAAAAGTGGTCACTTTTTATGATAAAGCTATTCGACTTCCAAAAAGTGCAGTACCTACTCTTACAAAAGTAGAACCGTATTGTATAGCTTTTTGGTAATCTGCGCTCATTCCCATTGATAATTCCTTTAATCCATTATCATTTGCCAATGAATTTAAATATTGAAAATGCTTTTCACTTTGTTCATTTATTGGTGGAATACACATCAAACCAACTATTGGTAATTCATATTTTTTAACGCATTCATTTATAAAATTATTTGCATCTTCAGGTAATACTCCAGATTTTTGTTTTTCTTTTCCAGTATTAATTTGAATAAATATTTTTGGACAAAAACCTTTTTTTTGAGCCTCATTAGCGATAGCTTTAGCTAACTTTGATCTGTCTAACGAATGAATATAATTAAAAATTTCAAATGCCTGCTTAACTTTATTTGTTTGCAAATACCCTAACAAATGCAACTCAATATTATTATAAAATCTTCTAAAATTAATCCATTTTTTTTGAGCTTCTTGGACTCTATTTTCTCCAAAAATTTTATGATTTTTTTCAAGTAATAGTTTAATTCTCTCTTCAGGTTGAACTTTAGAAACTGCAATCAATTTTACCAGTCCAGGTTTTAGATTAAATTTTTTTTCACAATCATTAATTTCACTTTTAATTTTTTCTAAACTCAATATTAAAATCCTTATTTAAATTAGCAAAAGAATCATATATTTTAAATATTTATGGATTAAACTCCACTAATACAATTTAAATTATTAAATAGTGAACTAGTTATTAATTTTATTTTATGATTGTATTATTTTGATAACAAAAACATATATTAAAAGATAGAAAATTCAAAATTTAATGAGGATAAATTATGTTTAAACTAATAATTATATTTCTGACCACCTTAGGTATTTTCGGTACAGCAAATGCTGGTGGTCATTCTAAGGTAAATCTTGGAATAATTCTTGGATTTACCGGTCCAATTGAATCTCTTACACCTGATATGGCATCAGGGGCTGAATTCGCTATATCTGAAGTTAACGAAAGTGGTGCCTTTAAATTTGGTGAAATAACTTCGGTACGAGCAGATTCAACTTGTATAGATAATGCAGCAGCTACAGCTGCTACTGAAAGACTAATTACCTCTGATAATGTTAATGCAATAATAGGAGGTGATTGTTCTGGTGTAACACAAGCAATGTTAGAAAACGTAGCTTTGCCAAATGGAGTTGTTATGATATCACCTTCAGCAACATCTCCAGCATTATCATCAGTAAAAGATAACGATCTATTTTTTAGAACTTCTCCATCAGATGCTAGACAAGGCCAGGTTATTAAAGACATACTTATGGATAAAGGATATAAAAAGATAGCAATATCTTACGTAAACACAGACTATGGCAAAGGCTTGTCAGATAGTATTGCTAACTCTTTTGTTAATGCTGGAGGAGAAATAACTATAAATGCCTCACATGAGAATGGAAAAGGTGATTATGGAGCAGAAGTGGCAGCATTATCTCAAGCTGGTGGAGAAATATTAGTTGTTGCTGGATATCTAGATCAAGGAGGAAAAGGAATAATTGAAGCTGCTTTAGATAGCGGTGCATTTGACACCTTTTTCCTTCCAGATGGAATGATCGGAGACAGCTTACCTCAAAATATTGGTCCTGATTTAAATGGGTCAATAGGTTCAGTACCTGGTGTTGAAACACCTGGTAGTAAAAAATTAACTTCTTTAGCTAAAGATTTTAATGGAAGCGGTCCTTACGCACCAGAGTCGTATGATGCTGCTGCACTTATAATTTTAGCCATGCAACAAGCAAATTCAATTGATAGTAATGATTTCAAAATTCACGTATTGGATATTGCAAATTCTCCAGGAGAAAAGATTTATCCAGGAGAGCTTGGTAAAGCTTTGGAATTATTAAAGCAAGGCAAACATATTAACTATGAAGGAGCTTCAGGAGTTGAATTAATTGCTCCAGGAGAAGCCGCAGGAAGCTACAGAGAAATTTTAGTAGAAAATGGTGAAAATAAAACAGTTAATATTCGTTAAAATTAAAGGGTCTGATGATTCATCAGACCCAAAAAAATTAAGATAAATTATTATGATTGAAATACTAAATGTAAGCAAACATTTTGGTGGAATTAAGGCTGTTGAAAATGTAAGTTTGAAAATTAAAAAAGAAACTATTACTGGTCTTATAGGCCCAAACGGCGCAGGAAAAACGACATTATTTAATATTATAGCTGGTGTTTATAAACCGTCTTCAGGAAAAATTTTTTTAGACAATAAAGAAATAACTAACTTTGAACCACATGAATTGTTTAAAAAAGGTTTGCTTAGAACTTTCCAAATATCTCAAGAGTTTTCATCTCTTACTGTAATAGAAAACTTAATGATGGTACCTGATAATCAATCAGGTGAAGTTATTTTAAATACCTGGTTAAAACCTTCTAAAATTATAAAAGAAGAAAAAATAGTAAAAGAAAAGGCACAAGAAGTTTTGGAATTTCTAGAGTTGTCTCACTTATCAAATGAATATGCTGGAAATTTATCTGGAGGTCAAAAAAAATTATTAGAATTGGGAAGAACCATGATGGTAAAACCAAAAATTATTTTTTTAGATGAGGTAGGTGCAGGAGTTAACAAAACGTTACTAAAAAAAATTTCATTTTTAATAAAGAAATTAAATAAAGAATTGAAATTTACATTCTGTATGATTGAACATGATATGGACCTTATAAAAGAATTATGTGATCCTGTTATAGTTATGTCCGAAGGAAAAATATTAATAGAAGGAAATGCAGATGAAATTATCAATAATCAATCTGTCATTGAAGCTTACTTAGGAACTGGACAAAGGGAAAAAAAATAAAATGCCTTTTTTAGAGGGAAAAAAAATGACTGCAGGTTATGGAGGAGACTCATACATAATTAAAGATTGTTCAATAAGTGTAGAAAAAGGAGAAATTGCCGTAGTTGTTGGTCCAAACGGTGCAGGAAAATCAACAGCGATGAAGGCAATTTTTGGAATGATAAAATTAAAAGAGGGAAATGTTTTTATTGAAGACCAAGAAGTAACAAGTCTCAGTCCACAAGACAGAGTTACAAAAGGTATGGCTTTTGTTCCTCAAACAAACAATATTTTTTCTTCTTTAACAGTTGAAGAAAATCTTCAAATGGGAGGTTTTATTAGAGTAGACTCAATTGATGAAACAATAGAACAAATGTATTCATTATTTACCGTTTTAAAGGAAAAAAGGTTTCAGGTTGCTGGTGAATTATCCGGAGGACAACGTCAACAAGTTGCTTTTGCAAGAGCTTTAATGACAAATCCAAAAGTTTTAATGCTAGATGAACCCACTGCTGGTGTATCCCCAAAAATAATGGATGAAATTTTTGATAAAATTATTGATGTATCAAAAACTGGAGTCTCAATTTTAATGGTTGAACAAAATGCAAAAAAAGCTTTAGAAATTGCCGATAAAGGTTTTGTATTAGTTCAAGGTAAGAACAAATTTGTTAATTCAGGAAAAGAACTTTTAAATAATAAAGAAGTAAAAAAAGCTTTTTTAGGAGGCTAAATGTTTGAAATTTTGAATGCTTTTATCATAATAATTAACTTTATAATCATTCCAGGATTGACTTATGGAAGTCAATTAGCTTTGGGGGCACTTGGAGTAACAATTATTTACGCAGTTTTGCGATTTTCTAACTTTGCGCATGGAGAATTAATGTCTTTCGGTGCCATGTGCACAATTTTGTTCACTTTTGCTCTTCAAAATCAAGGCATTCACTTTTTCTTTTTACCAACGGCTTTAATCGCATTACCTTTAGGAGCTGCAGTTACTATATTTTACTGTTTAATTACAAATAGGTTTGTATATGAACACTATAGGGGAAAGAAAATAAATCCAACAACCTATTTAATTTTATCAGTAGGAGTTCTTTTCTTTACTGCTGGTTTAATAAGATTCATAATCGGACCAGATCTTATAAAATTTAATGATGGAACAAAATTCTTATTAAAAGCTAGTGATTTTAAAGAAATGACAGGTTTAAATGAAGGTTTAGCCATTAAAAATACTCAAGTTTTAACATTAATAATAACATTATTACTTGTAATTTCTCTTTTTTGGTTTTTAAAAAAAACCAAAACTGGAAAAGCAATGAGAGCATTCTCAGATAATGAAGATTTAGCATTATTATCAGGTATTAATCCAAAAAAAATTATTAATATTACTTGGATTATTTGTGCAATTTTAGCAACTTTAGGTGGAACTTTATACGGTTTGGACAAAAGCTATAAACCTTTTACGTATATGTATTTAGTTTTACCAGTTTTTGCATCTGCAATATTAGGAGGGGTAGGAAACCCTGTAGGAGCAATAATTGGTGCATATATAATTTCTTTTTCTGAATTAATTTTTACATTTGCATATAAAAAAGTACTAACATATATCTTACCAGAATTTTTGGCTCCCCAAAATTTAGTTCAATTCTTATCTACGGAGTATAAAATAGCTATATCTTTTATAATTTTAGTTATTGTACTTTTAATCAAACCTACAGGCATTTTTTCAGGCAAGACTATATGACAACTAATCAAAAAAAAATATTTTATTTTTCTATTATGGCATTTTTGTTAATTTATGTTGGAATTATCCAAAGTTGGAATGTTTCATTGGCTATTTTAAATATGTGTATAATTTCTGCAATCATGACAATAGGAGTTAATATTCAATGGGGATATGCAGGTTTATTTAATGCCGGAATAATGGGTTTCACAATTATAGGAGGATTGGCAACAGTTCTAATATCAATTCCACCAGTAAAAGAAACTTGGTCTATAGGCGGTGAAAAAATCTTTTTTGGATTTTTAATATTAATTTTTACTATTTTGTCTTCAATATTTATATGGAAAAAAACAAAAAAATTTAAATCATTAGGATATTTTTTAACTTTTTTAACTATAATATTAGGATACATAGCTATTAGAATAATTACTGGTGATGCAATAAACAAAATTGAAGGTTTTGAACCATCAAAAAGCGGTTTTCTTGGGGGTCTAGGTCTGCCTATTTTATTTTCTTGGTTAGTAGGAGGTTTTCTTGCTGCCGGAATTGCTTGGATAATAGGTAAAATCACGTTGGGACTTAAAAGTGATTATCTGGCTATTGCTACACTTGGGATAGCTGGAATAATTTTGTACATTGTTAAAAATGAAGAATGGCTTACAAGAGGAGTAAAAAATGTAAATAGAATTCCAAGACCTGTTCCCTATGAAATAGAATTACAAAGTGCCTTTTGGTTTCAAAACTTAACAGAAAAATTTTCTATTCCAATAAAAGAAGCATCTTCTATATTCGTGAAATGTTGCTATGCAGGTCTATTTCTTACTGTATTATTGATTATCCTTTGGCTTTCTCAAAAAGCTCTCAATTCACCATGGGGAAGAATGATGAGAGCTATAAGAGATAATGAAGATACTGCAAAAGCAATGGGTAAAAATATTAAAAAACAACATCTTCTAGTATTTGTTTTGGGATCAGCTGTTATTGGAGTTGCTGGAGCTATGATGACAACCCTTGAAGGCCAATTTGTTACTGGTTCATATACCCCTTTAAGATACACATTTGTTATTTGGGTTATGGTAATAGTTGGAGGTTCAGGAAACAATTATGGTTCAATAATAGGAGGGTTTTTTATTTGGTTTTTCTGGGTACAATCTGAACCTTTGGGTTTATGGATTATTGACTTAATTATTATTTTTATACCCGAAGAAAGTAAAATAATATCGCACCTTCAAGAAAATGTTTCCCATATGAGATTCATGACAATGGGAGCTATTTTACTGTTAGTTCTGAGATATTCTCCAAAAGGGCTTATCCCAGAAGAAAAGTTGCAAAAAAATTAAATATCGAATTTTAAAATTTATATCTTACTTTTCTCAAAAGTGAAATTTTACTTTAACCAAAGTTTTAAGCATTTTAACTTAAATATTACCCTATACTTTCAAATCCAAAATATAAGTCATTATAAATTTTTAAATCTAATTACAAGAAATTATTAACTTGAATTATCATTCCAGGCCAACCTGATATTAGCATCTCTATTGTAAGATAAACTAAAAAAAACAATCCTAACCAAGATAACCAAAAATATTTATTTAATAACTTCATTATAAGGGTCGCAAAAAAAGCCATAAAAATTATTGCTAAAGCTAAACCAAAAATTAACAAATAAGTATTTTCTCTAGCAATAGCTGCTACAGCCAATACATTATCAATCGACATTGAAATATCTGCTATAGTTATCGTAAGTAATGCTCTAAACATTTTTTGTTTTTCGGTTAGTTTTGACAGGTTTGATTTATTTATTTTCTTATCTAAGTCTTTTTTACTATTTGATTTTTGTCTTAACTCTGAAAAAAACCGCCAACATACGAAAGCTAATAAAACGCCACCAAAAAAAAGAATTCCTTCGATTGAGAGAAGATATGAAGCAATTAATGTAAAAAATATTCTAAAGATAGCTGCAGCTGCCATTCCTAAAAAAATTGCTCTTCTTCTATATTCTGGAGATAAACCTGCAGCTGCCATTCCTATTATTAAAGCATTGTCACCTGAAAGGATTATATCAGCGAAAATTATTTGTGATATATCTAAAATATGGTTTAAAATCATTTAAGTCATTCTAAAAATATATTGTTAATAAACATGATTTATAATCATTTACAACTACCAAATCAAACATTAAGTTTAAATATAAATATCAGTATTTATTAAATAAATATCTTAAAAAGGTAAATTAATGTTTGAACTTTCTTCTTCAGAATTTCGATCAACAGCTAAATCGAGAAAATTAGCAAAAGCTAAATTACCTAAGATGGCTTTCGATTATATCGACGGTTCATCTTTAACAGAATTTGGAGAAAAAAATTCAAGAAAAACCATTAAAAAAATTCAACTTTTTCCTAGAATTTTAAGAAAAATATCAAAAGTGGATATTTCCCATCTTATATTAAACCAAAAAACTGACTTACCTTTTGGAATTGCGCCAATGGGAATGTGTAACATTACAGATCCCAAAACTGATCAATTTATTGCAAAATTTGGAAAAAAGTATAATTCCCCTGTCTGTTTCTCCACTATGGCTTCTACAAGTTTAGAAGAGACATATGAAATTTCTCAAAACAATGGTTGGTTTCAGCTTTATGTAGATGACGATCTAGAAAGTGGTTTAAACCTTGCAAAAAGGGCACAAAAAGTAGGATATAAAAATTTAATTTTTACTGTTGATGTTCCAGCATTAGGTAGGAGACCAAGAGAGCTTCAACATAATTTTAAAGTACCATTCAGACCCAGCTTATCACAATTTTTTAATTTTATGATACACCCCAAATGGTCTTTTTCAATGATAATGAATGGTGGCTCACCTAAACCTGCAAACTTTAAGGAAATCTCACAATTAAATCGATCAAGATCTAGAGCAGCAGCAGATTGGAACTTTTTAAAAAAATTAAGAAGTGAATGGAATGGAAATTTAATAATAAAAGGAGTTTTAAACGAAAAAGATGCCTTAGCTTTAAAAGAGTTTGGAGTCGATTGTATATATGTCTCTGGCCATGGAGGAAGACAAATTGACAGCATACCTCCACCAATATTGCAATTAAAAAAAATAAGAAATGTATTAGGAAATCAATTTCCTTTAATATACGATACTGGGATTAGAAATGGTGAAGATATTGTAAAAGCATATGCAATGGGAGCTAACTTTGTGATGATTGGAAGAGCTGTTCTTTATGCAGTTGCAGCAGGAGGTTATAAAGGACTTGAAAACATGTCAAATAACTTTTGTGAAGAAATTAAAATAACAATGACACAGTTGGGATATTCAAATATATCATCAATAAATGCAGATTGCATAGCATAAAAATAATTTAAAAACTATAGTCAATTGTTAATTTTATTGCATCATGATCCCTATAAGGGTACAAATAATCTGTTGATTTTTCAGAAGAATATAACACGATTTTATTTTTAATGTCTAATTTATCGTTTAAATCGTATGACGTCTCTAGTGAAATAATATTACTATTTTCAAGAGTGGTTTTATTATATAATAAAGTAAAATTTAGTAATTCATTAATAAAACTCCATCTAGCATGTGCCATAAATCCAAAATAGTTTCTGTTTAAAAAAAAATCCTGATAATTATCTTGCATATTGTTTAAATTTATCTCACTACCTATAGAAAAATTAGAAAAACCAGAATATTCTAATCCTACACCTGAAACAAATAAATCTAATTGTTCCCATGAAGAAAAATTTTGATTAATTTTGGGAAACGTTCTTCCATCATGATATGCTAAATCATATTTAAACAAAAAATTTGATCGAGCAAGATTTCCACTTAAACCAATTACATTCACTCTATCAGAACCCAAAAAAACTTGTGCTTCTTTTCCGCTATAATTAATGGGTTTTTCTACAAAACTTAATTGATCCCAATTTATTTGACCTAAAGTAAAATCTAAATTCCCTCCATTAAGAAGAAATTTAGCTCTTAAAATTGCTTCCCAATTTTTTTCAGGTAATATTGTTAAGTATGTTATATTAGAACTATTTAAAAAAAAGTTTGGATCAAAAGGTTCGAAATTACCGGCAATTATATTTGATCCTGCATTTAATGAAGTAATAAATTCGATTTTTGAAGATTTATAAGGAAAAGAAAATAATAATGCAGGAACATGTTTTCTTATTTCTTCAAGCTCAGTTTGTCCTAGTCTTGATAAATCTCTTGGATTGACTATGTCTGTCGCAATCACACTATCAATCTCACCTCTTGGTATTACTTGATTTCCCATTCTGAACCAAACACCATTATCATAATTGAAGTCTAAATAAAAATCTTTTAAACTTTCTTTTCTTTTTATATTTGAAAATAAATATTTTCCTTCGAAAAAATTACCTAAGTTCAATTCAGTAATTCCTGAAAATTTATACTTTAATTTATCTTCTAGTCTTCCTTCTAAAGATAAAAATAAAACACTTTTAATTTGTTCAATTCCCTTTTGATTTCTCAAAAAATAATTATTTGTATTTTTCAAACCATATACAAAATGTTGTGAAAGCTTACCGCTAGTTGAAAATGATTTTTCTTTATCTTCATTGTAGATTTTATCTTCTTTTTCATCTTCAAAAGTATAATTTGTTTCAATTTCATTAAAAAAAAATTCATCCTCAAATGCTAATGAAATATTCCCATAAAAAATAAAGAGAATTACTATGAAAAAAAATTTATTTTTTTTTAATCTTATCATTCAAATTATAAACCTCTTTGCATACTTTCAACTTCGAAAAGATTATCTTCTATCTTGACATTATAATTTATATCTTTGAGTTTAAATATACTTGAGTGCATTACTTTTTTATTTTTAGTAGTTACCATTTGAAGAGTTTTAGCTGTCCAAATGCCATCAATTAATTCTATATCTTTAGCTGAAAAATATTTCACCTTTTTTCCTTTTTTAACGTTAATAACACCCCTAACTTGAATAAAATTATCTTTCCTAATCCATAAAATAGATCTAAGATAACCTGTCTTTTCAACAACATTCTCATTTTTTGGTAATGACTCAATTTTCCAACATTCATACCCATCCACAACATCATTATCAGAAATAATTTTGTAAGTTGAGTCATTAATATCTAAACCTTCAACGTCACTTATTGTAAAGTCACTACCCATCCAAGAACCATCTTTATCAGCTGAAGCTATTCTATTAACTCTTTGGAGTGCTGGGAGAAAAAGCCAGGAGTCATCTTCTTTATTATCATCTACCCAATCGTAAGACAAAAAAGATGTATTTTTTACGTCTGCTGGACTTAAAAAGAAAGAAATACTTTTTTCAACTTCTGAATATTCTTTAACATATAATTTAATTTCTCTAATTCTCTCTCTCTTTTTTTTATCAATTAGAATCATAATATTTGAAGAAATTGCTGAATTACCAGTATCTCTTTCATCAACTTTTTTCATAATCTCATCAGCAGTTAAACTGAAAACATTTGAATAATTCATAAAGAAACATATGAATAATAAAGAAAATAATTTAAATTTCATCACCATCTCCTTTAAATTAATTTTGTGCCATTTTTTTGTTCGAAATGATGCTTTCATCGCTGTCAAATATATAAAAAAGAGCAGGAAGTACAATCAAATCTCCAATAAGGGCTAAACCCATTATAACTGCCGTAAACATCCCAATATTAATGAAGGGTGTCAATGCGCCAAAAAGCATAGTTGAAAAACCTATGACCAGAATGATGGAAGTAAAGATAACTGCTCTTCCAGCCTCATTCATTGCATCTCTTATAGCATCTTCTGTTCTCAAGCCTTTTTTTCTTCCCGAAACATATCTAGCAACAACATGTATTGCATCATCAACAGCAATACCCATAGTCATAGCCCCAACAATTAAAGTACCTAAATCTAAGTCAATTCCAATTAATGTTGCCACTCCACCCGCCATTATTATTGGAACAACACTAGGTATGAGAGCTAATATGCCATATTTAACAGATCTAAATAAGACAAAGAAACAGATTCCAATTAATAACAAAGCAAGCATAAAGGATCTAGGCAAACCTTCATTAATATATTTTTCTTGAGCAGCAAACATGACACTAGGACCTGTAAGTTTAACCTTCATCTCTGGAAAATTTTCTCGTGAATATTTTTCTGTTTTTTCCAAGAAATTTAGCATCTCGTTACTTGTCATGTTAATTATAGGTAAGGTTATTCTAATATATCTATTATCAAAATCTTTTAAATCTGACAAATCTTCTTCTGGACCCGAATTTTCATAAATAAAAAGTAATTGTGCAGTCATATCTGAATTATCGGGTAAAATATAAAAGCTTTCATCATCTCCCATAAAAGCTTTTCTTATTTGTTTTAAAAAATCTAAAAGAGAGGTGCTTTTTTCAGATTCTTTTAATTTTTCTAAATAATTTTCAAAATCTTCCACTTTTTTTAAAAATTTTGGGTCCTTTGATCCATCCTCAACCCCTGAATCTAATATATATTCAACATTTTGTATTCCTTTAAAGGTATCATCAAAATATTTCATATCTTTTGTAACCCAAGAATCTTCCTTAAAATATCTTACAATATTGGAATCCACTCTAATATTTGATACTGTAATAATACTTAAAATAAATACTATAATACTTATTACAAAAATAATTTTTCTATTTTTATAAGTAAACTCTGGAATATTGTTAGTAATTTTAGTTGCCCAATCACCTCTGTAAGCATTCATAGTTAATTTTGATACTTTATTTGAATAACTCAGTGCAGCTGGTAATGCAGTCATTGAAAAAAGAAAAATAATCATTGATGCAGAAGATGCTAAAGCGGCATACTCTCTTACTGGAACTAATTGGGTAACGGCTAAAGCGGCAAAACCAATAGCTGTGGTTAATGCCGTAAAAAAAATTGGTTGCAAAAGGTTTTCAATTGCTTTTAAAGCAGATTCTTTTCCAGAATTATTTTTAGATTTAAGATTATAAAATTCATTCATTACGTGTACACTTACTCCCATACCTATTATCATAAGAGTTGGTGCTAATGCTGTTGTCATTGCAGTAAATGCAAAACCAAGTAAAGACTGCAAGCCTGTAACTATAGCAATGCATGAAGCAATTACTATCCAAGGATAAATCATTCCTAAAACAGATCTAAATGTAATAAATAAAATTATAATCATAATCAAAGCCATAGTTGGATTAATCCAAGCTTGATCTTTTTTACTCAAAGTTTCAAATCTTTCTCCAAAAACTTGAACACCTGCTAAATGTATATCATAGCCTAATTCTCTAAACTTCTCTTTCTCAATAAAGTTCATTAGGTCAGTTACAACCTTAACCTTATGATCGTTATTGTTGAGCCTATATTCAGTCCTCGCAACAATTCTTGTATTTTTTAAATCTTGTGTAATTAAATTGTCTATCGCTAACTTTTCGTTAACAATTACATCTCTGGCATCAGACAATGCATTCAAATTATTATCAATATCATCAATATCTTCAAAAAGATCATCCGTAACTAAAATTCCATTGTCATTATGAGTATATTGATATTTGGATAAGCTTCTAACTTGAGTAACAATCTCATGATCCTCTAACATTTCTGATATACTATTAATCATTTTAATTGTTTCTGCTTCAAAAATGTCTTTATCTTTTGGTCTGGCTGATATCCCAATTGCCATGTATTCAGTATCACCAAACATATCTTGCGTCTCGTAAAAGGCTTTTAGATCTGGGTCATCTTCTAAAAACCACATTTCACTTGAATTGTTATAATTAGGAGGCATGATTAAAATAGTTGAAATAGAAACAAGCATAATAATAAAAGTACTAATTAATACTAATAATCTATTTTTTATAACACTTTCTGCCCATTTTTTTGATATTACTTCCATTTCAAATATCCTATGAATTTATTTAATTTTGATAATTTTTTTTTTTTTAGTTTATATAAAGTTAGTTAATAGCTATTCAAATTTTTTATAAATGTAAAGTTCATAAAATAAACTTTTGAAGTTAAAAAAAATGTAAAGATAGTTCAAAAATAAGAAAAATTATTGAAATCCTTTTAAAAAGAAACTATTTGTATTTTAAATCATAGGGAGAAAGCCATTGAATTCAATTATACAAGATATAGATCCTGGCGGTTTACTTGAATACTCTGTCGTTTTTACAGATCGTTCTTTAAACCACATGTCAAAAAAATTTCAAACAACCATGAACGATATATCCTCTGGTCTTAAAAAAGTATACAATGCCGATGGTGTAGTAGTAATTCCGGGTGGAGGAACATTTGGAATGGAAGCAATAGCAAGACAGTTTGCTTCAAATAAAAAATGCCTCGTAATTAGAAACGGATGGTTTAGTTTCAGATGGAGTGAAATAATTACAAGATGTAAAATTACAAATGATGTTACTGTTTTAAAAGCTCAAAGAAACAATGATAACTATCAAGCCTCCTTTTCACCCCCTAACATCGATGATGTTGTGAAGGAAATAAAATATCTGAAACCAGATGTCGTTTTTGCTCCTCATGTAGAAACTTCAGCAGGTATGCTATTACCTGACGATTATCTGAGAAAAATTTCGAATGCGGTTCATTCTGTCGGTGGTATTTTTGTTCTTGATTGTGTCGCCTCAGGAGCACTTTGGGTAGACATGAAACAAAATGGTGTTGACGTTCTTTTAAGTGCACCTCAAAAAGGCTGGTCGTCTACCCCATCAAGTGGTCTTGTTATGTTAAGCAAGAAAGCAAAAAGCATTTTAAATGACACTGAAAGTGACAGTTATGTATGTAACTTAAAAAAATGGAATGATGTGATGGCTTCTTATGAAAATGGTGCTCATTCTTATCACTCCACAATGCCTACAGATTCTCTTGTAAGTTTTAGAAATACACTTTTAGAAACAGAAGAACACGGGTTTGAAAAAATTAAAAATGACCAAATAAATTTAGGAAAAGGTATTCGAAATCTTCTCGAAACAAAAGGATTTAAAAGTGTAGCTTCAAAAGGTTTTCAATCTACAAGTGTTGTTGTAAGTTATACTGATAATCCTGAAATAAAATCTGGTAAAGCATTTATTGAACAAGGAATACAGATAGCTGCTGGAATTCCACTTGAATGTGATGAAGGCGAAAATTTCCTAAGTTTTAGAATAGGTCTTTTTGGGTTGGATAAGCTTTTAAATCCTGAAAGAACAATAGATAAATTAGATAAAGCCCTATCAAATCTTACTTAAAAATTTTCTTGACTAAAATTATCGAGAATAGTATTTAGTAGTTTATAATTTAATTTTAAACGCAAATACTATTTATGACATCTATTACAAAACTTTCATTACTAACTATAACAGTTTTTTACTTTATTATTTCAAACTTTGGATATAGTTCGGAATTAAACATTTATTCACATAGACAGCCATTCTTGATAAACCCATTCCTTGAAAAGTTCACTGAGTCGACTGGAATAAAAACAAATGTTGTTTATTCTACAAAAGGTTTAGCACAAAGATTAAAAGCAGAAGGAAAAAATAGCCCAGCAGATGTAATTTTAACTGTTGATATTGGTAGATTATATATTTATGACGAAATGAAACTTTTAAAAAAAGTAAATTCGAACATTCTTAAAAAAAATATCCCTTCTCATTTAAGAAGTCCTGAAAATACGTGGTTCGGTTTATCCAAAAGATCAAGAATAATTGTTGTTGCAAAAGATCGTGTAAATGTTAATGAAATAAAAAAAATTGAAGATTTAGCAAACCCAAATTTTAAAGGGAAAATCTGTTCAAGGCCAGGAAGTCATGTTTATAACAGGGGTTTAATGGCATCAATCATCGCTGCTCTAGGAGAAGAAAAAGCTACAGAATGGGCAAAAGCCTTTGTAAGTAATTTAGCAAGGCGCCCTCAAGGTAATGATAGAGCACAAATTAAAGCTATTTATGAAGGTCAATGTGATATCGCAATCATAAATAATTATTATTTTGGAAAGTTAAAATATTCTGATAAAAAAAACGAAAGAAATTGGATTAAAGGTTTAGAAATTATTTATCCTAATCAAGCAGAAAATGATAGAGGTGCTCACATTAACATATCAGGTGGCGGTGTTGCAATTCATTCGAAAAATACTGAGAATGCAATAAAACTTCTTGAATTTTTATCTGAAAATAAGTCCCAAAAAATGTACAGCAAAATTAATTTCGAATTTCCAGTTAATAAAGATGTAGAACCAAGTGATGAACTAAAAAGTTGGGGTGAATTTAGAGAAGATAAATTGCAAATAATTGAAATAGCAAAACTTTCAATTTTAGCTCAAAAAATAATTGATAAAGTAAATTGGTAAATTTTTTTGTTTTACTTCAGAAAGCAAAACTTCCTATTTTTAATGATATTTTTTTTAACTGTTCTTTTGTCATGGCCTATTATTTCTTTAATTATTTTAAGTTTTGGTGATAGCAAAGATTTATGGTTTCATCTATATGATACTGTTCTCATAAAATATATTTCAAATACTCTAATTTTAATGATAGGAACTGCTATTGGAAGTTTAGCTTTTGGTCTATCAACCGCTTGGATAGTTACAAATTTTGACTTTAAACTTAAAAATATTTGTGATTTCATTTTAATTTTGCCAGCGGCTTGTCCTGCATATCTTGTAGCATATGCATATACTGATTTTTTTGAATATGCTGGACCAATTCAAAAATATTTAAGAGAGATTGGTAATTGGAATAGCCCTAATGAGTATTATTTTCCTGAAATAAGATCTTTAGGAGGAGCAATATTTGTATTATCTTCTGTTTTATATCCATATATTTATATACTTTGCAGAACATCTTTTAGACAAACACCACAAAGTTTAAAAGAAATAAATAAAATTTATGGATATAATGATTTTTGGAAACTAAGTCTTCCTTTAGCAAGACCAGCTATAGTTGTAGGAATAGCATTAGTTTGTATGGAAGTTGTTTCAGATTTCGGTACAGTAGAATACTTTTCAATAGAAACCCTAACTTTAGGAATCTTTAATGTTTGGATTGGAATGAATAATATTACTGCAGCTTCGCAAATTGCTGTATTTACTTTTTTATTCATTATTGGCTTATTAGTTATAGAAAAAAAGTATCGATCCAGTAAACGATTTAATGATACAACATATAAACAAACATTTATCAAACCCTTAAAAACTTCACATTTTAAATCAATATTGTTCCCTATTATTTGTTTTTTTCCTTTTTTTTGCGGTTTTTTATTACCAATTATAATTCTAATAAAAAATGTTATAAACTCTAGATTATCATCAACAATTTTTCCTGTTTGGGAAGTACTTTTTAATACAATCATTATTTCCGTATGTGGGGCAGTGTTAATAATGGTCATATCAACCTTTATAGCTTGTGCAACTGACATCAAAAAAAATAAAATATTAAATTTATTTGCTAATTTCTCAGCAAGTGGTTACGCTTTTCCAGGAACAATATTAGCAATTGGTGTTTTGGCCACTGCAGGTTTTTTTGATAAAATAACTAATAAATTTTCAATAGTCATTACATCGTCTGAATCTAATTTCTTTTTGAGCGGAACCATACTTGTTTTACTAATTGCTTATTTAATAAGATTCAATGCTATAGGATTTGGTTCCGTAGTTTCAGGGTTGAGCAAAACATCTCCAAATATTTTTTCTGCCAGTAGAACTCTAGGTAATTCAATCAATAGAACAATAACAAAAATTACAATACCTTTAATAACCAAATCGATAGTCGCTGGAGGAATCCTCTGTTTTGTAGATATAATGAAGGAGTTACCAATGACTTTATTGTTAAGGCCATTCAATTTTGAAACATTAGCTACCTACACTTATCAATATGCACACTCAGAATTAATGAGTGAAGCATCTCTTTCAGCTTTGTTAATCATAGTAGTTGGATTGATACCAATAATCTTCCTTAATAACTACCTTAGAAACTAGTAGTATTTTGCAATGTTAAATAAATCTTTGCTTAGAATATCAGAATTATTGAATTCCTCATATATAGGTAATGACATTTTTTGCCATAATTCTAAATCATTTTTTTCAATTTCATAAATCATCATACCTTTATCTTTTAAGTTTTTTAAAATTTCATTTTCAGAATCTTCAAATAAATTTCTTGAAAACTTTTCTGTTTCAAGAGCTGCTTGTTTAATAATCTGTTTATTTCTAAAACTTAAATTTTGCCACCAAAAATTATTTGTAATAATTATAAACTCTAATCTTGAATGATTTGACAATGTGAGAGTATCCATAATTTCCCATAGCCTTAAGTTATTTATTGACGACAAATTTGTCATGCCAATGTCTGCCTCACCTGTTTGATAAGAAAAATATTGTCTAGAATTAGAAATAATTTTTGGATTACCTCTAGAAACTAAAACCAGATTTGCCAAAGTTTTTGAAAAAATTCTAACTTTTTTTTCTTCTAAATCAGTAGGCTTCAATATTGGAAAATTATTTGATATAAAAACAACATTTCCATATGGTAACCAAAATAATACCTTACTTCCAA
>MDTG01084529.1_pt1 | contig 31053 bp, 24 predicted proteins | sample 811421 | NCBI WGS metagenome assembly MDTG01 (sample SAMN05326645, study PRJNA326480) | marine metagenome | isolation source: seawater | place: Pacific Ocean: South East | collected 2011
ACCCGAGAGGTATCGTTCGTCAAATCCCACACTCGCAACGTTTTATCCACACTTGCACTGACAACCGTGGTCTCGTTCAATTTTATCACCGAAAGGACCTTACTCGTGTGTCCTCTCAACACCCGAGAGGTATCGTTCGTCAAATCCCACACCCGCAACGTATTATCATCACTTCCACTGACAACCGTGGTCTCGTTCAATTTAATCACCGATTTGACCACATCGGTGTGTCCTCTCAACTCCCGGGGGGTATCGTTCGTCAAATCCCACACTCGCAACGTACGATCATAACTTCCGCTGACAAGCGTGGTCTCGTTCAATTTTATTACCGATGTGACATCACTGGTGTGTCCTTTCAACACCCGGGAGGTACCGTTCGTCAAATCCCACACCCGTAACGTTTCATCCATACTTGCACTGACAATCGTGGTCTCGTTCAATTTTATCACCAAATCGACCCAATCCGTGTGTCCCCACAATACTTTCGACCATCCTTTCGTCCAGTAGTAGAAGCATTTCAACGCCATGCTCTGGAAAATTATTTCGTCCCGGTCGATTTCCTCATATTCGTCTCTTTTTATTTTTCTACCATTACCATTATCTTTTTCATCCTTCTTTTTCGATATCGAAAACATTTTCGCGATGGCATCGATGTCCTTTGGCTCGTACTCACTTAGCCACTCGAACTTGGCTTTGATGTCTTTCTTACTTTTAAAATCCTGGGGAAATTTGTTTCTCAGCAGGACGTCCCACTTGACGTGTTTTAAAAGATCTATGTGCAGTGAAAAGATGTTGCTGTTGTCTGTAAAGTTTAGCACCTTCAGAAAGAGTTCTGATGGTAGTTGTTCCGCAAAGACTTGCAATGGGTTTCCCCCTCCTCCACGGATGGAAAGGTTGAAAGCGCGCCTCCAGGGCAAGTTTTTGCCACCGCCATTTTTTTCCAAACGCAGGATCTGCTGCTTCAAAAAGTTCATGTTTCTTGGAGGGGGAGAAAAAAAATACACGTGGAGGTGCCAATTCCCGAAGTCCCACGACAAGCATCGCAAGTGCGCGGTGTGCAAGACGAAGATCTGCTGCTAGGCCCATAAAGTAAAATTATTAGTTTTATTCGACTCTCTGCGGCAATCACAACAGATTAATCTTCCTTCGTTTGATGCCCATGTCCGTCCTACGGCCATCTCGATCAAATGTAGTGCCTCCAACCTTTTCGTCGCATACCCAGTTACCTTGGTAAAAACTACCGTCCAGATAGGTCATTGTGCCGACACCATGCTTTTCGCCGTCCTTGAAATCTCCTTCATATTCGCCCTCAGCAGTCGTGTACTTGCCTTTTCCGTCTTTCTTTCCGTTTTTAAATTCACCATCGTATACCTCGTTGTAAGGTCCTTCCAACTTACCTTTCCCGTGCTTCTTTCCATCTTTCCATCCACCACAATAGGTAGTATTATTCGACGTTTCTTTTCCGTGTCCATGTTTCTTTCCTTCTCTGTACTCGCCCTCGTAGGTGTACCCATCGGAGGTTTCTTTTCCTTTTCCGTGCCTTCGACCATTCTGGAAATCACCGTCGTAGACGCATCCATTGGTGTAGGTTTCTACGCCTGAACCATGTTTCTTATCGTTTTCGAACTTTCCAACATAAAGCGTGCCATCATATGATGTATACTCACCATAACCATGTTTCTTGTCACTTTTGTAATCTCCTTCGTACTTGTAAATGAGGAAACAATTCATTTTGCCTTTCCCGTCCTTTTGGTCGTTTTTCCATTCACCATCATACTCGCTTCCATCATGAAACGTCATTATTCCTTTGCCATGCCTTTCATCATGTTGAAACGCTCCTTCGTAAACTCCGTCAATGTATGTCTGTTTTCCCTGACCATGTTTATAGTCGTTCTCCCACTCACCAACATAGTAAGTTTCGTCAGGGAAAGTTTCTTTGCCTTTTCCATGCCTCTTGCCGTCCTTTGTTTGCCCTTTGTAATAAGTTCCATCCTTAAAATATTTTTCTTTGTGCGTTAGATTGACAGTAGGTGCTCCTGCCCGCCACATGGATGCCAGGTCCATTCTTTAAAGTATTTTCGGTTTGTTCGCGCTTGGAATCTTCTTGTCGATGAGGAAGGACCCCACCCCACAGTGACCGAGCGCCGCCAAAAAAAATAGAAGATGTAAAATACGCATTTTGCATTCAAAATAAAGTATACGTGTAACATATAGGTCCGCCTATGCTATCCGCCACGTGTTTCCTTCGTAATTCCGGAACTCCGTGTAGGCCTCTGCCGGGCCCTTGGCAATGAAATACGCAATGCTATTCAGTGTATTTCTCGCCGTGTAGCACTCGGTGCCCCACTTTTTTCGAATCTTAAGGTTGTGCTTGTACGTGGTACCATCGATAGTGATGGATTTGATAGGCACCGAAGACCCATCACTCTGCTTGTAGTATATAACTTTTTCTGCCGGGCCAATGCATTCGTATCTATACGATCCAACGTCGAGCCCTACGCAAGGGACGTGGTTGAAAGTTCGTGACAAGTATACGTACGCCATTTTTTCGAATGGCCAGGAAAACGATCGTGTGGCAGGAACGCGATAATTTTTTTTTTGCCGCGACCCAAAGCAAAGAAAGCATGGCAGACATGATCGCTGCCCTCGGCGGTTCCAGCGCTATCTTGCTCGGGGTCATCGGGTTCGCGTGGAAAACGTTGAGCAAGTACAACGTGAGCATCGTTTGCGACACGCCGGTGGACAACCTGCCCTCCCATTCGCTGGAGTGCACGTGGGAGACGACGCCAGAATCCCCGCACGGGGCATTCCGCGCTGGCCTCCACGCGAAGGAAACGCCAGCAAGGACGTGGCACGTGACGATGAAGCAAGGCAGTGGGGACGCGTATGTGTACACCGACATGTTCAACAAGCCAAGGCCCGGCGAGCAAAGGTTCCTTCGGGTGCGACTGAGCAACGTACCACCGGACGCCGACATCTCGGTCCTTCACAAGTATTGGGCAGGCACCTCGCGCGAGTTCATCGAGTCCCAGTACCACCCGCACAAGCGCACGCCGCTCCTGCCGCGCAGCGGCGTCCACGTCTACGAAGAGCCGTCGCTGATCGACGACCGGGACGTCACGAAGGAGCAACTCGGGCTGCATTTCAACGCGGCCAGCACGGACTACGACGTCGTCATCGAGGAGGCATACACCAGGCACAAAACGAGCATCTGCCACGCCGGGTGCTGCAGCGTGTTCTACGCCCGAAAAAAAGAGAAGTGAAAATGTTGTAGAAAAACGTTTTTTTTTGTTGCCGTAATAAAAAAAAAAATCCCACAATGAAAATCGACCAACTCATCTACCTGAGTATCATTTCTATCCTGTTGATTTTGTACCTGCGACGATCGACTAATTTACAAGCCAATTCAGGTGGTGACTCTTAAGGAAACAAATAAGTAATTTGCAAGCAAGAGATTGTGCCGACGATCGGTTTAGAACAAGAAAATAGAGTTAATTACAACAAATATTTATTCGCGTTTGTTCATTTCTTGATTTTTTTTTTAAATTTGAATAGTCAAAAAGATCAAATGATTGATTATGAAAAAATAATGGCAACCTTTTCAAATAACAATGAAAAACATGTTATTTTTGAGAATTCATCACATCTTCAACATTATAAAAAAAATAAGAAACAATATGAAGAAACCATCAAAAAATTTTTAAACATTCAATAGCGACTTTACGTAAAACATTTATTTGACATTTTCCTTAGATTGTGCCATAAGAATCTACTCAGATCGTCGCTACCTTTTCAAACGTCGCTGCGGCTGGCATCTCCATCTTCTTTTCCGCCGGGCAGGCGTGGGCCGAGAACAGGCGGTGCGCCGCGCAGAACGAATGCTTGCATTTGCAAACGATCGTTTGCTCGACCAGAGACAACTTTTTTTTGCAGACCTTGCACTTGGGTTTGCCCATCATAGATTTATTTCCTACCTACCAAAAAAAGTGCGGCGGCCGTCAACGACGCCCCCCATGGTATACTGGAAAAAATACCGACACCCCAATCACTTTCGGCCCTTCTTCGACTCCTTCGACGACGAGGAGGATTTACTCGCGGACTGGGAGTATTGCTCCAACAACCTCGACTTGAAGCCACCCAGCAAGGTCGCCTCGTCCGCGCCTTCCATGATCCGACGCTTCACCTCGATCATCTCCAAGACGTTCCGAAACTCTCTGATGCCCGCTTCCAAGCGCGTTAAATGATCGAAGAACGGCTTGTGGGTGTATGTGCAGAATCGGTACATCCCGTCGCCCTCCACCTTCGCCTGCTCGAGCAGGGCCTCCCGTGCCTTTGACTCGTTGTACGGCTTGAAATCCCGCTGGTACTTGCAGCGCCACAAGTAGATTTTTCTCGCGTACTCCTGCACTTGGGCCATCGGCAACACATCGACTTGGTCGTACTTGTACTGGTAGACCCGATTCTGCGGGTTCCTTGCCAACTCGTCCAACCGCTCCTTGGTCATTGGGGTCGCTTTCTGGGAAGAGGAGTCCATCGTTCTTTTTTTGTCAACGTGCTTGGAAAATCGTCAAGGTGTGCATGAACTTACGATGTATAATTATCATAAAACCAGCCCGAGGCGATTAAAGTAGCAAGCATAAGGAAAAATCCGCTAGACCATAATTTTGTCCTGAATCTCTGTCCGCCAAGGGTGTAGTGTGGATTGAAGAATTTATTGTACGCTAGCAATAGTGCTATAAAAATTGCACTAAAAGTAAATGCGTTCATCTTTACAATTAGTAAAGAAAAACATTATGACCGCTGCTGCCGCTTCGAATGCGTGCCCTCGACAAACATGTAGCAGAACTGCTCGATCGTCAGGCCGGTTCCCTCGATCACCATCCTCGTGTGGAAGGTGTCGCGGTGCTCCATGTACTGGCGCCGGATGAAATCGAGCCCCCGACGGACGTCGCCCACGCTCAGGCCAGGAATCGCGCTCGTCGCCACTTTCTTGTTTCGACGCGTCTGGACCGGCATTTTTTCTAGCGGAGAAACAAAACGACGCTGGGAATGAACGCTGAACTTCTTTTCACGCAGACCGTCCTCATCGTCGTCTTGCTTCTACTGATCCACGTCGTGCGATCCAAACCGGCAGACCGACTTGTCCTCGCCGCCGCTCCACCGTCTTCTTCTACCTGCCGGGCGTACAACGGTAAGGACACGCTTTTGATCCCGCTCTATCGGGACCACAACAACATCTTCCTGATGGACTTGAAAATCAACGGCTCCTGGATCAAGGCGGTCGCTGACTCAGGGTCCTCCATGATCCTCGTGAGCGGGAGCGACTGCCAAAACTGCACCATGGCCGGCGAAGTGTCCAAGGTAAGGTACGGCTCGCAAGCATCTAGGGTGCAGCAAGAAACCGCCACGATTACTCTCGACACGTACAGGTACGCGTGCAACCAAAACTTCGAATCCTCCGTCGCCGCGATGCCCTTCGCCGCGGACAAGAAGTGCCTTACCACTCAGGCCAACCTGAATGTTGCCTTGGACTTCAGGGGGACCAGCAAGTACAACATCGTCGGCCTCAACACCCAGAGCGAGTTTTTGAAAAAGATGCTACCGTTCTCGCCCCGCGCCTACTCGATTCACATCCGCGGAATGTCGGACGCCCGGATGATGCTGTACCGCCCCGGTATCGACTGCCACGTCGCGAACCACTTCATCACCGACGGCCGAGGCATGGTCCAGATCCAGGGCCTCAAAGTCAACGGTAGGGACGCCGATCGGGTCGCTCGCAGCGTGCTGGTCGATACCGGGTCCAACGCCCTCAGCGTGCCATCACCGCTGTACCAGTCGATGCCGCCCCGAGGGCACCTGACGATCCGCCTCCTGTCGGTGAAAGGGAAACCCTTCCGGCTCCTCGTCCCATACAACAAGCGGAATTACACCAACGCCCAAGTCCTCGAGGAGGCCCAGTCGCGACGCATCGTCGTCGGGGTCACCTTTTTGACCGGCTACGCGGTGGGCCTTGTCCAGCAAGGGAATATCCACTACGTCACGTTGGATCGGCTCGAGTAAATAATATGTGCATGCATTAAAAAAAAAGAAAATGAAGGAGTCCATAATCTTAGGGTTGATCTTGCTTGGGGTCCTGTTCTACCTTCTCCACGAGGAACAAGTCCACAAGGCCGCCGTGCAACTTCGCGAGAAGAGAATCCAAGGCACGCTCTGCAAGAACATGTACAAAGACAACCTGATCACGGCGGGCGAATATGCGACGATCGAGGTGGGCTGGGCAAACGCCAACGCGGACAAGGACCCGGCGAAGCAGGCCCTGATCGACATGTACTGGGACAATGCCTACAAGTTCACGAAGAACCGCGACAATCTGAAGAAGGTCTTGCCCCGAGTGAAGGAGGTGATCAAAAAAATAAAGGCGGACCACGACTATGACCTGACGGACGATTACATGGAGTTGCTGCGCGAGCACCACGGCATGTGCAAGATCTCGAAGATACTGGACAAAGAACCGAGGTACAAATGGGCGTGGACGAAGTGGGAGGAAAGGCGCGGTGAAACGAAGGGCGAAAAAAATGTCATGTAAAACCAAAAAACGATGGATCGCGCCGGCCTGGACCCGAGAACCGTCATCTCTGTCATTGACAACGAATCCCCCGTTACGGTCGCCGACGTGGCTTCCGTAGGGGAAGACCTCGTGAAGGCGTTTCCGACAGGGCTTACGCTGGAAACGTTGGTGCCGGCCGTCAAATTGATTGGTCGACTATTGAAGAAGAAGATGTCGCACGAGCAGAAGAAGCAGTTCATCATCGACGCGTTGCGGTACACGGTGGACAATACCAACAGTGGGCCGGGCTTGGAGGAACTGGACCCGATCATCAAAGCGATGATCCCAAGCATCGTCGATGCTTTCTTGCAAAAACGGCTGGCTTGCCCATGCTTCCCTCGATGATTTACAACAATAGTAATTTACTTTTTTTTATTACAACCCTTCGTACACAAACGGGTGCACGAGACGTCTCACCCAATCTTCGTCGTGGAACTCGAAGACAAGATCACTATACTTGCAATACGCCGCGCAGCGCCACGACCGCTCGCTCATCCCGTACGCCAAGAACCACTCTTCCCCTTTCGCGATTCGTCGAGAAGTAACGACGCGCGCTACCAAATCCTTGGTCTTACGAGAAGTCCGAAAGTCCGCAAAACAGTCCAAACGGATGAGCACACAATTCGGCGTCATGGCCCGGACCAAAACCTCAAGGGGCTTCTCGTTGCTCAGCGGCCTTTTTTTTAAGTCATCCAGCCCAACACCAAAGAGCGCGTCCAAGAAGTGCTTGGGGCTTGGGTACGGCGAGGCGCCTACGTACGTCGAAGTGCCGACGACGGTGATGAACCCGGCCATTCGTGCGACCTCCGAGCAAGGAAAGCCCTCCGCATCTTCTTGGGCGCAGGAAGGGAAGGCCTCCCCATGCATGTTCCGAAGCATCGGCTGCGCGAAAGCGGTGTAGCCCGAGACAACGCGGTGCTTCTTTCCGTCGTAATCCTCGACGTCAATGTCGCCGCAGTACGACCCAAAGGTGACCAGCGGCACGTAGGCATCGGTGAAGAGGGCGCAGACAAGGTCGTAATGGTCCTTGAGGTTCTTCATCAGGGTACGGCGCTGGTCTTCCCGCTTATCTTCATTCCTCTCTGGGAACAGACGCATCTGCCAAGCCAAGCGCATCGTTTGGAAGAGAAAATCTTCCGGCAACTCGTTGATGTAGTGCGCTGGGAGGCGGACGTTGTCCTTACTCCAGTCGTACGTATCATCGTCTATCTGCATCGCATAAGGGCTTAATTCTTCGCCGGCCACTACTTTTTTGCCACGATAATCCAAGGCATATTGTGGTAGGGTGGTATCTTTGGAAAAAGCGCCTAACCTCGACACGGGCGACGCATCGACCTTCACTAACATCGCATGCAACACCGCCATTTTATCTCCTCCAGGGATCCGCAACGCGTTGGTGTACGCTTGCGCGAACGGCGAGAGGGGTCGAAGTGGCCTCCGTGTCGCCAGTAGGTCGAGCAACGCTTGCTGCCGGCACAACACGGCATTCGGAGTGCGTGGCGGTGGTGGTGAAGCCGTGATGGGTTGGGGGGCATTTCGTCTTCGTTTCTTCAGGACGGGCAAAGGGTCGTTGCACACGGCGCAGTGCGGTTGGAGGATGGCATCTCGCGCCCCACCATCGTTGGTCAGCCGGCGCCTCGCTCGCTTCGCCTTGTTGCTCTTGTTCGATGCTTCGGAGTTCACCCTGCACTCGTAGCATGTTCGGTGAAAGTTGCAGCACACCGCGTCGTCCTTCGCCCATTTGCCGGCGTCGCCACACTGGCACACGCAAGCAAATACATCCTCCTCCTGGTACCACTCCACCAACTCCCTCAACGGGACGTTGTCCAAGCGCGACGTCTCGATGTTGTTGCGCTCGACGACGCGCTTCCCGTCCCAGGCGCACAGGTACCAGTGCATATCGCGGACATTCACCGGCACGAGGATGGTCTTGAACTTCGTTTCCATGGCATCCTTCCTGTGCTTGACCGTCAACCTTTTCTTGAACGTTTCCAAGATCTCCTTCCTTGGCTTGCTCCAATCGACCACCTGGAAGACGTAAACGTTTTTTGCGGCTGGCCTATGCTTCAGGCAAAGGTCGATGTAACCCCTGATGGCGTCATCACTCAGGAAATTGTTTTGCTGCAACGACTTGAGGACCGCCGGGGTGACTCGATGGTCGTCCACCTCTATGGACGTGTTGCAGAGAGGGTGCGCCAGCAAATCGCTCACCACCGCGCGTTGATCGTTGCGCTGATCGTGAAACTTGGTCGTGTGTGCTGTAACAGGGTCCAGGATGCCCATGGTCGAGCCGATCGCGGGGCCCATGAAAATGCCGTCGATGTACTGCGAACCGTTTCGAACCATCGCGTACTCCGTGGTTTTCCCCAGGAGAGACGCGATCATGTGCGCGCGCAACTTGAGGAAGAGCGAAGGGCTCAGGACATCCTCGCCAACGGAAGCACCGCCGTCGTACAGGTACTCCAACATGTACAAGACAGTGTACACGCCACAATTCTGACCTGACTTGAGGTGGGCCAACCTATCGACGATTTTTCTCGGCTGGAACCAGTCGTAGTGCACACCGTCGATGGTCCGCAGCACAATCCCACCTTCCTCGATGCGTTGGCCGTTGACGACGGCACCATGCTCGTCGCAGATCGAGACCGGCAGCCCGTAGGCCCGTTGTACAAGAAGGGCCAGTGTGGTTCCCTCCACGCGCTCGTGATTCTTTAGACGCTCCAGCAGTTTGCTCTTCTCGGAGCGCTTCAAGTCCAGATTTTGGACGTACGGGATGACGTCGCGTACATTCGGGTTCATCGTTGTTCCCGGTGGTTTTCCGATGGCGTGCGACGCTTCCAAGACCGCTTCGAAGAATTCTCGTCGAGGTGCCGAGGTGGTTTTCACGTCAAAATCTTTTGGGCGTGCAAACCATCCTTTCCTCGCCCTCCAATAACCCTCACCGTACGACACGAAAAGTTCCATGCCAGGATTGATCGTGGTCGTCGCCACCATCCCACCGCTCCCAATCAACTTGAGGTTATTTCTAAATTTTCCTCTGGCGTCGTTGACAAACTGCAATCCATTAAAGGCGTTCCGCCCGTCAATATACTTGTTTGAAATTTCCATGATGTAGTCGCCCCGCGTTTCCCTTGGCACTTCCTTCCCTGTGTAGTAGCCGACTGTATCACCCTTGTGGAACGTTTTGGTGGCGAATGCCCCAAAGCCCTGCACAGTCGATTTGCGAATTAGGAATACGCACTCTCCAAAAAACGTATATACGGCAGATACCCCGATGGCACGGCACGCTTCGTTTTCGAGTTCGAACCTCGCCCAGTTTCGCTTCCACGTCCAAGCGTCCTTGTTCAGTTTCTTCGAGGATGAAGGCGGCCGCTCGGCGGGCTCCCACACTACGTTTTCTTTGTTGAAGTCCACCACTTCGTATTTCCTAGACCCGTGGTAGAAGAGGACGTGCTGATTGGAGGCCTCGTCGAAGTGAAGAACCTGCGCCTGGAGATTTTCGCCGTCCCTAACCACTATGAAATTTCCAACCAGACCACAATCGCCCTCGTGCGCCGCCTTGTTGCACTTTGAGCATAGGCGCTCGGTGACCCCAAAAAAATCCCGGTAAATCGCTGTATCAGCCATGTCCTTTATCTCACAGCAGAAGGACGTGTCTCTGTTCGGTCGTCGGGCGGGACTTGCTTGCTTCAATGCGGCAAAAAAAAAGTGGCGACTTCATTTATTCTGCTCTAACATATACACGTTATTTTCGGTGGTTTTGCGCTATTATACAATACCTTACCATTTGTTAGTGTTGTCTGATTAATTCCTATGAAAAAAATGCGATAGCATTAAAGTATGAAGTTTCTCGAAGTTCATGATGGGTGTTTAGAAAAAGTTGTTATCATGAATGAAGGATTGTGTATTTTGTGGATTGTCCTATGATGAACACTACTGATCATTGTATTATACTTTTTTCATTGGTCGATTTTTAAATTGTAATAAATATATGGGAAATTTAAAATTAATATATTAATTATTTGTCGGAAAATTTGTTTGCCAATCTCCTGTAATCAATTGTATCCAACCCACTCGGTCCAATCGCCTGTATTGTTTGCACAATCGGACATCAATGTGGAACATGTAGACATGAATCGGACATTGACCTTGTCGTTGCCCGCCACGCTGGTTCTTCCCTTTCGCAGCGGCACTTGACGAGCCACTGCTTACACCACCAACAACGCACCCACGACCTGTGTGCGATCTGGGCAGCATCGAAATCCATATTTACAGGGGGTATGCCGTCGTCTTCGATGGAAATCGTTGTCCACCCTCTGCCACACATGCACTCTCCTACCAATACACACATACATTGGCTTGAGCATGGTTTTCGCACGCACGGTCATCGTCGGGTCTTGCGCCTCTTGCGGTTGCTGGTGGCTTGAATGCGGCCTCTTAATCCCACAAACCTGGAATTATCAACCAGTATGGCCAAGTCCTTTGTTTGCTCCTTCCACCAGTCCACGGAGTGCCCATAAAACTTCTGGGACTTGTTTTTCTTCAGATAATTTATCGCACGGTACCAGATATCACCGATGTTGTAGCCGCCAACGACGCACGATGGCACTATATCCGAGATGAGGCCATTTTCCCGTTCTACGCCCTCTGTTAACCCTTGCTCATGTATGGTTCGAAGCGCCTGGATAAAATCATCGGCCTTGTCCACCTCCATCTTGAAGAAATTCTCGTGCACAAACTCCTGAAGTTTTTCCTTCCACCAATCTTTATCATGTTTGCGGTACAATTTGTTGCCGTGGAGGGAGCGCTTGATGTTGTACAACATCAATCCAATGTTGTAGCCCGATACCCGTGCTTTTCTACCCATACATGTTATTTTTCCGTTTTTCAGCACCATTCCTTCCACTTCTTTTTCTTTTCCTGCACAGATGGTCCTTAAATGTTCGAGGAGGTCATCGATGGCTGCTTCGTTTTTGGTAGATGCGGTGGCCTTTGTATTCGGAGAAGAGGAAGCAGCATCGGCAAGAATGTTCAGCGACGCGTCGCTCTCGGCATCACTTTCACTTTCTGGTAATGGGGGAAGGTGCCCTTCCTTTCCTCGGCTCTTGCAAAAGCCGGCCCTGCCCCTACACTTTTTGCATGACTTCGCGCTAGGGTCGCTTTTCTTGTTCGTTATGATCAAATTCATCAAATATTTCTGTTCTCTTAATTTTTTCTTGGTTTTCATCAATTCTGTTTTGTATCGCTCGACGCTACGCTCGCTATCCTCAAGTCGTTTTTGCGCAGAAGAAGTATCGGCCACTTTCGGTGGTGGTGTCGAGTACGCACCTCCTTCCGCCGTTCTTTCCTCCTTTTTGGTTTTTTTCCACTCCATAAAATCGAGGAGGTCTGTGTATTCTCCCAACGCCGTCGTTGGGACTGTCCCCTGCAACATCTTGAGTAGACGTCGCCCGACGTCAGCATCGACATGTTGGAGGGATTGTGTTGGCCGGAAGGTGTCCCAAACGCGCTTTAAGTAGGAACCCGGCGCGTTCGAGTCGTACAGTTGTTGCAGGTATGTTTCGTTTATTTTTTCCGGGACTCCAATGGACGCGAAATACTTCACTCTTTGGGATGATCTCTGCTTTTCCATGCGTTGTATGGCCGATTTTGGGATGACGTTGTACTTACGAAGGTACTCGGCCTCGATTTCAACGGTGGTCCGGTAAAATACCTCTGGAACATTGATGTGGTGGACGTCCTTCTTGCAGGAGTCGCACCCGAGCATTTCACGCAACTTTATTTGTTGTGCCTCTGGTGAACTCGAGAACATGGCAGCCAGTAAATCGTCGTATCGAACAGGGCCTTGGGTCTTTTTTGAGCCGAATTTCAATTCGGATTGCCGATGGAAGTGGAACACGCATTCGTATTCGGTTGGCAGAAGAACCTCCCGAGTTTGCCTATCGATTTTTACAAGGACAATTTCCAAGGGACGCACACACACGCACATGTAAGGTGCTCCTCCCAACATGAATACCCCTGTCTTCGCCATCGCTTCTAGGGCATCGGTTTGTTCCCCATCAAGGAATCGCATTTGTTTTATTGCCATGGTTGGCTACTGGGTTTGGAGATGGTCGGAGAGTGGGGTGGTCGCAGTGATCGGTGTGGAGAGTGTCGGTGGCGCGTCTAAAATTCGTAATGTACAAAATAGAGCATGCAGGTAGTGGTGAAAATCGAATACATTCACCCACTGGGACCCACTGGCTGGTGTTGTTCACCGAAGTTTTTTTCATAGGATGTATATACAACACTACGAAATAAGTGAAAAAGTATGACCAACTCAACAAATACAATGATAAGTAGTTCACACAACTTCATGCATTCACGGCCCACCGAAACCAACCAATCGTCGTAATGTCACCATAGGATTCGGTTCATAGTCAAAAATGACGATCCATAGTCAAAATCACCGGCCCACTGGTACTTACTCTTGCCATTTCCATCATTCCATGATTTTATTCTATTTGAAATAAATTATTACCAATATATTAGTATTTAATAGGATTAAAAATACTTTTTAGGATCAAAAATCTCTAAATATACTTATACTATTAAAATGCATAATAACAAATTTATCTAGTTTTTACCCTATAAATATAATATTTATTGGATAATCATGTGTATAATACGATTAAATAGGATTTTTTTATTTTTCCATTTCAAGGTTCTATTTCATCTTTTTTTAGTTTTATTATGCATGCAAATGTGTATAACATGGATAAAATATATTTAATTGATGATAAATATGGACGCATTCAAAATCCAAGCAAAGCAAATCCACGCCACGTATACGTCGAAAATCCGGGGCATGGTCCCTCGCAGTGCGACCGCAGTGAGAACCATGAGGGTAAGAACCATCCACGCCCACCCAATCCGACGTTGCGAGAAGAAAAGCGGCGACCACGCCAAGTTCAGGGCGATGTGGACCAGGAAAAGTGGCGATGGCCTGGTTATGCCTAGGTAGAGGAGCAGCGTGTACAAGGCCTGCCACACGACCGGAAACACCCATGGCGGCGGCGTGAACCAAGGTTTCTTCAAACTGTCGTAGAACGCCGCGTCCATCGTCTTGCCCCTTTGTTCCTAAAGGTGGGAAAAAAGGCATGACCGAACTCGTCGTGTTCATCGACGCCCACACCCACGCTACGACGGTCAGGGAGTTGCGGCGGTGCTCTACATGCAAGCGCCTGCGAAGCCCCGAGAAGTTCTACACGCGTGCGTCGAAGTGCCAGCGCTGCTACGACAAATACTACGAGACGAGGAAAGAGCAGGCCCTCGACGTGCCGATGCAAATCGAAAGGGCGGTGTATCGGGCCAACAACCGATCTCGATACCGGCGTTCGAGCGGACCCGACTTGACCGTTGATGAAGCGAGCCGGCTGTGGACGGGCACTTGTGGAAATTGCGACACTGCCCTAACCTTCGAGTTCCACCCTCGCGGCGCAAACCGGAACTTGGCGATCATCGACAGGAAGGAGACCGGCAATAATGCTGGATATAGCGGAAATATGCAATGGCTCTGTAAAACGTGTAACGCTGAGAAAGGCCCGTGGGACCTTGTCAGCCAACTAAACCGGGAATTGGCAACCACGAGGAAAGCGTTGCGCCGGGCGAAAAAAAAGAGGAAGAGGAAAGAGAAGAAGAACATGTACTACGCGAACATCCTCATGCCACCTGGACTCTAAATAATTATGTTGTAATTTTTACTTTTTTTTTAAACAATATCTGCACCCTCGCCAATTTTAGCGAAGCAAAACCCGACGTATATCATCGATATCGCCGAGAAGAGTCCCATCAAGACCAGGACCAGGTAGTTGGTCTGCAACTTGTGCAGCAGTGTGATCGGTTCACCTTCTCTGCTCGCCGCCACGACGGTGACGACGCTGTAGATGGGATACACTATGTTGATGGCTAAAAATCCCGCGCCGTCGGGGGCGGTGACAGTGCCATACGCAAAGTAAGCGAGCACGCATGGAAGTGCGAGCAGAGGCCACATGTGCCTCAGCGTAGCCACCGAGAACATGGCAATGGCCGGAAGCAACGGGAGAAAAGGATTGCCTACCAACTCTCGCAGCAGGTAGGCACTCAGGATCGACAGCAGGATCGTCTGCAGTACCTTGACCCACTTGATCAATCGAACATATGTCATGACATGAAGGACGCCCAGAGCCACCCATTCGATGCCGTTGTTGACGACCTCGCGTCCCAGGGGAGCAATTGCGAGACCGACGGCAGTGCATACGACGAACAATGACGCGGTGCCCGCCCAGAACTTCCACCCTCGATGCGGCGGATTTTTCAGGTTTGAAGGGCTATAATCCTTCCTTTGGTCCTCCACATAATCGTCGTAAGCCAAGTAATCAGGAGATTCTTCGATGTTCGACACAACAGCATTCAAAACAGCATTAGATGCAATAGTGAAACTTTTTCGAATGATGCGTTTCTGAACGCCGTTCTTGTACCTCCACCAGTGTTTGACGGACCGAGCGATCACGGCGCCGGCTTTCCTCCGCTCGGGCTTGCGGACATACAACCACAACCTCCACCACCGTTGAATCGAGAGCGTGGCCCGCTCCCTGTTGGCTTCGTCTTGAATCTCCGAAAGGACCGTGATGCTCTGGCGCTGCTGAATGGATGCCTTGCTTCGCACCGCTTCCACCTTCTCACGAACGATGAATTCGTCTACCTCCAACGCGAATAATTTCGGCATGCTGGTCTCCAGGAGCAAATCGTCGAACTCCGGGTAGTGGGAAATGCATATGTTGGCGATTTGCCCGGGGTCCAAGTTGGCTGAAAGTAGTTCTTTGTAAAAAGAAATACGGAGCGCATTGTTCGCGTCGTCAAACGGCAAGTCGTTTATCAAAATGTCTGGATTTAAGCGTTGTTGTATGCTGATTTCGCCGGCAGGTCCAGTCACAAACTTATCCCTTGTATTTTTTAAAATTTCGATTTGCAACTTCGTGCATATGAATTCCTTGGGAGTGCGCCCAAGGTGCACTGATATTTTCCTTCGTTTCTCTTCTGTGCCATACTTTCCGTATTTTCCTTGGCACATATCAGCAACGCGTTTCTTCCTGCCCTTGTCAAGATCCTCGCTGACATTTTTGGCCACTTCCTCGAAGTCATGAGTTTCGCTCAGGTCAGTTTCGCGCTCCCCGGTCACCTTCTCTCCTACCTTTTCTTCATCGTCGGGTGCTTCTTCTGCTTCGCGGCGGAAGAAACCCAACAACTTATCGGTTGGCTGGTTGTTGACGCCGTAGCCCCACGCACGCCAAACCAAAAGGGAGTGAACATTTTCTATATTAAGCAACGGTATAAGTTTCATGTATAAACGGGGTGGCACGTACCACACCCTACGGAGATCTCCGAATATTTCTGTAACGTTGACTTCTTTCCACAACGTGACAATTCCCACGGTCACCAACTGGTGCTGGAACATAAGCCACGCATCTTTCTCTACTTTTTTCGCAGCGGCCAACAGGGGCGACTTAATTTTTTTTGGCACATGCAATTCCTTCAGCCACTTCACCATGTTCGTTGCCGTTTTTTTATTGAGTGAACGATAGCATCACCGTGTGATGGCTCGCAGTTTGCTTTGGGCCACCGACTGGGTGATTCTTCTTATTCATATTCTTCAGCACCAAAAAAATATCCCATAGCGGAAATCCGAGTATTACAGGGGGATATCACTGCCCTGCTAAACTCATTGTAATTGAACAAGTGCTGAAATCGAGTATTACAGAGCAATATCACTGCCCTGCTAAACTCATTGTAATTGACAAGTGCTGAACTCATTGTAGTTGACAAGTGCTAAATTCAAGTATTACGGGGCGAATATCACTGCCCTGCTAAACTCATTGTAATTGAACAAGTGCTGAAATCTAGTATTACAGGGCAATATCAATGCCCTGCTAAACTCATTGTAATTGACAAGTGCTGAACTCATTGTAGTTGACAAGTGCTGAATTCAAGTATTACGGGGCGAATATCACTGCCCTGCTAAACTCATTGTAATTGACAAGTGCTTAATCCGAATATTACGGGGCGATATATATGCAGGTAGAATGCGTCGGTCATTGATCACAGAAACATTTTAACTATGATGGTCGGTAATTTTTAAAAAAGTCAAAATTAAGTATATTTAGTAAGTATGTCGAGTATTACGTGGTGATATCTGCTATACCATTTATCACTCCCTTAATTGTAGGAATTTTTAGTATTTATTACAGCGCTCGTTATAATTAAATTACAAATATTCTATTCATGTAATAATAATAAAAATATATTATCGAGAGCAGATTAGTTTAACACTTGCTTTGCATAGAAGGATCGCTTTCCTATACCTTCTTCTTCTATCATTTCGCGTTGCAATACGAAGCAAGCGCTTCTTTCGTTCGCTCACCCTGCCCCTTCTTCCATTATTTCGGCATTTCTCCGTAAGCACTTTTCCTAACTCTGGTAACCATGATTTATTGATCTCACGCTGGAACTCCGCCTTCGTCGTGTCCGGGTGCATCAACCAGGCAACCAAATATCGCAGACGCAGCCATCGGCGCCATCTTCGTTTCTTCGCCATGAGCATCATCTGAAGGTCCAATCCAAATTTGTATTTGAAGATATTTTCTTTGCCGTTTATACCATTGCCATTCATCGGTGCAAATCCACATCTCCAAAAATCAATGAATGTCTGCCGGGTCGATACTTTTTTCGGCCTGTGAGCGTGAACCCACCGTCTAGTGTACATAACGCACTGCCAAAAACGAACAATAGTAATTGAAGCGTACTTCTTACTCGTTTTCAACGAAAACTTCTGGGTTGGACCTAGAATCATCGTAGACGGCAACCATTGGACAGCCCATGCCATGGCATAATCGGTCTGTGAATACAAGTTGCGTACAGATGCACTCTCGTCGTCGGTTCGTTTCTCCTCGTCGTCGGCGTCAACTTTCTCTTCATCGTCGGCATTCATCCTACTATTTTCTACGTTTTCGTCGGTCTTCTCGTCGATGGTCTTTCCTTCGGTATTGGAACTCTTCTGGATCGATGCCCCCACCCTTGCTTTCTTCAAAACCGGCTCGTCCGTCTTCTCTCGCACTTTTTGTGAAGCCGGCTCGTCCGTCTTCTCTCGCACTTTTTGGTAGTGAAAATTCGCTAGGGCAAAAAAAATATCCATTTTCTCGTTATCTTTTATCTGTTGCGTTTTAAAAATTTTTGAATATAGCATCTTTCTGCACGTATCATTGACGTGGCGGATGTCGGTGTCACAATGTTTGCTTGGTTCCTTTTTCGATAGGTTCAATGCATAAAATGTCTTCTGCAAGGAACAACTTGCGAAGTCCGTGCAATTCTCTAACCGTATTTTCTGTCCTCTTAAGCACAGCGTTTTCCTTTTTTTCTCCAGTGAAAAAGGCAGCGAACCGACCACGCCCACGAAGACGGCAGTATCACTTTTTACAGTATCACTGGCGTCAGTGCCACACCAAAGTTCCATCTTCCGTGAAGATTTACGGCGCTCGATCAAGCGTTGACAGCGGTGGTAGCAATTTCCACGATGCGCTCTGAGCAACAGCATCATGTGAAACTGGTCAATTGTAATATACTCGAAACATGCGCGATACAAGTCAATATTGATACCCCAGTAATAACTGCTGGTCGCGATAACGATTTCATGATCACTTTCATTTTCGGAACAAGAAGAAGAAGATGAGTCACTGTTTCTCTTCGACAGTACACCAACAGCACAGAGTTGATCCTGAAATGTCTCCCATTCGCATTTCGTTAAGTTGCAATTTCTCGCCGACTTCAACACCTTTTTTCTTACCCAATCCACATCATCTCCTAAAATATACTCATCGCTTATTGTAAGAGACGACATGGTATTGTTCTAGATTGCTTGCGCACACAACTTGAGCCGACGCGAGACGAGAGCCGACTGTCCAAAAGGCAAATATGCAAGTGAACTTTTTTTTTACTTTGCCAAATGTTACTTTGCCAAATGTACAATCTGAAAAGTATGTAAAAAAAAAGCCGATTTTTTTTTTTTTGTTTCAGGGGTATGTTGATAGTAACACAAAAAGGATGCGGCGAAAAAATTCATATGTACCACTATGGTAATACTAAATCCATCGTAGTGTACCATAATCATAGCACTACCAGATGACTCTTTGGGGGGTCGTACTTGGGCATTTTTTTTTGACGTTTACATAGGCATCATGTTTAAAAATGCGTATTTTTGCGTGATGAGGCACACATGTGTCGGGTTCAAAGTAGGTCAATCTTGTCCATAGAAATCGAGTGGCGATCGATGACCATATGGTCAGAGTTATAATTAGGGGTTTTTCGACCGATATCACAATAGTGAACCGGCTTAGGAAACATGAAAAAAACGCATTTTGATCACCCCATTGTAAAGGCCTGCTAGAAGTTTTTTACTTTATAGTTGCGCACGCGACGCCCTTGTATCCCACCTTTATCCAACGCTCCATTCACAACACACGTTCCGTTGCTCAAGTTCCAAATTGCGCAATACAATCTTCTTCGGTAGGTACACACAAAAACATCGAAATGACGATCACGCAAGACCCGAACGTGTACTTGGGTATGTTTATTGATCCCGAATTCGAGCAGTACGTGGAAATGTTGCGCACGCAACAGCCAAAAAAGTTGGCAGAGTTGCTGGAGAGAGTGATCCCTGTCGTAGAAAAGTATCTTCGTCAGCAATTTCGTCAGCAATTTCGCGATTCGCGACAGTTAGAATACAACAACGTATTGGGGAAACTAAACTCGCTGCACTTAGGGTCATAAGAAGCAAGCAGACCCTAAGTAAGCCGACCGTAAGCACATATCCAGTAAAACTTTGTAAATTTACAACGAAAGGTACATACATATATTTATCTTTGAAAAAGTGTAAGTTATGCTAAACGGCTTCCACAAACCTATCCCACAAAACGTCCATAACGCCCTTCTTCTCGCAGAGCGTTCGAAACTGGAAGAACACTTCTTCGTCGCGGCAGAAACGAGTGGCGAGGAACACGAACTCCTCCACTGGTCGCTGGAGGTCCAAACCACGCTTGTGCTGGTACCGACTTACTCGCTTCGTGGGGTGCCGCAAAAGATTTTTCCCCGTCTTTTCCGCCACGAAATCGGCCACGTTGCCCCCCGTGAGCAGCAAGAAAAGCGCCCAAAGGTCATCGCCTCCACAGGGCAAGGCCAACTGTTGGTACAGAACGGTCGAGTTCTTCTTCGGTGCGAAGCCACGATGGAGATGTTTGTGGAAGTGACGCAAGGCGGAGGCACCCACACCAGCGATCCACCACTTGTATCGCGGTCCCTTGTCTACGATTTCGACGACCCCGACCATCACCGTCCCCTTCTCCAACTTTGCGCTTCCGGAACTGCTCACGGTGCTTCTGACGGTACTTCTGACGGAACTCCTCACGAACGCTGGCCCCACATGGATGCCTTGCTTCTCCCCATCCCTTTGAAAGTAAATTCGTTTTCCCTCCTCCTCGTCCGCAAAACCATAAAAATGGGAGTTCGATTCACCCTTCACCACCACCTTCAATACCCTGGAAAAGGTCAACGTCGCCAATTCTCGCTTGATTTGTTCTACCTTGAACCTCATCTTTGCTCGGCAATCGAATCCAGGGTGAATTCTTTACTTGCTTCGGCGGTCCAAGGCACTCCGGCGGTTTACCGACTTAAAACAAAAAACCTTATTATTCCATCAAGTACACATATCAAACTATAATTAAATATCCTATTAGAATACGCATTTATTTCGCGTGCTTCCTATATTTTCAAAGGTCTTTTTTTTACACCCAGTGCATCGCCCGCTTGTCCCCCTTTTGCACCATCCCACCAAGCATCGCGATGCCCCGGTTTAACTGGATCGAAGGGTCCACCACCACCACATCCTTTGTAGCCCCGAACGACTCGATCCCCACCGGCTGCTGCATCGTGAACAGGTCCCGCACGCTCACCCCGCGAAGCACGCCTTGGTGGCAGGTCGCCAGCATCACCCCCCGGCACATGTTCCCGTTGTACCGCGGCATGTTCATGTCCAGGTGGAACTGCGCGCCAGGCACCTGCACCGCCGACATCGCACCCTGGTTCAAGACCCCTTCGATCGAAACGTTCTCTACCACAAACCCGGCACACCCGGACAGGAAGATCCCGATGTTCCCCTTCATCAAATGGTGCATCGAGTCCCCCGCCAACACGGGATAGAACTCTCCAGGCAAAGGCGTCCCGTTCGCCGCCCAGTCGTACACCGCCTCGTCGATGTTGCCCTTCCCCAGAAACTTCCACACCGCGAAGAGCCCGTCCGTCAAAGGGTCCGCCACGTAACTGTTGCCCTCCCCCACGATCCGGTCGAACCGCAGCACGGCACCGAACACCCCGCTCTGCACCTTCTTCGTCGGGTACTGCGTCGTGTCCTCCACATTCAACTTGTTCAGGGCCACCGCTTCTTGCGACATCGAGTTCAGGCCGATCACGTGGCAGTTACGGACCACGATCTTCTCCTGCCGCCCACGCGTCCAGTCCTTCTGGAACCCCTTGATCGCGATGCCCGGTGGGTGGATCTGGATCCCCACCACGGCCCCGTCCGTCAGGCCGTTCGGCAGCGAGAACAGTGGGTCCGTGACCTCCTCTCCCGCCATCACCTTTGTACGCGTCGCGTTCAGACGCTCCTCCAACTCCGACGTCACCGAGGCCACGGTCACGCCAGGACGGACCTCTCGCCACCCGTCCACCTGCTTCAGCACGGGCAGGAGGAACCGGGCTTGCGAGTAGTTCGCAGACACCGGGACCTCTTGGCTCGACGGGCCGACGCGGCACTGCTCCACCACCACGTCGTTGCACCCGTTCAGCGCCAACCCGGCCACCTCGAAATCCTCCATGCACACGTTTCGGACCCGGACCTTTGTGTTGCTGTTCCCGTGGATGCTGTGGTGCGAGGACTTGCCCAACACCCCGTTCAAGATCCATACGTTGCTGGCAGCGACGATGTCAGCGCCGAAGTCCGAGGGTCCCTGCTTTGGCAGGAAGGGCTGGTCCGCCAACTCGATGAGCGCAAAGAACCTCTGCTCGAGGTTGTGGAGCCGGCCCTGCGACAAGGTATGCCCCGCCAAGTCCAAGACCACATTCTCCGCCTCCACGGTGATGGCAGCGAAGAACCCGAGGTGGTACGCGCCACCCGTGTACCGGTCGCTGTACTTGCTCGTGCTCGGGGTGAAATCGACCGGTTCGAAGACGATGTCCTCCGCCAGCACGTACAGGCCCGGCTCCGTGATTCGAAGCGTGCCGTGCTCGAAGTCCGACTGCCTCAACATTGTTGGCTCGCCGTCGAACACAGGCGGTTCCTCTTCCTCCGTATTGTCTGGGACGTAAAATCGCTGTTGTACTGCTAACATTATTGTTTATCCCACGAGTCGAAAAAAAAAAATGCCATGTTCATTCCTTGCCGCACAATTCCGCGGCACACCAGAAACAAAAAAGATGATCTACCTCATGAGCGACTGGCTCGTGAAGCAACTCCTCATGTTCGACATGGTCCTGTACGGGGCCATCGTCCGCGATACGATGGCGGAGATGAACATCCACGACTACGTCGACGATGGCGGCATCATCGAGTGCACCGGTCCGTTCAGCATCAAACCCTACCTCGAGCGACTCCTCCACGACGTCATCGTAGAATCTACGATTGTCCACGACGACCTGACCTCGTGCAACACCGAGTACACCTTCGACCACATCGATAGACACGTCAAGGTGGACATCCAGTATTACAAGTGCGTGCAGAAGGACGAGCCAAGGTCCATCGACGTGAACTGCCTTTGCCTCTCGCGAATCGGCCTTTTCCTGACCCGCCCCGTCTCCTTCCAACCCTCGATCTTCCAAAACCACCCTTGCCCATTGCTTGCCATCATCGAGCAGTGCAGAAAAAAGGAATTCCGAGTCGTCGGTGGCTTTGCGCGCTTGGAGCGAGTCAAAGGCATGGTTCGCCAAGGGTGGACGCTGAAGAACGGAGCGGTCCACCGCTGCGACGAACCGCCCACTGACGATTGCTGCTGCATCTGCAAGAACCGGTTCCACAACGTGTCGACCGCCCTTCCGTGTGTGGAGACCAGGTGCGGCCACGTCTACCACACGTCGTGCTGGCGAAAGTACCTAAAGTCCCGCGATAACAGCGGCAACGTGTCCTGTCCCCTCTGCCGCCACGAAATGCAGCCGTGGGAAGCGGTGGTGTGACATTGCGTTGCACCGACCACCTTTTTTTCCACGCCACAAGACCAAAACACACCAATGTTGTTGCGACCCAAGGCCGTTCGCTCGCCGCAATCCGGGGAGTGCAGTATATGTTTTGAACCCTTAAATAAATCAAAATTTTCCCTTCAATTAGGTTGTGGCCACACCTACCATTTTAAGTGTTTAAGACGTTGGCAAAAGGAACAGCCGAACTGCCCCCTGTGCCGCGCCAGCACGCGGTACCACTGCTACCACCACGTGTACCCATATGCATTTAGCAAGTATAACCACAAGAGGTTTCCATCCCTATTTAACGTCGTCTTGAAAGAACTTAAATACTACTACCGGGAGTGTCCGATCACCGTGTTCAGGGAAGTACAAGACGACTTTGCCGACTTCGAGGAGCCGGTCTACGACGAGTTCGTTTGTCGCCTTTGCCCACTTGCGCTGAAGTACGCGAAGCGCAAGATCGAGACCCTCGACCACGCCTTGTACTTCAACGCCAAATCCCGTTTTGACTCCATGACGCTGGACATGAAAATGTTCTTCGCCGTTGATAGAGTTAAAACTAGGGTTTAATAGAGTTCGACGTAGGGTTTTGGCGGTCAACCGGAGTGTGTGTGACTAAAATGATCGTGTCGGTCTTGCCGACCGACGTTCGCGCCCCACTCCCACCTCTTTTTTTGTGTGGCTCGAGGCAAAGATGGATGCGCAGGAGCAGTTCAAGGATGTCTTTGGGCGCATGATCGACATCGGCAACCAATATGAACAGAACATGCATTGGAGCCGCGACCACCAGGAAGAACTCAGAGAAATGTTCCAGAGGTTTCGGGACATTCTCACGGACACCGAGGGCAGGAGCGTGGACATTGCTGTGACACAGATGGGCTTGCGAAGGGACGACGACGCGATGGTGTTCTCGTACATGTGTCTGCAAAATAAAGAACACAAAGGCGACAGGGCCATATTTCGGTCTGCCGCGGAGCGCCTCTCCCTTTTGCAGTTGTTCCAAATGTCCTTCAACAAACACGGATGGTACAATATCCACAACGAGAGGGACACTGGAAATTTCCCAGAAAGGGACGACTATTCTCCGGAAGATGCCTTTCGGCGGATAAAGACGGGCATATACTTCAAGTCCAAGGCGCTCGTGAACGGCCTAGGCGCCTTCCAAGCCGACGATCCGCAACTCTCGGAGGTGATCGTCGACGATCCTGTGAACGACGTCATCAGGAACGAGTTGAAATCGGTGACCCACGGAATGACCACGAAAGCAGACACCAACACCGCCCTCATTATCGACTACGTAGGCAAAGAAATGGCCATGCGCGGTTTCCGGATCCGGAACGAGACACTCTACAAGCAAAAGTACATCACCTACCTCCTTCCAGAGGATCCTGCCGCCATGGTGTGCATGGTATGCAACCAGCCCAAACACATGCACCGCTGCCCGCCAGCCACCGACGACCCTGCGTTGTGGGAGCCGCACGTGTTCCGGCGCAAAATGCGAGAGGTGTCCGGCCGACGGATCAACACCCAGGCCTTCGTCAAAATCGACGAGAACGACGACCAGAACTCCACCATCGAATCCTTTGTAAACCAAGTGTGCAAAGAGCACTTTGTGATCCTCCGAAACCCCTCCACCAGCCAGGGGTACATCACCCCGCGGATCGTCCAGCACTACAGCAAGAACCGAAGCGACCCCTACGGGAAACATTTGGCGCCCCACCGCCACACCTACAGTTTCCAGAACGGCGTCCTTGTTCTCTACACGGGAAGGGGCACCAGACCCACCTTCTACCCGTACGAGTGCGACGACACGTGTATGGAGCGCGGGTGCGACTGCCTAAAGGCCATGCGACCCACCACCCTTTCCGCCCTCAAATACTTTGATACCTTCTACGACTGGCGGACGATCCAAGCGCAAATGGAGGGCGAGAACGACAAGCACAGAGTCCCCTACGAGGTGGACGGCAAGAAACGGTGCTGCCACTGTAACAGGGAGGAGCACGACCATGACGATGACCACCCTTTTGACCCTTACGAGTTGGAGTTCAACCCGTACCGCCACATCCAAACGCCATTTTTGACCAAAATATTCGCGGACCAAGACCACAAGGACGAGGCCTTGAACTGGATGCTCGCCCTCGTCATCGGCCGCCTCATGTTCGAGGTCAACGAGGTGGACCAGTGGCAAATCTTCGTCAACATCGTCGGCGTCGCCGGTACCGGGAAATCCATGCTCTGCAACATGATCCAGAAGTTTTTCGAGCAGTGCGACATAGGAATCATCAACAACAACGGCCAGGAGAAGTTCATGGAAGGCACCCTCATCCATAAACGGATCGTCTTGGGCATCGAGGTGGACGATAAGATCGACCGCGCCTTGGGGAGGCACTCGATCTGCGCCATGGCGTCCGGCGACGGGATCAACGCCACCATCAAGGGCGAAAAGAGCATCCAGATCGACCGGTTCAAGTCCCACATCCTCATGGTCAGCAACACGCCGCTCTACAAGCGGGACGAGGGCGGGAGCGTCTTTCGACGGAAGGTCGTCATCGACTTCCCCAACAGGATCACCAAGACCGACGGCCTGTACGAGGAGCGCCTCAAGGAGGAGATACCGGCCATCCTGACGCGGTGCGTCGGCATGTACCTCGAGTACGCCGAGCGGTACGGGAACCAGAAGTTCTGGAACGTCTGCCCGGCCTACTTCAGGGACGTCCGCGAGGAGTCCAGGATGAAGAACAACATCTTGGAGTTGACCATCCGGTCGGACCTGCTCCTCTTCAACCCCAACGCGTACATGAGCACCCAAGAGTTCATCAACAAGGTCAGAGAGTACACCCAGTCGAACAACATCCGGGGCTTGAAAATGTACACGGCCGACCAGACCAAAGACATCCACGTCGCCTTCGAGCGGCAGCACAAGAACATTCGGATCGAGAGGACCGTCCGACCCACCCCGGGCCCAGGAGGCGCCGGCAGGTCGACCCTGAAAACCTGGATCGTTGGCGTTGGCGACCCGGAAAACTTTCCGGAGATCGAGCCGTCGATGGAGGAGGAGGAGGACAACAACGGCAACCCACAGTCCGCCCTCGACGAGTTCAAGCAGCACATGGGCAGTTTCACGCCGTCCTCCTCGATGTCGGAAGATACCCTGAAGCAGGCGCTCGATATGATGGTCCGGCGCTTCTCCTCGTCCTTCAACAGCGCCGAAGAACTGTTCGGGCAGCCGCAGCCGTACCAAGGGGAGGAAGACGACAATTTTTACTGAGAGAGTAGTAATAAAACATATACATACATAATTTTTTTTTGTATTCACATGATAAACAAACAACTTCCCAACAAAGAAAAATGATGAAGTTCCTAGAAAAAAATGGCATTTCCATCGCTGCCTTGATTGTGGCCTTCATGGCATTGATGATATCGAGAAGCACCAAGATGAACACAAGCAGAGGTGATGATAAAGGCGATGGTTCTTAGACAACATTTTTCTCGACAAGTAAACCGCAGCCATTGGGAATGCCTTTCGCCAAGGGGAGGAAGACGACAATTTTTACTGAGAGAGTAATAAAACATATAATAACATATCTATTTTTTTTGTATCCACATGATAAACAAACCAACTTCCCAAAATGTCCCAAGTCACTGGAAAACTATTTGCGTTCGGCATTGCCGCGGCTATTATGAACCAAAACAAAAACATGTTTGAAAATAATTCTACAGAAAATGGTTGCTGCGGAGTGCCGAAAAATCGATTCATACACGAAAATTTAGTGTATCTGGTAGGTGCCATCCTTGTTGCGTGCATGTTCTTCAAAGTGGGGGAGAAAATTCAATGGTTGATTTTGTCCGGATTCGCGGGGTTTGCCGCGGGCGACATGGTAAGTTTGGCCTTGCAAGTTCGCGATGTGAAAGATTGCAAGGACTATGTGTGCAGAGAGGACAATCCGTCGGTACCATTGCTTCAATACGGCGGTGTAGGAGTAGGAATCTTCATAGGGATGATGCTCACGAAGTAGATGGGTTAACCCCGAACATTATACGAAGTAATAAAACATATACATTAGGTTTAAAATGCTTTTTTTTTTGTCCGTACAAGAGAAAAAAAATGTTTATCTTGTATTTGTTTCTGACGCATATGGTATTTTATTGGGCGACAGCGCTTTATTTTGTGGTTGCCCATGGTCAACGGTCCAAATATTTTTTTCTCGACAAGTAAAAAAATGAAGCAGTGGAAAGCGCAATTGAAGGGCGGACGCGACGTAAAAGCCCGGCGACAGTTCAACCGCGTCAAGCGTGGTATGGAAAACGCCAACGGGTTCATGACACGCTGTTGGGGGCCACCCTTGTGGTTCTCCTGGCACATCATGTCGTTGAACTACAAGCCGGAGCGAAAGGACCAGTACATTGAATTCTTGCGCGGTCTGATGGGCACGCTGCCCTGCAAATCCTGCCGAGACAACCTCCCCAAGAACCTGAGGGAAGTCGGGTACGACGTCGACGACCACGCTGCCAACCGCGTCTACGACTCGAGGGAGAAGTACGCCAAATTCGTCTTCGACGTCCACAACGCCGTCAACCAAATGCTAGGGAAGAAACTCGCTGAGTTCGGGCCCACCATGGACTACTACGAGCAGTTCAGGGCCGCCACATGCGACGACATGGAGAAGGAAGGGTGCAGGTCCCCGTACAAGACGATCGTGACCATCGAGTAATTCATACCACACGGCGTTCCCGTCCCCACCGTCCCACATGCGTGGAAAAATCCTCGGGCACGAAGTGCGACTTGCCCACCATGATGCCGTACTGCTGGACCAACGCTCCTATCAACATCGCACACGACATGGACGACGACTTTCGGCGCCGTGGCAGCCGGGGCCAGAACAAGGACGCGAACGCTTCGTGCAGGAGCGGCTCCCAGGTCGAAAAATCGTACGTCGTCTTCTGGCGCAAGATCGCCTCGCCCACGTTCTCCAGCGGAAGGTCGATCGAACGGTAGAAGGCCCCGACCATGGTCCGGCGGTTGACCGCCGTCAGTGTGGGCGTACCGTGCTCTGGAACGATCTCGTACACGTAGGGCACGCCGTCGTGCACCACCACCATCCCCACGTGGCTGAACGGCGAATCGAGCAGGAACATCAACCAGACGTTCGTGTGGAACAGCACAAGGTCCCCGGTCTTGAACTCGAGATCCTCGTACCGCACCGACGGTCGATCCTGGACACGATCCTTGATACGCATCAGGCGGAGCCCCACGTAGCCGACCAAACACACGGCCACGCACAACGTGATCCACTCGATCGCATCGGCCTCCATTTTTTTTTGTAATCGATGGAAACCAACGTGGCCATCCGAACGACGGCGAGGACCACCTTCCCGGTTTTCCTGAAAAACGACCCCGCCGCCAAGGTGTTCGTGGGCCGCATGGACGACGAGGACTACTGCTTCTGCGATGACAACGGGGTGTTGATGGTGGTTACCGTCGATACCCCATGCGATGTCCTCCTCCAGTTCATTGCCTCGAAGCGCCGGTACAACCTCCGTCGCGACCCGACCATCGACGACCTCCGCGTCACCTACCCGGTGGAAGGGGAGCAGAAGCCGATCCCATGGACCGAGTTCGTCATGATCGAGGCCACCAACGACCTGAACCTCAGCGAGATCCACGAGTGCTTCGCGTGCTGCACCACCTTCGCCAACGTCCAGCCCGCCAACCGGCTGAAACTGGGCGACGTCGCCCTCATCGAGAGCCCGTGCGGGAACCCGGACCACCACGTCTGCGTCGACTGCTTTCGGTCGATCCTCCTCAACTTCTACTCCCATCCGATAACGAAGAGTTCACCCACCATGTGCTGCTTCTTCCCCGATTGCGGGTACAAGAGCAAGGTCTACAAGGACGCCGAGGCCCTTTTCACCCCGGACGAGTGGCAACAATTGCAGGCACACATCACCAAGGTCACCACGCCCGAGATGCTCCGATGCAACTGCCACAATTGCCACAACATGATTTCGATGCCGATGGGGCCACAGCACAAGAACGGCGCCAACGTCAACATCGGCTGCGTGGAGTGCGACACCAAAACCTGCTGGCACTGCAACTGCGCCAGCCAGCAGTGCCAATGTTCGAACCTCAACAGTCGGAGCGGAAAGTTCAACCGGCACTTTCGACCTCTGCTTAGGAATTACGAAATCGGCATCGACCTGTGCAGGCAGAACTTCGACCGGGTCCTCGCCAACCCGACCGAGCCCATGGGGATGCCGTGCCCAAAATGCGGCGCCTTCGTGGAGAAGAGCGTCGCCTGCAACCAGATGAGCCACTGCGGCGTGAAGTGGTGCTACTTGTGTGGCATGCAAACCCTCCCTACCGAGGACGCGTTGGTCGATCACTTCGGGCGGCACTGCCCGCTCTACGAATCGAGGGACTGCCAATGTTACTGGCAGAAACGAGGTGCACGGGATTACTATTGTCGTGAACACATATGCTACGACGATTGGCAGTCATGCACGACACCGTCGCATGCGCTGGGAAGGAAGCAGAAGCACGTCCTGCACCGGGTAAAATGGATGTTAGTTATGCTGCGAAACTTGCCCGACGAGGACTACCAGAGCAAACTAATCGATTATTTGCTTCGAAGGCACGGCAGCAACCCCGTTGTAAGGTGGGGATTGAGAAACGATGTCTTTTGCCTACGAGCACTCTGAAAAAAATAAACATAGTAATATAATTAATATTTATTTTTTACTTTTATTTTTTTCTCAAAATCCATTTTGGTATCAAATTAGTGTAATGAAACCTATCATTCACCTGTCTTATAACTTCCTCATATTTTCTCAAATCGTAATTTTCATCCGAGTAGGGTTTAACAAAATCCACATCCCATGTTCCGGTATCTTTTTTTTTGTTGTTTGTTGCCATATTCTCCCATACCATTTTATGTTCAAAATTTTGTTTTATGAGCACTCTGAAAAAATAAATAAGAATAATACAAGATAAAATAAACGCATTCATTTGATTCTATTTATTATTCTTTCTTAATACCGCGGACCGTTTAATTACTTCGCGGTAATCCTTCTTTTTTCCAAATTTATCGATTACGGTGCAGCCATGTACACATGCTAAGTGCCTCGCGATATTATCACGTTTTCTTATCTTTTGCTCATGTATGCAAAAAGGACATTTATGATGATCAATCTGCTTCCACTCCAAAGTCACATGCTTATGCTCCCGCCTCGATCTTTTCCTCGGTGGAGCGCGCTTATGTTGCTCCCGCCTCGATCTTTTCCTTGGTGGGGACTCACCTTTTTTTTCCTCCTCACATCTATCGCCTCCTGGTTTATGTTGCTCACGCCTTTTCCTCGGTGGGTGATTTTTTTTTTCACCTCTCTCGCCTCCTTTCTCGCCTCCTGGTCTAAATAACGCGTGCTTACGTATACCTTCGGGCACAAGATTATTTGTGTTACTAGCAGATTCAAATATTTTGATGCCGTCGATGATTGAATATGATTCTTCTTCTTGAATGGCGGCTTGTTGTTCAATCTTCTCTTTCTGTTGCTTCAATTTCATAATCAACTTATTTTGCAATTCCGTGTTTCGCACCAACAAATTACCTTCTTGTTGCTTCAATTTCATAATCAACTTCTTGTTTCGATTTTGCAATTCCGTGTTTTGCTCCAACAAATTCATTTTCTGCCGATTTAACTGTGCATTAGAATGGCGTAACAAGTTCAACTTATCATTTTCTTTTGCACGATACTTGCGAAACTGATTATTTAATTTTTTTTCGGCTTGTTTGTCTTTTGCATGATACTTGCGAAACTGATTATTTAACTCTTCGTTCTTACGTAACAAAACTGTCTTCTCATTTTCTAATTTTTTAATTATGGCTTTCTCTCTCTCTCTTTGAGCAAGTTCTGTCAATCGCCTCGCCACCACTTTCGTTTTTTCGTTGTCATAATCTTTTTGGAGTTCTTTCAATCTTGTCCGAATGATTGATTCTACTTTTTTCCTTTGAGCCGCACCTTTTTTTAATGCGTCGACTGTCGCCTGTAGTTTTCTCTTCTCCGCACGACGATCTTTTTTCTCTTGTTTAAGTTTTTTCTGTACCGCACCTTTTTTTAATGCGTCGACTGTCGCCTGTAGTTTTCGCTTCTCC
>MDTG01134387.1_pt1 | contig 31038 bp, 25 predicted proteins | sample 811421 | NCBI WGS metagenome assembly MDTG01 (sample SAMN05326645, study PRJNA326480) | marine metagenome | isolation source: seawater | place: Pacific Ocean: South East | collected 2011
AAAAGATATTACATTTAACAATGATAACTTACCTAGTTACCAAGAATATATTGATGAAGTAAAGCCATTCAAAACAAAGCTAAGAGAATATGTCAGTGGTTATGAAAAATTAGATTTAAGTAATAATTTAACAAGTGATTTTGATTTACCACCATATTACAACGAGTCTACAGAAAAAATAGAAACTTCAAGTTTGAAAGTTGTAGACGGGAAAATTCAAGGCAGTGATTTTTCTACTACAACATATCCTGCAAAAAATTGGAAAGACAACTTAGGATTTGTAGTACAAGAAATAAAAATCGCAGATGGCGGTTCGGGTTATACATATCCGCCTATACTTAGAATCGAAGGCGGCGGCGGCACTGGTGCTAAAGCAATTACAAAACTAGGTGCTGGTGGTAGAGTAACAGATGTTGAAGTTTTAAATCCTGGCAAAGGTTATTTAAATGCTCCAACCCTTACTGTGGAAGGTTCTTTGAATGAAGGAGGTACTCCTGCAAAACTAAGTTTGATTATAGGACAATCTCTAGCTAGATCAATTAGCACAGTAATGAAAATAGATAGACTGTCTGGAAAGTATTTAATTACTAATCTTGACGAAACAGAAAATTTTGTAGGTACAGGATCGAAATACATTTATGATTTACAGTGGCCAATGGATATGAAATCTACAAATGTATTTGTATCTGTAGCTGGAGAAGAATTATTAAAGAGTCAATACACATATGAAAATATATTGGATACTAACAAAGGTTATGATAGATATAAAGGTAGAATAACATTAACACTTCCACCAGATAATTTGTCTGCTATTGTAGTTACATACAAAAAACAAATAAGTTTACTTCATGCACAGGATAGAATTAATTTAGTATATGATCCTCAAACAGGTCAGTATGATAAAGATCTAAGTCAATTAATGGATGGCATTGATTACGGAGGAGTTGAAGTAAAAAGTTTTGACTTTGGAGGACCAAATGGTTGGGATGCCGCTCCTTGGTTTACTGGATCATATGATACTTATGATATAACTTTTGAAGATGAAAAATTTGAATTAGATGGAAGTACAGTGTCATTGACATTGTCTAAACCATTAGAGGAAGGAATACTTTATAACGTATATAGAAACGGCGTGAGATTAGATGATCCTGATTGGACAGATGATAGTACACAATTTGCCAATCCAAATGCTATTATGCGTAGCATAACAGGAGATGGTGTTCAAACAACTATTTTCTTAGACGAATTAGGAATAGCCACTAGTGCTGATGATATAATTGTAATCAGAAAAACTACAAGTGACGGTAGCTTTTTACCAACTGATATAAACTATGATACAGTACTTACTGGTGGTGATTTAGCATACAGCAATGCGAGAGGACTTAATCCTGAAGATATAAATGTTGACGGTGACAGCTTTACAACACCAACAAACTCAAAAGGTCCAGATGAACTAGTTCCTGGATGGGTGCAAGATACTGTTGACATTAAAGTTTATGAAAGACCTACAGCAGGATCAAGCCAAATAATTAGCAGAAACTATAGAGGTGATGGTGTTAATAAAACTTTTGAAATTGGAACAAGACCAGTTACTGAATCTGCACTGTTTGTAAAAATAAATGGAACAATACAAAATCTTACTACTGATTACACAATTGATTACACTAACAAAACTATAACATTTGTTGCTGCTCCTGCAGACAACTCAAAAGTAAGTTTAGTTACATTAGAGTACAGCGGATCTAATATTTTAGATATAGACGAATTTATAGGAGATGGTTCAACTGTAGACTTTTTAACAAATATTAGATTTACTGAAAACATGACAAGTTTAATTACTGTAAATGGAAAATCTGTAGAACATGTTCTTATAAAAAGTGATGCAGGATATATCACTCCAGGCAATGTGGTAATAAGTTTTGCACAACCGCCTGCTTTGGACGCAATAATAAGATTTGCAATCTTTGAAGGCAGTATACAAAACTTTAGTAGTGTAGTCAAAGATACATTTGTACATGACGGAAGTACTACAACGTTTACTCTTACACAAACTCCATTTACTCAAGAACCACACGAGTGGTTTACTATTGTAAAATTAAACAACACAATTTTAAAAGCAGGCTATAGTGAAACTTTCAAAGTAACATCCGAAAGAGAATATAAATTTAGATTATACCAAGTTCCACTAGGCAGTGTTGGTAATCAACAAGTTAGAGTATTTTTAAACAATACAGAATTAACATTTATTCAAGATTATACATTTAGCTCTGCTGATGCATTTGATCCTTTATTACCTGTTGATCAGCAAAGTGGTAGTGCAATTATACTAAATGATGGCAAAGGTATAGAAGGTGATATTTTAAAAGTGTACATCACAGGTTATGACGACAGTACACAATCGGGAGGTGACTACAAGTTTGGATATTTTGATAGCAATGGCGATTTCATTAAAACACCTGGAGTGTTGCACATAGGACCAGAATATGCTACAGGAGATACAATTGAAGTTTACCAATTTAGTAATCATGACAGTCAAGGTATTGATAGACAAAGTTTTGATATTGTAGAACGCACTGAATTATCGCCTGGAGCAGAATTTGGAGCTCAACAGTACCAAGTTGATGGAAGCACAGCGTCGATTAATTTGACTATAGCGTTAGAACCTGGAAGAAAGTATGCTATCTTCCAAAACAGTGTAAGAATTGATGACCCTAATTTTGGCACAGGCAGAACTGTTACAAATCCTAATGCAATTATTCAAACATTAACAGTTACTGAAACTACGAATGTGTTGGAGTTAGCTGAATTAGGAATTACCACTGATGCAAGTGATGTGATTAAAATTGTTGAACTAGAAAGTGTAATTACTCCAGATGCTAGTACACCTGATTGGTATGAACTAAGAAGTTTAAGAAACGGAGTTGTGCCGTTGAATACACCTGCAATTGATGATCAATATGTTTGGGTAGTAAAAAATGGAGTGTTGTTAGATCCGTCAGTTGATTATTATGTTACTGACAGTAAATCTACTATAAAAGTTATAGGTGGCTTAGAAGAAAATGACAATATTGAAACTATTCACTTTAGCAATAGTCTACTAAGAAATAAATTTGGATGGAGACAATTTAAGGATATTTTAAATAGAACTCATTACAAATCTATAGACGGCAGACAAAATATCAAACTTGTCAAAGATTTACATTGGTACGACAAAGAAATTGTTTTAGAAAATGCTGATACTTTACCTAGTCCAAATTCAACAGCAGGTGTACCAGGAGTTGTGTTTATTGAAGGTGAACGTATAGAATACTTTAAGAAAGACGGATCTGTTTTGAAACAATTACGTAGAGGTACTTTAGGTACAGGTGTAAAGGAAACATACACAGAAGGTACTGAAATTTACAATCAATCATCTACATTTAGTATGCCATATAAAGATAATACTTTGACAACAGTGTTTACAGCTACTGGAGATAGCAGTGGATTTAGTTTAGATTTTGATCCTACAACACTAGCCGAACAATATACAGCATCAACAGGAAGATCAATAGATCCAACAGAATTTTTTGAAGTTTTTGTCGCAGGTAGACGCTTAAGAAAAACAACTTTACAGTCATATGAATTAAATAGTCAAAATAGAACAGATTTTGGAACAACAGATGAAAAAATATCTCAAGATTCGCCAGAAGGTGATGTTACTTTGCCAGCTGAGTTTTCAATAAGAGATAGAACAGAACTTGTTTTACAGCAAGAACCAGCTGTAAATACCAAAGTAATAGTGGTTAGACGTGTAGGATTGACTTGGAACGATACAGGAAAGACCCTTAGTAGTAGTGAAACTGACGTAGCAAGATTCTTGCGATCTACGGAGGTAGACTTACCAAGATAAATAACAATGTAGGATAGAAAATGACAGATGTATTAAAAGATAAAAGCGGTATTCTTATAGAAGGACATATAAAGATATTTGATCCTGAGAATCAACAAGTGTTTGTAAACAAACGCAATGCGATTCATTATGAGAATATGAGTGTAGCGTTAGCAAGAAGTGTTGCAAACCAAGGACAAGGCTGGATATACGAAATGAGCTTTGGAAATGGAGGAACAAACGTTGACCCAACAGGTATTATTACATATCTAACTCCTAATTCTACAGGAACAAATGCAAGTTTATATAATCAAACTTGTACTAAAGTTGTTGATGATAGAAGCATCAATAATATAGATCCTGTAAGAAACAAAATTGATATTAGACATGTAAGTGGTACAAACTATACAGATGTTTTAGTAACTTGTTTATTAGATTATGGTGAACCTAGTGGACAAGATGCTTTTGATACAGCATCAAGTGCTGATAGTTTATATGTATTTGATGAACTAGGATTAAAAGGTTGGAATCCAAATGGTACAGGAGATCTTTTGACGCATGTTATTTTCCATCCTGTGCAAAAGTCATTAAACAGACTTGTGCAAATTGATTACACTGTAAGAATTCAAAGTCTTTCTGGCTTAGCTGAGGAATAATAAATGTCGTATACTATACCATATACAGATCAAGCTAACAAGGGTACTATTACTATTGTAGATAATACAATTAATCAAGAAACATCTCTTAAGTTGCCAGGAAGAAATACTACTGCGTATGGTAGTGCTATTGCAGAAAATTTTTTACATTTGTTAGAAAATTTTGCTAGTGCAACTGAACCAGGCACACCAGTAGAAGGACAACTATGGTATGACTCAACTCCTGGCGTAGAACAATTAAAAGTTTATGACGGGACAAACTGGGTACCATCAGGAAATCTTAAAAAAGCAACTACTGAACCACAAGCGGCACAGAGTCTTACAGGAGATCTTTGGGTAGATACAGATAATTTACAATTATATTTGTACACAGGTTCAGGATGGGTGCTTGTAGGACCAGAATTTAGTGATGGATTAATTACAGGAGCATCACCAAAAGTAATTACAGGTACAGATGATGCAAGTTATAATGTTTTACAAATTGATATATCTGCTCAACCTGTAGCAATCATTGCGTCACAAACATTTACACCTAAGATTAAGATTCCAGGATTTTCAACTATTGTACCTGGTTTAAATTTAAGTGTGAATAATATTACAGGAGACGGAGCTCCTAAATACATTGGTACTGCTGAAAAAGCAGAAAATTTAATTGTTGCAGGCAACACTGTAAACGCAGGAAATTTTTTAAGAAGTGATACTACAAGTACAACAGCTTTTCCATTAAACGTTCAAAACAATGGCGGTATTAATTATGGTATAAACGCTGAAATGAATATTGGTGTAGTAGGCAACGCAGGTGTATTCCAACATAATATTGCTGGTTCAAGTATGGACTTTAAAGTAAAAAATGACGGCACACTTAAAACTGCTTTTAGAATTGACAGTAATTTAAGATTAGGTGTAAACAATATTGCACCTGATGAAGCATTAGATGTAACAGGAAATATTTTAGCAAGCGGAACTATAAGAAATACAAGTACAACAAATAGCACTAGTTTTAGCACAGGTGCTATTAGAACAGCAGGTGGATTAGGTGTAGCACAAAATTTAAATGTTGGTGGTAATGTAGAAGTAACTGGTACTGTTACTACAAGAAATATCGAACCAGAACAAAATAATTTAAGAAATATAGGTTCATCAACATCTAAGTATGCAAATATGTATGCTACAACATTTGTAGGAAATTTAACAGGAAATGTGAGTGGTACTGTAAGTGGTAGAGCAGGCTCTGCAGATAAGTTAACTTCTGCAACAACTTTTAGGCTTACAGGTGATGTTGCAGCGGAAGATATTATATTTGACGGACAAACTGGTGGTTCTTTAAAAACATTTTCTACATCAATAAGCAACCAAATTGTTGCAGGAAAGACAGCATTGTCTGCAAGTTTTGGAGATGATGAATTACTTGTAAATAGAATTTCAGGAGATACAGGATTAAAGAAAATTTCTGTGCAGAATTTATTAAATGCTGTACCGATAACTCCTATAGGATTAATTTCTCCATTTGCTGGCGCAGCGGCACCGTCGGGATGGTTACTTTGTGATGGTTCTGAAATTGCAAGAGCAGCTTACACACAATTATATGCAGTTATAGGAACAACATACAAAGCTAATCCTACAGAAGGATTTTTTGCATTACCAGATTTAAGAGGAAGATTTCCATTAGGTGCTGACAATATGGGCGACAGTGCAGCTAACGTTGTCACAGACATTGCCGCAGACGTTATCGGAGCTAAAAACGGTAGTGAAGATGTAAGTATTCAAGTTGAAAATTTACCTGAACACAAACACGATTTACGTGGTGACAGCGGTGACCAATATTATGTCATACGTGACGTATCAGGCACTCCTAACGATAATGAAGCTATTATCTATGATGCACCAGATGCAACCGGAGCAGGACAAGCATTACCTGATAGTGGTGGTATTTTGACAACTGATACATTAGGCACTGCAATGAATGTAATGAATCCATACATGACACTTAATTATATTATATACGCAGGGACAAGTTAATGAGTTATAGAATCAATAGAACAGACGGCGAGTTATTAATTGATCTTACAGATGGTATTATTGATAATACCACTACTGATATAACTCTTATCGGAAAAAATTACAAAGGATTTGGAGAATATTTTAATGAAAATTTTATTAAGTTATTAGAAAATTTTGCAAGTACATCTCAACCTGCAAATCCTATGGTAGGACAAATTTGGTTTGATAAACAAGATACAAGACTTAAAGTATATGACGGCACAAATTTTAGAGCAGCATCAGGCTCAATTGTTAGCAGTAATCAGCCTAGCAACCTAACTACTGGTGATATTTGGATTGATAATTTAAACAACAAATTATACTTGTTCGATGGCACAGATTTAGTATTAGTAGGACCAACATATGATGCAGGACAAGGCAAGACAGGATTTGAAACTGCAAGTCAATTAGATACCACTGATGTTCAAAGGACAATATTAAAGTTGTTCTTAGGTGGAACATTAGTAGGTATATATTCACCTGAAACATTTATTATTCCAACACAATATTCTATTCCAGGACTTAGTGAAGATCCAGATGATACATTTACTCCTAAAAGACAAAAATTATATAAAGGTTTCAACATTGCTGATTCTAGTCAAGAAACTGCTACTACAGGTTTTTGGTGGAGAGGCACTGCGACAAGTGCTAAAAAATTAATAGATGATTCAGGAAATCAAAGATCAGCAGAAAACTTTTTACCTACAGATGCAAACGGTGCTACAACAGGTAGTATAAGAATTAAAAATGCTGCAGGTTTAAGTGTTGGTGTTGGTGATACTGAATTTGGTATATTGAAGGTATCAGGTACAACTACAATTTTAGAAACACAGCAAAGTAATGCTGACCTTGCTGTACGTGTTAGAACAGGAAGTAGTTTCTTAAATGCTTTTTATGTTGATGCATCAGAACAAAGAGCAGGAATTTTTACTACAAATCCTTCAGCTACTTTAGATGTAAACGGTGATGTAAAAGTACAAGGAAGTTTGACTGTCGCAGGTGATTCAACTTTTATTAATGCTTCAACTTTACGAGTAGAAGATAAAAATATTGAACTAGGTTTACTTGATGATAGCACAGAAGGAAATGATAGTGCAATAGACGATGGCGGAATCATTTTAAGAAGCAGTGATGGTTCAAAAGATTTTACATGGAAGCAAGCTACTGAATCTTGGACTAGTAATCAAAATATCGATTTAGAAAATGACGCACTAGGATATAAAATTGGAGGAGCCATTGTTTTAACTAAAACGGCATTGGCAAGCTCAATTACAAGTGCGCCAGGTTTGACAAGTTTCGGAACTTTAGCAGAATTAACAGTTGATAATGTAAAACTAGATGGTCAAACTATAAGTCGTGTTGGCGGATCAGGATTAACAGTTGACGCTTCAGGTGATACAAGTTTCAGCAATAATAAAATTATAGATGTGGCACTTCCTACAGATGGTAACGATGTAGCTAATAAAGCGTATGTTGATACACAAATATCTGCAAGTTCGTTAATTGTTCCTATAGACGTAACAGGATTAAGTGATCCTAATGATATACTTACCGGAGATGGACCTGTAGACAGTATAAGAAATATTTTACAACTGTTAAGAAATGCAAGTGCTACAGAAAACGGGACAGTAGCAAAGATTTTAGCAACTTCATATAGTAATAGTACTGTATCTGGAATTGGAATCACAGTAAGCACATCACCAGATAGCACAGGTGTTTTAGAAAAATCAACTGTATCTGTGAGAGATGCCGCAGATACTGGTTCAGAAAGTGTTATACAAGACATAACCGCAAGCAATACTGCTAGTGGTACTGTTAGTTTGACTGCAACAAGGTATATTTACGAATTTACTAACGTAGCGGGTACTTGGACATACTCAACTGGAACTAGAATACTAGTGTCAGTTACTTAGGAATTGCGATAAATAAACTTATAATAGGGGTAATAAATGGCGTATACTATAAACAGATTTGATACAAGTCAATTAACTGTAGTTGAGGACGGCACTATTGATCAAACTACAGACATTAAACTTGTTGGCAAAAATTATGCAGGTTATGGTGAAATACAAAACGAAAATTTTGTATTTTTGCTAGAAAATTTTGCAGGAGCTAACCAACCACCTAAACCAATAAGTGGACAGTTGTGGTTTGATAGTTCAAACAGTAAATTAAAATTTTATGATGGCACTAAATGGAGGACTACAGGAGGTGCAGAAATAAGTGCTACTAGTCCTGCAGGATTAGCAGAAGGTGATTTTTGGTGGGATACTAATAACGAACAGTTATACGCCTATAACGGTACAAGTTTTATCTTAGTAGGACCACAAGGTGCTGGCGACAGCGTTACCCAATTCCAAAGTAGAACAATCAGAGATAGCGTAGGAACTAATAGAGCAGTAATTGTTTCAGTAATTAATGACGAAGTAATTCATGTTGTAAGTGGAATAGAATTTACAATAGGATCTGAAGACGCAACAAGTTACCCAGGATTTGATGTAATACGAAAAGGTGTTACACTTAAAAATACTATTAATGCAACAGGCGGTGTAACGTCAACTGCACATAGATTTTTTGGTACTGCTTCTAATGCAGATAAATTAGGTGGTGTAAGTGCATCTAACTTTGTTCAAACAGGTACAGCAAATTTTTCAAGTTTAGTTAATTTTAGTGATTTTGGATTTACAGTAGGTGATTCAAATGATATAGTTGTAAAGATAGTTGATGATGATAAAGGCTTGATTGCAAATGAGCAAGGGCAACAAATATTCATTCAAGTACAAGACGGATCGGCATCACAAAAGATGCCACTTAGAATTGAATCAGGCGCATTGTTACCAGGTTTTGATAATTTAGTAAGTTATTCAGGATTAAACACTACTAACATTGGTAGTCCTACTGCTGGGTTTGGCACAGTTTATGCAACAACATTTAGCGGTTCAGCAACAAGTTCACAAACTTTAGATGTTGGTGGGACAGCAAGAGCTGCAAGTACAAGTTCAACTGCAAATACTATTGCCGCTAGAAACAGTTCAGGTGATATATATGCTTCAGTATTTCATGGTATTGCAACACAAGCACAATACGCTGACTTAGCTGAAAAATATACAGCTGATAAAGATTATGAGCCAGGTACTGTGTTAGTATTTGGCGGTGAAGAAGAAGTTACAGAATGTACTGTATTCTGTGATTCAAGACTTGCAGGCGTAGTTTCAACTGAACCTGCACATTTAATGAATGACGGAATAGAAGGTGTAGCCATTGCACTTAAAGGTAGAGTACCTTGCAAAGTAGAAGGTCCAGTGAAAAAAGGTGATATATTAGTCACAGGTCCTATTGCAGGAACAGCTACAGCTTTACGTCCCGATAGTGCAACTCCTAGTGCTTGGTGTGTAGTTGGAAAAAGTCTTGTAAATGACGATGAAGCCGGAATCAGATTGATAGAAGTTGCGGTTTAAATAAGTAAGTTTGTATATAAGGATTAAAGATGGCAACAGTTAACAGCGGTGATACAATTACAGCAGCACAATACAACGATCTGCAAAGCCGTACAAATAATATCATGGGAACAGGATCTGGAAATTCTGGATATGGCCAAACATTGACAAGTGCTCAAGTTTCAACAGGAAACACAGTAACCGCAGCACAAATGGACAATTTAAGAACTGATATTAACAAAGCAAACACACACCAATCAGGTTCAGGAGCAAATATAGGAAATATTGCTGTTGGACAAGTTATTGGAGCTGATGCAAGTGGGACAAGTGTAGGATCACTTACACAAACAACAGAAGGCTATAATGATTATGATGCCGCGGTAACACTTATTACCACAAATAAATTTTTACTTGACAGTGGACAAGGTTCATTAGAAAATATTTCATCTGCAAGCTCAAGTAGAACTACAAATTGGAGCAATGAAATACAACATGTCTTTACAATAGATTTTGGTACTGCTAACAACGCTAGATTTTTCTTTAATTCTGGAAGTGATATTAGAATAAGTTTATCACAAACAGGTGGATCAGGAAGTAAAACAACATCATGGCGTAATTTGTTAAGTGGTATGGGCACAGTAAAAATCAATCACACAACAACTACAGTAACAGGTTCAGCATCAACAAATGCAACAGGCTGGTATGATATGACTACAAGCTACAAAACTTTAGTAACTGATGCAGTGGGCGGTGGTGGTGTATATGCAGAAAATAACCTTATTATCCAAGGTAGACGTAACTCAGGTTCTACTACATTACAAGTAAGAATTAGACTTATAGACGCAGATTCAGGAGACCAACAACCTGGATTTTTGCCTGGTCCGGGTATAGACGAATCAGTAACAGGTACAATCACAAGCACTGTACAGAGATTCAGAGCTACTGGAACTAATGTTGAAGTTACTGCTCCAAGCGGTTCAAATAACACATTATTGACTGCTGGTTCTTAATAAATTTCTTGACAAAATCCTAAAAATCCTATATACTCTATACATACTATGGGAGTTATTATGGATAAAAGACTACAGCAAGCACTAGATTTTTCTCAATACATGACAACACTCAATAATCAAAAAAGATTGTTGAATGAAAAGTTTTACGAAAAATGTGTGTTTTTCTATAATGGTGGGAAATTTACAATTACTACAAGTTTAATCTCATATTGCAAAACTTTAAAATACGATACAGAAATTATAATAGATGATAATTCTCTACCTATTGAAGTGGATACTGAAGATTTCACTAATAAAATTATAGATCAATATACTACTGCAAAGCAAAATTATCTAGATCAGTATAATCAGATCAAAACAAAAAGATCTGTAGAGAAATTCTTAAATGAATAACGGTGTATTATTATTTGCACATAACAATCATAAAATTGATTACGTAAAGCAAGCAATTTACTGTGCAATAAAAATTAAAAAACATTTAAATTTATCTGTTGCAATAGCAACTAATTCTAAAAATTATTTAGAAAAGCACTTTTTTGATTATCAACATCTGTTTGATGTTATAATTGATAATGATTATAAAAGTAATCAACAAAGATTATTTTCGAACGGGTACACAACTGAAAAACTTCCTTGGAATAATTTTACTAGATGCGAAGCATATGATATAAGTCCATTTGATAATACACTTGTGTTAGATACAGACTTTTTAGTAGGTAATTCTAATTTACTTAAATGCTTTGATGACAATCAATTTAAAATAAACAAAGATATTATAGATTGTAATCCGCAAAGGAATGATTCTACTTTACAAAGAATTAGTGAAACTACTATTGATATGTATTGGGCTACTGTGTTTTATTTTAGTAAAAACAAATTCTCAAAAATACTGTTTGAACTTATAAAACATATTAGAGATAATTGGAATTTTTATAGGATCCAATATCAGATGGTAGGAAAAAATTTTAGAAATGATTTTGCATTTGCTATTGCTTTAAATTTATTAGGCAATCCACAACAGGAATTACCAACAAAATTATTTTTTACTACTGATAAAGATCGCTTACTTAGTATTGATAATGAAAAGTATAATTTTTTGCTTAACACAACAAATATTATGAATAGTGATACAGTATGTTCTTTGGAAGATGTAAATATTCATATTATGAATAAGTTTGATTTATCTACAAACATAGATAGGATTTTGTCATGAGTAAGGGGTTTTGTTTTGTAGCTCAGAATAACAGTAGCACTGATTACATTCAACAAGCATGTATGTTAGCACTAAGTATCACAAAATTCAACAAAAATACTTCAATCAGTTTGATTACAAATGATAAAGTGCCTAACAAATATAAAATATTGTTTGATAAAATTATTCCTATCAATGAGGACTTAGCACAAGGACACGAAATTAAATTTCAAAATAGATATAAAATATATGACTTATCGCCATACAAAAAAACTATTGTAATGGATGTTGATATGTTAGTAATGCGTGATATTACACATTGGTGGGATTATTTAAAAAATTATGATTTGTTCTTTACAAGTAAAGTTTTTACATATAGAGGGGAAGAGCTTACAAGTACTTGGCATAGAAAAACTTTTGTTGCAAATAATTTACCTAATTTATACAATGGTTTTTGGTATTTTAACAAGTCATTATTTTCGCAAAAATATTTTAATTTATTAAAATTAATTACAGAAAATTGGCAGGATTTTTATAAAATATACATTCCTAATAAAACACAAAATTTTTACAGTGTTGATGTAAGTTCAGCCATTGCATGTAAAATATTAGGCATAGAAAAACAAGTTACAGATGCTAATTCTTTTATTAACTTTGTTCATATGAAGCCTAATTTACAAAATTGGCAACATGTACCCAATAAATGGACTGATAAAGTAAATTGGTCTGTAAATAATAATGGTGATTTATTTGTAGATAATTTTATTCAAAATAATATATTTCACTATGTTGAAAGTGAATTTTTAACAAAAAAAGTTATTGAAGGTTTAGAAAAATGCAGTTTGTAGAATTTGACGAAAAAACTGGAACTATTTCTGGTATTACTAATACCCCATCTACAAATGTTCTTAGTATCGAGGTTGAAAAAATACTTGCTAAAAAATTTATTGACGGAGAAGAGAATCTGACAGAATGGAAAGTAGTGCCTGATTTAAGTAGCCCGAACAAATATAAATTAATTAAAGTTGTAAAACATACTGACGAAGATTTTAATAATCCTAATATTTTTCCCATAAAAACTACAGATGTCATATCAAAAGATAAAAATTTGTTTCATTTAATACAAGATAAGGGATTATGGTATGGTTATGCAAATACAGACGATGATACTAAACAATTTTATATGAGCAACGATGGATACTTTGGTACAGAAAAACTATTTTATCTGACAGAAAAAAATGATAATAGAGTTTATATTGGACAATTTAAAGTTGAGTTTGAAAAATTTTTTAATAATGAAAAATTTAAAATAGAATTCAATTGTGATAAAAAATGTGATATTTTTACTGCTTCAAGAAACAGTGAATTTATACATGTGGAAATGATATGAAAATAAGTGTACCAGATTGTGATGTCATTTATCTAAGCTATGACGAACCTAATGCTGAAAAAAATTATGCTGATCTTTTAACCAAAGTGCCTTGGGCAAAACGTATACATGGTATAGAAGGATCTGATGCAGCTCATAAAGCATGTGCAGAATTATCAGAAACACAGAGGTTTATTACTGTAGATGGTGGCAATCTTGTCAATCCTGAATTTATAAATCAAAGTGTAGAGTTCGTTGCAGGTACAGATCTTACGAGAAAAGTAATTAGTTGGGCAGGATACAATACAATCAATGGATTAATGTACGGAAACGGAGGAATAAAATGTTGGGATAGGCAAGCAGTCCTTGACATGAAAACACATGAAAACGCTGATAAAGATAATATAAAAGCACAAGTAGATTTTTGTTGGGATCTTGATTATGTTCAGCTAAATGATTGTATGAGTGTTGTAGAAAACAACTACACTCCCCATCAAGCATGGAGAGCTGGATTCAGAGAAGGTGTTAAAATGTGTCTTCTTGAGGGAGAGAAGCCTTCCATCAAAGAGATGAAAGAAATACACTGGAAAAATTTGAATAGATTATATGTATGGTGTATGGTCGGCACTGATGTTCCTAACGGTTTATTTGCAATTTATGGAGCCAGAGAAGGTTACTACAAAACAATGTGTACTGACTGGGATCATATAAATGTTAGAGACTTTGAATATCTAAACACGTTGTGGAGTGAAAAGAAAAATATATCTGAAAAAGATGCTATAAATTATGCTTATGAGTTAGGATTGGAACTTAAATCTAAATTAGATGCACCGATTGATCCAGAACCGTTTAGTGAAGGACAAAGTAAGTTTTTCAAACAAATTTATAAAAGTCCTGTACGTCCTGTACACAATTCAATAGCCAAGACCGAAGCAGGATCTTATGACATAGTAATGATTTCATATGGAGAACAAAATAGCAATCAAAACTATAAAAAATTATTAGAAAGATTTCCAAAGGCAAAACGTATCCATGGCGTGAAAGGAATAGCCAATGCACACATTGCGGCTGCTGAGATTTGTGATACAGAAATGATGTGGGTAGTTGACGGTGATGCTGAAATAGTAGATGGATTTAATTTTGATTATGTAGTGCCTGACACTGATTTAGACGCAGTGCATGTTTGGAGAAGTATTAATCCTATTAATGATTTAGAATATGGATACGGTGGAGTAAAACTATTGCCTGTTGAACTTACAAAACAGGTAGATAAAAATAAAGTAGATGTAAACACAAGTATAAGCAGAAATTTCAAAGTAATGAAACAACTTAGTTGTATCACTAAATTCAATACAGGACCATTTGAAACATGGAAAAGTGCATTTAGAGAATGTGCAAAACTAGCAAGCAAAGTAATTGATCGACAAAAGGAGGACGAAACAAATGCAAGACTCAAAACTTGGACAACCGTGGGACACGATAGATTATATGGGAACTATGCTCTGGCGGGTGCTTCCGCTGGTATGGAGTTTGGCCTTTCTAGGGGGACTGATCTTCGGTTAATAAATGATTTTGATTGGTTAGAAGAAAAGTTTAACAATCAAGAAACATTTACAGACTCAGCTAAACAAAAAACATTTGCTGCTCCGGCAAAAACACAAACCGATCTTGACACATTTATAGTTGATATATTAGACAGGTTTGAATTACTGTACGGAGACAAAATAGAAAATTTACGGAGAATGTACAATAGTAATGATTTATCTAGTATATTCAAACTAGCAAACAATGAAGATTTGCGTAAAGCAGTGATTGAAAAAAATTTGCATAGTGTTTTTCGACTTGCAGATGCAGATGAAGATTTACGTAAGGCAGTTTTGGAAAAAAATATTCATAGTATTTTTAGAATTACAAATGCAGACGAAGAACTGCGTAAAGCTGTGGTAGAAGAAAATATACACAGTATTTTTAGATTATTAGAAGTTGATGAGGAATTACGTAAAGCTATTATAGAAGAAAATTTATATAGCATTGCTCGTTTGCTACCAGACATAGCTGATGAATTTAAAATACTTGCAAATGATAGGCATGCTCTTTGGAGAGTTCTTGAAAAATACACTTCAAGTTCTTTAGTCAAGCCATTAAAAACATTGTCTGAAGATGAATTTGATTTAGATTGTTTAAGTAGAGGACAAATAGCTAGTAAAAAATGGTTGGTTGATAAATTAGCTGACACAAAAGTTAAACTAGGAAATGTATATCTCTGTGCAGGTTGGTATGCTACTATTGTTCCTTTAATTGTAGAAGCAAATATACCTTTTGATTCATTTAGAAGTTTTGATATAGACTCTAGTGTTTGGAAAATTGCTGAGATATTCAATAAAGATTTAGTTTTAGATAATTGGAAGTTTAAGGCAAGCACTAAAGATATTAAAGAAATCAACTATAATGTAAACAAATATATTACAATTAAGAGCAACGGTGATGAGGAGCAATTAAAAGATAGTCCAGATACAATTATTAATACAAGTTGTGAACATATAGATAATTTTTCCGAGTGGTATGATAAAATACCAAAAGGTAAATTATTAATTTTGCAAAGCAATAACTTTTTTGATGTAAAGGAACATGTAAATTGTGTCCATAATTTAGATGAATTTGCAGATATGAGTCCTATGAATAATTTATTGTATGAGGGCAAACTTGAACTAGAAAAATACACGAGGTATATGAGAATTGGATATAAATAATTTATCCCTTAGAGAACTGCAAAAAGAAAGTGCTAGGGCATTAAGTACTATGCAAGCTACAAACAATAATATTTGGCAATTCAATCAAAAAGCACATCATAATAGTCATAATTGGTATCGTGCAGTAATAGAATGGTACATAAATGAATACGGAGATCTACCTAGCAAAGTAGGTCCAGGTAAAGAAATACGATTAGTAGGTGAAAATGTATAGTATTAGTAATGATTATCCGAAAACACTGGCGGCTGAATGGGTGTTAAGTAATGTTTGTAACTACGAATGTTCTTACTGCACACCAACTTTAAATGACGGGTCGAGCGGATGGCCAGACGTAGATGTTGCAAAAGAATTTTGGAATTTTGTGCATACAGATATAAATCCTAATGATAAAATGTTAACATTAACTGGCGGCGAACCTACTTTATGGCCTAAACTAACAGAATTTTTTAATGGATTGCATCCTAGTTGGTATACAGCTATTGTTACAAATGGTAGCAGAACAATTCGTTGGTGGAAAAAATTTTTAAAGGATTGTAATAATATACATAGGGTAACAATTAGCTTACATTTGGAATTTGCAGATATTGATCATATTGTAGAAGTTTGTAAGTTGTTAGGAAATAGAGTGCAACTTACTGTGCTTATAATGTTCAAAGATACAAAATATGCAAAACAAGTAGCTGAAAAGTTAAAAGAAAACAAAGTCAATGCATCGGTATTTGTAAAACCAATTATTGATAGAAGTGTAATCTCCTCCATAGAATATAGAAAAAAAGATTTAAACTTTATGAAAAATTTCAAGATGAACCAAACACGGACCTCTCAAATGGATATACCTGTATCAGCACACTTGTATATTGACGGAAAATGGACAGCTATTGAACATGCACACGAGATGATTACTAATAAAACTAATGATTTTAGAGGGTGGAGATGTGAAATAGGTAGCAAAAGATTATTAGTATGGCATGACGGCACAGTATACGGAGCACAATGTGGAACAGCCAAAAAAAATCCTTTAGGAAATATCAAAGATAAAAAAATCAAAAAAATTACTAATATTGTTTGTGATACACCGCATTGTAATTGTGTGCCAGATTTACGTATACCAAAATGGAAAGAAGATGTATCAGTATAAAGATATAAAAACAATACATCTTGAAGTCACGCAAAATTGTCAAGCAGCATGTCCTATGTGTGACCGTAACATGAATGGTGAAGGCATTAACCCTCACATTAATCTAGATGAACTTAGCTTAGAAGATTGTAAACAGATTTTTGAGTCAAACTTTATTAAACAATTAAAAACAATGTATATGTGTGGCAACTTAGGCGATCCTATAGTAGCAAAAGACACACTAGAAATATTTCGTTATTTTAGAGAACACAATCCAAATATGTGGCTGAGTATGAACACAAACGGAGGAGCAAAAAATGAACAGTGGTGGACAGAACTGGCACAAGTTTATGGTAGGATGGGTGCTGTTATTTTTAGTGTGGACGGGCTTAGGGATACTAACCACATATACAGGCAGAACGTGGTTTGGGACAATGTAGAACGTAACATGAGAGCATTTATAAATGCTGGTGGCAGAGCTCGTTGGGACTTTTTAATTTTTGAACATAATCAACATCAAGTAGAAGAAGCAGAAACACTTGCTAATGAATGGGGTGTTGAAAAGTTTATGAAAAAGAAAACAGGCAGATTTGTAGATGCAAAAACAAATAAAAAAGAAAGCCATCAAGCCAAGGATCGCAAAGGCAAAGACTCTGCAGAGCTTAAAAAACCAAAAGTAAAATATCAAAACAAAGCTCTTACCAAACAAGAAACAATTCTAAAAAAGTACGGATCAATGGATTCTTACTATGATGCAACTCCTGTTATATGTAAGGTTAAAAAAGACAACAGTATGTTTATTACAGCAGAAGGATTAGCATTGCCATGTTGTTGGACTGCTGGGAGAATGTACAAATGGTGGCATTAGGATCCTAAGGTAGAACAGATATGGGACTTTATTCCTGATAAACGTGCTTTAGATGCACGACGTGGTTTACAAAAAGTTTTTGATACAGGTATATTTGATCAAATACAAAACAGTTGGAATAAACCTAGTTGTTCGGAAGGCAAGCTGAAAGTGTGTGCAACTAAGTGTGGCGCCGAGTTTGATCTGTTCACTGAACAGTTCAAATAAGTAGTAATATGAGTGATATTTCCCCTACATTTTGTGCTCTACCTTGGTTACACCTAAGTAGTAGACCTGACGGTAAAATGAGAACTTGCTGTACATCAAATGCAAGTTCAGTCCAAGACCCAGATTCAAATAAAAAAATTGGCGGCGGAGAAGTTGGTGTTGTTAAAAATGATGACGGCATACCTGCTAACTTTAATCATACAACTTTAGAAGAAGCATGGAACAGTGGTTATATGCGTAATGTTCGTAAAATGATGTTACGTGGTGAAAAACCTGCTAGTTGTTTAAAGTGTTACAAAGAAGAAGATGCAGGACATTTAAGTAAACGTAACTGGGAAACTGAATATTGGGGTAACAGATATGATCTACAGCAGTTGGTTGACGAAACCAAGGAAGATGGTACTATTCCTCCTAAGATCCGTTATATCGATTTGCGTATGGGTTCAAAGTGTCAGCTTGCTTGTGTCATGTGTTCACCGCACGACTCAACAGGATGGATCAAAGAATGGCAAGAGATCTATCCAAAAATAGAAAATGAGAAATTAAAGCACACAAGTCAATGGAAAAACAAAGGTCGTAATGACGGAGCAAGCTATAACTGGCACAAAAACAACCCACGTTTTTGGAACGATCTTATGGATCAGATTCCGCACATGTATCAGCTGTATTTTGCAGGTGGTGAAAGTCTTATCATTGAAGAACATTACGAACTATTAGAAGAATGTATTAAACGCGGACATGCAAAAGGTATAGAACTTAGATACAATTCAAATGCAGTAGAATGGCGTAAAGATTTACCAGAGTTATGGAGCCATTTTAAACGTGTGCGTTTTCATTATAGCATTGATGCGTATGGTGAACAAAACAATTACATACGCTATCCTAGCAACTGGGAGCACCAAGAGCGTGTGTTCCATATGCTAGACAACACAGCACCGCAGGTTGAAGTTACAACAGCAACAACAATCATGGCACTAAATGTTGCATATATTCCTGAGTTTGTACAATGGAAAGTACAGCAAGGATTTAAAAAATTAAACAAATGGCCTTTAGGAGCCGGTGGCATTAACATGCACTTTGCATATTGGCCTCCACAATTGAATGTAAAAGTTTTGCCACAAGATATAAAGCAACAGGTTACAGACAAATATGAAAACGAATTTTATCCTTGGCTAGAAGAAAATTGGCAACTGTTTACAGGTGTACAAGAAGCAGGCATTACTAAGGAGCAATGGCTTGCTGCTCCTTATGGTATGAAGCGATACAAAGGTATTATTAACTTTATGAATTCTGAAGATTGGAGTGCTAGGCTTCCTGAAACAAAAGAATATCTAAATCTTATCAACAAGCAACGTGGTTGGACGGAAAAGTTTCCGCAGGTATTTCCTATCTTAAAGGATATTGTATGAATGTAAAAGAGAAAAACTTTTGCATAGTTCCTTTTGTGCAACTTAATACTAGAGGAAAAGGAGATGCAAGAGTATGTTGTAGTATCGAAGGTATAGATTTTGGTATTCCAAAAGAAATGACACTTGACGAAATTACAGATGAAAATTATTCCAGCAATACAGACGTATATAATCTTAGTAAAGATAAAATAGAAGATTTATGGAATGGTAAATTTATGCGTGATTTCCGCATGAAAATGCTAAATGGCGAACGTATATCAAATTGTGATTTTTGCTTTAGAATGGAAAATAGCGGATTTGGAAGTAAACGCACAGGTAAAAATAAAAGATTTTATGAACGTGTGAAACCTTTGCTAAAAAAATATTATGATGCAAATGGTTATGTAGACGTCATGCCTCAATGGTGGGAAGTTAGGCTTAGTACAAAATGTAATCTTAGTTGCGTGATGTGTTCTCCTAATTTAAGTAGTATGATGTACAAAGAATATTCTAAATGGGGCAATAAAATGACTAATCAAATGCAAGGTAGTCTTGATATTGCCAAGCGTTCAGGAGAAGAATATCTCAGTCAAAGCAAATTCTTTCGAGAACAAATTATGACAAATCTTGAGCATGTTTTATATATGGAATTTAGAGGCGGAGAAGTTTTTGCAGATAGGCACAGTATAGATTTTATTTGGGAAATTGCACGTACAGACTTTGCAAAAAATATTAGCTTAGATATAAGCACAAATGCTACCCTAATTACTGATGAAATAATTGATTTACTTAATCATTTCAAAGGCGGATTATTACGTTTTAGTATTGATGCAGGACAAGAAAAAGATGAATTGATACGTTACCATACTAAATGGGATAGTGTAATTAATAGCATTGAAAATTCAAATAATTTGCATGATCGATGGGAAATGGTTACACAAACTTGCCTACAAGCATTAAACTGTGTAGGCCTTGTGCCAATGTTAGAATATTTTGATAATATGTGTGCTAGGACTAATAATGAACGTTTTCATTTAGGATTTACAAGTGTACGTGGTAAAGAATGGATGCGGCATGAACTTGTGCCTTTAAAATATCGTCAACAGGAAATAGAAGATTTGAAAAAATTTATTGAACAAAGTTGGTTATGTAATAATAGTAAACACAAAAATAGAGAAACAAAGACTATACAAGGATTGATTAAAGCCTTATCTGCAGATACTAGAATAGATAATATTTTAAATAAAAAAGCAAAAGAATACTATCTTAAACTAAACGACTTACGTGGTGTAGACTATTGGAAAACTTTCCCTCATCTGGAGTATCTAAATGAATAAACCTCAAACATTGTGTCCTGTTCCTTGGATGAGTCAAAGTCTTAGAGCTAATGGTGACATTCGTGTATGTTGCCAAGCACAACATGGACCAACAGGCGGAATATTACGTGACGAAGATGGTCGAGAATATAATGCACGTACAGCTGACCTTAAAAAAGTTCGTAATAGTGAATTATCAAAAGAAATAAGAAAATACATGATGGAAGGTAAATGGCATCCCGAATGTGTGAGATGTCAAACTGAAGTGGATTCTGGAATGAATGCACGTATAGAATACGAAAACAAAATATGGATAGAAAGAGGTGAATTTAATTGGGATGATCTTTTATCCAAAACAGATATCGACGGAACTATACGTGAAGATGAAATTAACTGTAGCTTCTATGATGTACGCTTTGGTAATTTATGTAATTTGAAATGCCGTATGTGTGGTCCTACTGATAGTAGTATGTGGTATGAAGATCAAGTTAAACTATGGGGCGATAGTTATAAAGACAGTCATGGAAAAGTAAAACTTGTTAAAAACGCCAAGGGAAAATATGAACCAGAAACTGATCTGTACAACTGGCACGAAAGTGATCACTACTGGGTACAAATGGATAGAAATATTTCAGAAATACGTAAGCTATACATAGTCGGCGGAGAGCCTTTGATGATTGATCGACACTATGAGTTTCTACAAAAATGTGTTGATCAAGACTGTGCAAAAAATATTATTGTTGAATATAATAGCAACATGACAAATATTCCACAACGTGCCTGGGATATATGGAAACACTTTAAACAAGTTAATATTGGAGCAAGTGTCGATGGTGTAGGAGATATACAGTATTATATGAGACCTCCGAGTAGGTTCGAAAAGATTCATGAAAATTTATTAAAAGTCAGTAAAGCCGAAGGCAATTTTAAAGTTTGGATTGCCGCTACAATTAATGTATTCAATGTGTTACATTTTCCTGAATATATGGAGTGGATATTATTAAACAAAATACCAAGAGTAAATGACGATGAATGGCGCCCTATCATAACACCACATCCGTTACACGGACCTAAGTTTTATAATATAAGGATGTTACCTAAATGGGCCAAAGATCATGTCAAACAAAAATATGAAAATTATAAACCAAGATTATTAGAAATAATTGATAAAACTGATTGGACTGAAAAACGCAAAGAAGCAAGTAGAAGAGATGCAGTAGGATTATTAGACCAATACGTAGATTATATGTATGCAAAAGATTTTAGTGAAGCATTACCTATGTTTTGGCAAGCAACTAGACGGTTAGATAAAATAAGAGGGCATAATATAGAAGAATCTATTCCGGAGTTATATGAACTCCTAAAGGATACGGAAAATGTTCAAATCTGATTGCGGTGTTGAAGGATGGATACAAGAAAAAGATTATTTTGAATTTAACCTCAAAAAGGGTGATGTAGGATTGTGTCCAGACGACGATGTTCCTTTAAAAGGATCATATGAATTTAAGGAAAGACAAGAAGTAAAATCTGATATACTAGAGCTAGGTAATTACGTTTGGTCTGCTGATGTTGAAACAATCAGTGATGAACTAATTCATGCAGAACTTTTTCATTTATTTCAAATTCATGATAATCGTAGAGGCGGTAGACCACCTGTCGCAATACGAGTAATAAGAGGCGAAATAATTATACATACCTCTTCTAATCAAGACTTATTTGTAGGAACATATACAGGAAAACTACATATTGAAGCCAAAATACAAGTAGAAAAGGAATATGTGTCTATTCAATTTGCATTTGACAAACAACCTTATTCAAAAAAAGTTAAAGGCTTGATTTTGGTTGACGGCGGAGGACCTTTTATTAAATTCGGAGCCTATAGATGGAATGCAACGTGCGATGTAAAACAAATTTATAGGAATTTAAGATTTGAGAGCATAGATGTTTCTTGACATTGATCAAATAAAAACTATACAAATGGATCATACTAGCAGGTGTCAACTTGCCTGTCCTCAATGTGCAAGATTTCACGGTAGTCAAACTGAACTTAATCCTTACATGCCTATCGATGACACAACACTAGATGACTATAAGATTATACTTGAACCATTTGTAAAGGACACTGTTAAGTTATTCCACTGTGGAAATTTTGGTGACAGTCTTGCAAGCCCTACACTTGACGATTGTATAGATTACAGCATAAAGAAAGGAGTCAAAGAGTTTAAGATGGCTGTGAACGGAAGCGCCAGGAGCAAACAATGGTGGCGTGACCTTGCACAAAAGAGTGACCGTATCATTGTAAACTTTAGCATAGACGGATTAGCAGATACAAACCACTTGTACAGAGTAAACAGCAACTTCGACAAGATAATGGAAAATGCAAAAGCATTTATAGATGCTGGAGGAAATGCACGTTGGTATTTTATCGAGTTTGAACACAACTACCATCAAATAGAAGAAGCTAAAAAAATTGCAACAGATATGGGTTTCAAACAATTTAACGCAAAATACACTGGTAGATTTGCAGAACAACAACAAAAACAAATAAAAACAAAAAAAGGCACAGTAGTAAAAGACAAAAAAGACAATCATAATCAAAAAGATATGAATGAAATTAAAAGAAAATACAATAGCTTTGAAACATACATAGAACAGACACCGATTACTTGCAAATACAAGCAAGAAAAAAGTGTTTTTATAGATATGCAAATGAAATTATGGCCTTGCACTTGGATGGGAGCGCCTGCATATTTTGGACCAAGTAATCCGCAAAGAAAAAGTTTTGATCACATATATAAAATTTATGGAGCAAACTTTAATGACATGCGTAAACACGGTTGGAATGTTTTGAATCACGAGTTTTTTGCAACATATTTAGATAGATCCTGGAATGATCAATCAAATAAGTACAAGCGAATATATACTTGTGGAAGGACTTGCGGAAACAAATTTGAATTCAGCAGTGGATACGGAAAAAATACAGTGAGAGAAAATTTATGATAATAGAAAACACACAAGATAAAATAGTTTTTGATTTACCAGAAAATTATAAAAATATAGGAATAAAATTAAGTGGAGGAGCAGATAGTGCAATAGTTTTGTATATGCTTTGTAAATATATTCATGATAATGAAAAAATTTGTGAAATTAATCCTATTACAGTTTGTCACGCAGGTAAAGCATTTCAATTACAATTTGCAACGAAAGTTATATTCTATATGCAAGAAAAATTTCCAGGCATTAAGTTTGGTAAACATTTTACCGGAGTCAATTATCATCCTGAATCATATGCTGATGTACAAAAGACAGTGGTAGATAATTGCTACAAGAATAAACAAATTGATTGTCATTTTGTAGGAATTACAAAAAATCCACCACAGGATATTGCAGATAGTTTTGTTGTTCAACCTGGCCCAGCTGATGATAGGAGTGCTGGAAAATATAGAGAGACAGTTTTAGATAACAAAATATTTAGACCTTTAATTAACATTGATAAAAAGGGTGTAAAAGAGTTGTATGAATATTTTGGTGTGCTAGATGATTTATTTCCATTAACAAGAAGTTGCGAAACATTTACTGACGATTTCAGCAAACACTGTGAAGATAAATGTTGGTTTTGTTGTGAAAGGTATTGGGGTTTCGGCAGATATGAATAAGATGTGTCCATTGATTTACAATGGAATAGCAACTGATCCTTCGGGCGGTTATAGACCGTGTTGTAGATATGATCAGCTTTATTCCTTTCATGGATCTTTACAAGAGTACAAGACTAGTAAACTATGGAAAGAAATGGAACAAGATTTTTTAAATGACAAGTTCCATAAAGGATGTTGGGATTGCGAAAAGAATGAAAAAGCAAATGGCAGTAGTAAGCGTCTTAGAGAAATAGAAAACTATAAAAGCAAATATAAAAAAGATAACATAGAACTAGATCATTTAAAAACTATTGGGTACGATCTGATTGATTTACGTCTTAGTAATAAATGTAATTTAGGTTGTGTTACGTGTAATCCTAAAAGCAGTAGTTTAATAAACGATGAGGTAAAAAGATCAAGTGATCACATGAGTCACTATAAACAAATATATGATTGGGTAAAGAATAAAAATCTTACAACTCCTTACAATGATCAGGATCTCGAAATACTATTAGATACAGTAGAACCTGGGTCTAGGGTATATTTTACAGGCGGCGAACCTAGTGTTGTTAAGCCTGTTTTAAAATTTTTACAAACTCTTATAGATAAAAAATTAAATGAAAGTGTAACAATAGAATTTAATAGTAATTTTCAAACTGGTAATCCTAAATTTATAGAATTATTATCTCATTTTCCAAAAGGAATAATGATGCCTAGTATAGATGCTGTAGGTATTAGAGCAGAATATATTAGGTATCCAAGTAACTGGCAACAGATTACTAAGAATATAGAATTGTTTTCAAAAACATGTCCTGAATGGACTATGCATTTTGCACCTACAATTAGTATACTTAATATATTTTACTTGGATGAACTTATTCATTATTGTAATAATAATAATTATGAATTACGATTTACTAATATTTTACATGGGCCTGATTATTTTACTATTACTAATCTACCACAAAAATACAAAAAATTAGCTATTGAAAAATTAAAACAAGTATCTGATACTACTTGTTTAGCTGGATACCATACAGACAGTATTGCGGAAATAGAAAAATATATTTTTAGTAAAGACACTGATATGGAAAGAATGAAGGCTCTTAGGGTGAACATTAAAAAATTAGATAATGCTAGAAGTTTAGATTACAAAAAATATCTACCAATTTTAGAGGAGATATTTGAATGCTTGTGATAGGCAATAAAGATTATGGATTAGCAAAAAGTATATGTAAGTTATATCCTGACGCAGAATTTTATAGCAGAACAACAGGATATAATTTAGGCAAACGCGAAATAAGAAAAACAGTAGCTGAACATACATTACTACATGAAACTACTATACTTGTAAGTGCCTTAGGCGATTTCAGCCAAGTAATGTTAGCAGAAGAAATAATAAAAAAATGGGTGGAACAAAATCATAATGGTTATATGATTGCTGTAGGTTCTAGTGCAGATACTCCTGTAAAAGGAACAAAATGGATTTATCCTGTAGAAAAGAAAGCACTAAGAGCCTACATGAGGCAACTGAGCCAGGCAGTAAGTAGTGACACTCCGCCTAGGTGGAAAACTTCATATATATCACCTGGTAACATGCATACTCCCCGACAAGATGAAAAAATGCCAGACACTTTAAAATTAGATACTGACTATGTTGCAAGGGTAATTAAGTGGCTGATAGAACAACCTAAAAACATAAATATAAGCGAACTTTGTCTAGATCGGATTATGCATTGAAAGAAAAAAATTATTTAAAATTATCCAATCCTCCTAAAGAATTTGTTGACTTATGTGTAAGTGCAGTAAACGAATATAAAGAGTATCCCTGGAAAATAAAAATGTCAAATTTTCATTTCTCCTCTGATGTCGATGATATGTATCATGAAAAGTTTAAGAAAATTGTTCCGCAAAAAATATATAATGTAAGTGTTAATTTAATTACAAAAGCAATTTTACCTCTTACTCATATTGATAGAGGTAGAAAAGCAGCACTTCAGATGCCTGTAGTAGCAGACCCTGATGTACATAAAGTTTATGTATTACGTAGAGAAAAATTTTGGAAAAAATTGAAAGCTGATGATAAAGATAGGGGAGAGTTTAGGAAAGGTAACAAACCTGAACTTACTGAATGGAAAAATGAACGATATCCAGGAATGCCAATGTTTCACTATTTTGATGAAAAATATATGCAGATAGATTATGTGGAACCTTTAATACCATACATCACTGATACAAGTTTACCTCATGGCGGAATGCACTACGATGGCCATCGTGATCAACCTATAAATGAACGCTGGTTTATAAGCGTATCACTTGCGGAAAGAACATCCGTAGCTGAAAGAGAAGAAATTTTTAAAGACTGGTTATAGTGTATAATAAGGACAAGCTGTAGAAAAGTTTTGTGATCTAGACTTATCCCAAAACTCTGTGTGCGATTTAAACTTAGGCAGTAGATCTGTTTTATCTTCACTGTTCATATATGTAATAATGTAATCGCAAAACTTTTTAATTTCATCATTTTTGTATGTATATTGTGAATATTTGTTTCGGATGATTTCTTTTTGACTTTCTGGCAATACTGTTACACTTAGATATAATGGATAAGTTAAGTGCGTAGGATTCAGCTTTATTTTTCTGTCATCTAACCATTCAAGTGTTTCCGGCAAATGGTAGGCATTATATATGGTCACAGTAGGTCGTGCTAATACTGTCATACCCACTTCGTCTGCTACTTCTACATATTTTTCTATGTTAGTTAGTGCTTGATTATGATTAGTCAAATGTCTCTGATATTCATTTTCTTCTTTTACAATGCTATCTAAACTTACGGCGAGTTCAATATGATCAAACTCTTTCCAAATATCAACTATTTTTTGTTTTGGAAATACAGTGCAGTTGGTGCTATAATTCAAGCGTATATTTTTTGCATAGCCTTTTTCTACAGCATGTTCTAGTAGCGTCCAGTGATCGGGAATAATTAAGGGTTCACCTCCTGTAAACTTTATATACTTCATATTTTTTAGATGCGGGTATATGCTGTCTAGATTTGCTTTAGTACGCTTTGTTTTGCTGAATGTTTTACCATGATATTCTAGTTCTTCTTCAAATAGCTTATGACTATAACGGCTGTCACACATTCTACACATCAAATTACAATCATTGCTTAGACTTAATTCTAAATATTCTATTTTGTAATTATTTGTATCAATAAACTTTTCTCCTACTTTAGTGTGTTCATTTAGACGCATACGTAGACTTTTTTTGTTGTTATCTTCTTCTTCATAACAACGTCTACAGCCTTCCAGCCGTTTACCGGCGAGAACACGTTCACGAAGAGAATTTTGAAAATCACTATTAAAAATTTCTTCAATTTTATAATTGTCTAATGTGTGATTTTTAGGTCGAAAGTCTTCTAAAAATCTACAACAAGGTTTAACCCTGCCTGTGCCATCTATCATTTGATGGTTCCACAACACCGAGCAGAACGTTTTTGTTACCATAAATATATTTATATGCCTATATTATTGAGGACAAAATATTGGAACCTGTAGCAAGTTATTTCAAATGGAATCCAACAGGAGCATTCTCTGTTGATTGGTATATAGGAAAGCGTTGTAATTTTGCGTGTAGCTACTGTGTAGACTATTTGCACGACTACACAAGTCCGCATGTGCCATTAGAAAATATGAAAAAATTGGTAGATCTGATTTATGAAAAAGAAGGTAGCAATGTTTTATGGAGTTTAACTGGAGGAGAACCTACACTTAATCCTAAATTTTTAGATCTGTGTTCCTACATTAGAGAAAAAGGAAGAAAATATATAAGTGTAACTACCAATGGCTCTAGAACTTTACAATATCATAAAGATCTTTTTGATTTAGTAGACGGTATAACACAAAGTTTTCATTTTGAATTTATGGAGCATCGTATTGATGAGTATATACATAAATTTATAGAACTAGAAAAATATAGACTTGAATTAAACAGCAAATTACAAAAAGGTGAACCTAAAAAAACATTGATATTGCGATTCATGGTAGAAACTGGTCAGTTAGACAATGTAGCTAAAATGGATAAGGCATATAGAGATGCAGGTATAACTAATATAGAACATAGATATATTCGTCCTCCAGGTAAAGATAAAGGCAAAGGAATGCAACCCGAAGAGAAATATGATTTTAAAGATTCTCTTGATCCTAATCAAATCACAGATAAAAAGAAAGTCAAAAAAATTGAATCAGCAGAAGCAGAATATTACGGGCATAATGAAAAAAGTGCTATCAAACATATTTACAAAAGCACTGCTGATCCTGACAAGCGTAAGTTGAAGTTTTGGTTTAAGGATAAAAATGATGAGTATATTGACGAAGACTTTCATTACAATGAACTAAACTATGACAAGAAAAATAATTACGAAGGATGGTTGTGTTGGGCTGGCGTCAAGCATTTAAAAGTTACTCCTCCGGGAGATATATACATAGGAAGTTGTCATGTTGGTGGTAAGCGTGGAAATATATACGATAAAGAAAGTATAGATTTGCCTAAAGAACCTATACGTTGTAGTAAGTGGCGTTGTACAGACAATACTGACCTAAAGGTGCCAAAAATTAAAGATTGGGATCACTATCATCTTGTTAAAGATATGATAGAATGGAAAGAGTCTTGACAATATTTGTGCAAGGTGCTATAGTAAAAGTATGAACGAAGATCTTAAATGGAGTAATTATGACTTTACTCAGATCCCTTTTGGTGACATTGTCTCTGTTGGTCAACGCACTCTTCTATATCGCGATCTTTTTACAGTATCATGGTTACTTGGAAGATTCTGTAACTACAGATGCTCCTACTGTTGGCCTTATGCCCGTAGCGACCGTAAAGACCACCGTCCTACCGAGCTCTGCTTGCTTACAGTGGATGAAATCAAACGTCAAGCAAGAAACAATGGCTTCAATAGTTTCCACTTCTCCTTGTCAGGAGGAGAGCCTACGTTCCATCCTGGATACCTCGATATATTAAAACATCTTGCTGATGATGTTGATAATACAAATTATACTAGCATACATATGACGTCAAACTGTTCAAGACCTATGAAATGGTTTGAAACGTATGTTGAATATGCAAAGCCTTTTCACCGTGCAAGTATAACAGCCAGTCTGCATACAGAACATGTAAATACAAAGGAGAAGATGCAGGAGTTTGCAGATAAATTAAACCTGTGTCAAGAATATGATGTACAAATTACAATTAATCAAGTTATGGTTCCAGAATGGTTTGAAAGAGATTGGGAAAACGCTCTCTTCTTCCATGAGCGTGGTATCAATGTCACTCTTAAACCTCAGTCCGATCCAACTGCCTCAAAAGTGGTTGAAGGATATAAAGAAGGACAGCTTGAAAGACTCTACAACGGAATGCCGCAAAGAGCCTTCACCGAAAAGAAACGTATTTGGAATAACCGTCCACGACCACAGTTTCAAATTCCCTCAGGAGTAACAGGAAAAAATGATGCCAGTGTACCATGGCACATGCAAGTTGAACTAAAAGATTCTAAAGGCAAAAAGTGGTATATGGACCAAGCAGAACGCTTTAATGCCTTTAATTTCAACAATTTTGAAGGATGGCGGTGTAACGCCGGTTTTAGCGGAATAATAATACGGGAGCCTGACGGTTCGGTAAAACGTAGTTATTCTTGCCATGATGCACCCCTTGGTAACATCGAAACAGGTTTCGAGCTATTTAAGACACCTAAAACGTGTATAACAAAAAGTTGTGTAAGTTCAGCAGATAGTAAGATACCTAAAGTAAAGCAATGAAAACATATAGCATATTAAGTTATAACAGAACAGGCAGCACTGTGGTTGGACAATGTTTGGCTGGTTATTTTGGTAAAGAATATCAAGCTGAAATTACAAATATTCCAAGTGTATTAATGAGGTACGATGAAACTGGTAAAGATGTTAATGTTCCTTTTACAGATAATTTGCCTGAAGGTACATATGTAAAGACTTACGATATAATCGATAATGAAGTTAAAAGAATTTTTAATTATGACAATCCAAAACCATTTGAAATAGGAACATATAGTCATCAACAAGAAGTTGCTAAAAGAAAAGAATTGCTTAAATTTAATAAAAATAGTAAAAACAAAAGTATTTTTAAAATACAGCCGCAAACATACATG
>MDTG01412218.1_pt1 | contig 31026 bp, 25 predicted proteins | sample 811421 | NCBI WGS metagenome assembly MDTG01 (sample SAMN05326645, study PRJNA326480) | marine metagenome | isolation source: seawater | place: Pacific Ocean: South East | collected 2011
AATATTTTAAATAAGGAAAAATAGAATTGGTACGACCGAGTGGATTCGAACCACCGACCTCTACCATGTCAAGGTAGCGCTAACCAACTGAGCTACGGTCGTACTGAAATAAAAATCAAGATTGGTACAACCGAGTGGATTCGAACCACCGACCCCTACCATGTCAAGGTAGTGCTCTAACCAACTGAGCTACGGTTGTATTTTGATTTGAATAGTTGTTAGCGTGGCTAAACAACGGAGGCTAATATATAGCGACTAGTTGTGTGAATCAAGCAGCTTTAGCTATTTTTGTGCTAAGTGCTGGTTTTTTATTCATAACGGACTAATTTCGCACGCTCGATAGAAATCTTGCCACCAAGAAACATGGCTTTTAGCAGACTGTTTAAGGCGGTGTAAAATTGCGTCATTACTTTCGCTATCCACAAAATGGTCCATTTCAGTGTCACGCCATATTTGATGATAAAGCGGTTGTAGGGTTTCTAATCTACCCACCAAGAATGATTGATAAGGTTGTAATTGCTCTAAATAGAATTTTTTAAATACATTACTTAGCGTTTGTGCCTTTTGTTTATTCTTATTGGCAGGGCAGAGATCATCTTTTGAGTATTGCATAAGTTGTTGTGTTAATTGCTGATTGTAATGTGTTTGCGCGCGTGCCGCCGATATTAACAACTTGTTATATTTAAAACGGTTTAACACTTCTAATTGGCTAATGATTTGCTCTGGGTCTATCTCGTTTATTCTACCGGTATTAATTTTATTGTTTAATTTAGCAATCAGCTCCATCGCGCTCACGGTTTCACTAAAACCTGCTGAGTTTTCATCGATGAATGTCGAACTTAGCTGCCAGCTTTGTTTAAATTCGCTTTCGTTTAGCAGCATAGCTTTAAAGTAGTTAGGAAGGTTTGCTTGTTTTTGTGCGGCAGTGAGTTTTATTTTTTCAAACAATTCATCTTGTTTTTCAAAGCTTTCTAAACACTCATTTGCGCTTTGTAAAAATTTAATCTGATAACTTAGAATATTAGCGGGTGTTGCCGTTTTACCAAGCTGGTTATTATGCTCAGCGATGAGTGTAGATAGCTTACACTGTCGTAACTGAGCAAGCTCGAGCATGCCAATAGTTGCTTTTTCATCGTTATCATAAGCGAAATGCTTAACGTTCAGTGTACTCGGTTTAGATAGCTTAAAACTATCAGTTTTGAGCACGTTTTCTAATCTTTGTGCGTAGGTGTGATTTACATCGCCCGAAGAGGGCGTGCAGGCAATAAGTGCCGTGCACGCTATTGCGATAATAGAATTTACAAGGCTATTGGTTTTGCAAAAAAGGTGCATGTTTAAATCGCCTATGAACAGTGAACATCAACATAATTGCAGCGGCACTTAAACCCACAATAATACCTATCCAAAAGCCATGAGGGCCCATCGCTGGAACAATTAAACCTGTACGAGCAAGTACGAAGCCAAGCGCAAAGCCGATCAACCAATACGATACAAAGGTGATATAACCAATTGGTGCCGTGTATTTTAACCCTCGTAAAATACCATTGGCAGAAACTTGCAATGCATCAGGTAATTGATAGATGCAAGCTAACACCATTATTGAAGAAGCAAGAGCCAATACTTCAGGGTTGTCAGAATACAATTGGCTAATAATATCTCGCGCAAAGAAGGTCACACTTGCCAGCATAAAAGCGATTATCGCCGCTAAAATATAACTGGTATTAACAGCATTTCTTAACTGTTGATAATGTTGTTGGCCAAATAGGTTACCTATTCGTATGCTAATTGCAATTGATAGGCTCAACGGCATCATAAACAGTAATGTAGTAACACTTGCTGCAATTTGATGACCCGCAACGGCTACTGCTCCCAGATGCGCTATAAACAGCGGAATACAAGCAAATAAGGTTACTTCAAAAAACGTGGCCAAAGAAATAGGGATACCTACTCTGGTGATGGTCCATAATGTCGCAGGTTTAGGTCCGGTAAAGTTTGCTAACAATGCTTTGGCATCAACCTTTTTACTAAAGTGACAATAAACAACCTGAGTTAGCGCCATTGCTGTAAATACTAGTGCGGTGGCAATACCACAGCCAGCGCCACCATAGGCTTGAAAACCTAACTTACCATGTATAAACACGTAATTTGCTGGAATATTTACCGCTAAACCAATTAAGCTAATGTAAAAAGCAGGTTTGGTCATACCCATACCTTCAGTAATATTGCGATATACACTGAAAAGTAAAAAACCGAAAATCCCCCATTTAACAAAATGAATATATTGCTCGGCTAAATGGGTAATAGACTGTGAGGTATCAAGTTGAACAAGCACGGTATCAGCAAGGCTTGCTAGCCCTAAACCAATAATAGCGAGTATTAGGGCAAGATATAATCCTTGTTGAAAGTAGTGGCTAATACCTTGTTTATCATTTGAGCCAGCAAACTGCGCAATAATGCCAGTTAAAGCCAATAAAATGCCCTGCAGTGCGAGCATTAACGGATTCCAAATACCCGTTGCAATAGAGAGCGCCGCCAAGTCCGTTGCACTTACTTGGCCAGCCATCACGGTATCAACAACCGTCATTAAAATAAGCGTTACTTGTGCCAAAAATACTGGAATGGCTAACGAAATTAACCTTTTGGCTTCCCAACTACAAAAAGACATAATTTACACGACTAAATAAACAGGCAGCCATTGTAATCTATTCATAGATCAATAAAAATCGCAGTTATCTATTTAATGAAGAAAAGAGAAAGCGATGTTCACTGGAATTGTGCAAACGCAAGCTGTTGTGGTTAAGGCTAATAATCAAGGTGGTGTGCTAAGGCTATCATTAAAAGTAGGGCAGCAATTTGCTGAAAATCTGAATATTGGTGCAAGCATTGCCGTTAATGGCTGTTGTTTAACCGTCGTTAAGTTTGACTCTGACTCCCTTGGTAGCTGTGTTATTGATTTTGATGTGATTGATGAAACATTAAAGTTGACCAACCTAGGTATGTTAACTTTAAATGATACGGTGAATTTTGAGCGCTCAGTGACCTTTGGTACTGAACTGGGAGGCCATATCGTGTCGGGCCACATTCATTGTATGGCCGAAATACTGTCAATTAACCACCATCAAGATAACTGTAAAATGCAATTATCATTAGCAAAAGAGTGGCAAAAGTACGTGTTGTATAAGGGATTTGTGAGTGTTAACGGTGCAAGCCTCACCGTAGGTGAAGTAGATGAGCTGGGCTTTTGGCTGCACTTGATCCCAGAAACACTGGCTATTACCAATCTAGATAACTATCGCGAAGGCGATAAGTTAAATATTGAAGTCGATCAGCAAACTTATACCATTATTAATACGGTCGAAAATTATCTAGAGCAACAAGCAAAATAAGTATAGATATATAAAACGAGCAAATTAAAAAATTTGCTCGTCATCGCTATCGACATGTAACTCAAGTTTATTGTGTGCGTAATCTATATGCATATTCAAATGGATAGGGTTGCAGCATGCACTGCAATCTTCATAATAGTCTTGGTCACCGTCGCTAGCATCAAGTGCCACATGAATGTGGTGACCACAATGAGGGCATGAAATCCGTTGTGTGTAATGGTCTTTCATCAGCTTTTACCTTAATCAGGCATGCCTGAGTTCGTTAAATTGCAATCTGAATTAAACTCTAAAACATAAAAAATGAATGTAGATTTAATCAGATTGGTATAACTCACTAACCGAATTGTTTATAAGCGTAGTGCTACAACAAACGGCTAGCATCTTTGTTTATACGCCTTATAAGATAAATATAGTCACGTTTAGTAGTTTATGACATCCATTTTACAGTGATTTCGCGGTTATTTTAGTAGCTGCTGAATATGTTGTTTTGCTTCAGTAAGATAGTGCCCGGCAAATATGTTGGCATTATTGAGCATTGGGTATAGTTGGTAAATAGCTCTACGATGCTCGTAACCTACCTGCAGTGGGTAGATATCGTTATAGGCATCATAAAAGCTATCGGGGAGTGGGGCATAAAGCTCGCTCGTTGCAATATCGCATTCCCGATCACCATAATAACAAGCAGGGTCAAACACACTAGGTACATTATTATAAAAGCCCATATTCCGGCGCCAAAAATCACCGTGTAATAATGAAGGCTCAACAACATGGCTATGCAGAGCATCTTTAACAAAGGCAATAAAGGTATCTTGATCGACAAGCTCTATGCCTTTTTCTTGTAATAGCTGTAATTGCCAACCTATTCGTTCTTCAGCAAAAAATACATCCCATTTTTTGTGCCAGCGATTAGGTTGTAGAGTTGAGCCAAGAAAGTTGTCGTTATCGAAGCCGAACATGGCTTGAGTATGTTTTTGGTGCAAATTAGCAAGATACTCACCCATTTCATGCCAATTAGTATTATTATGAGGCTGTTTATCAAGCTCTAACCATTCAAGCACCATAAATGAAAACTCTATGTTGCAACCTGTTGTTATGCAATCTGGGATCATAAATAGGCTTTCTTGAGTTAAAAGCTTAAGGTTCAAGGCTTCGCATTCTAAGCGCTCAAGATCACTCAAATGAGCTACTTTCACAAAGAAATGATGTAAATCATCACCAATTTGGAAGTATCTGTCGTTATTTGGCGATTTTAATTGGCGTTTAAAGGTATGCTTAAAATCAAAATGCATCGCTTGGCTAATCTGTTCATTCACTGAATTCCACATAATTTTGTTCGCCTTTTAACCATATAGTTAAACTATGGCAAAAAGACGATGAATTAACAAACCCATAGCGTTAATATTATTAAAGTTTATTGAAGTATTTATGAGGGGTCAGATGAATAAAAGTCTCATTACTAATTTAGTGGCGTTTGCATTAGTATTAGTCGGGTTTTTATTTGAACAAGCAATAGTACTTTCTGTTGGTTTATTTGCGTTATCGGGCGCAGTAACAAACTGGCTTGCTATACACATGCTATTCGAAAAAGTACCATTTTTATATGGCTCAGGGGTCATAACATTAAAGTTTGCCTCTTTTAAAGTCGCTATCCGCAACTTGGTGATGACAGAATTCTTCGCTGAAGAGAAAATCGATCAGGTGATGGCTTTAGCAAAACCAAACATTGATTTAGAGCCTGTGATTAGTGAAGTTAACCTCAGTCCGGCTTATGATTCTTTAATTGAGGTCATCGAAAACTCACAATTTGGCGGCATGCTTTCAATGTTCGGTGGGCGTGATGCGCTAGAGCCAATGCGTGAACCTTTCATTGATAAAATGAAAGCAGCGGTGATTGATATTTCAAAAAGCGACGAATTTAAAATGATTCTTGATGAAAAGCTATTTGCCAACTCTCATCTTGGTGGCTCTTTACATAGTACAGTTGAGCGTTTAGTTGATGAGCGTTTGAATGAGCTTACGCCAACAATGGTAAAAGATATCATTCAAACCATGATCAAAGAACATTTAGGTTGGTTAGTAATTTGGGGTGGGGTGTTTGGTGGCTTATTTGGCCTAATCGCTGCGCTAGTATAATGAAGAAGCTTGTAGCAGGCCTTTAAAGACCTGCTACAGTGAATTAATCATTATTTTGAACCAGCAACAACAATCACTGTGTCATCAGATACTTTAGCGATATCCTGGATAGTTGTTTTTGTAGCTGTTTCAAAATTTAAGTATTTTGCTGAGTTATGAAAACCATAAGTGCTTGCAAACTTATCTGTCGACATATCATTGCAAACTAGCTTTTCTGTCATTACGCGTTTGCTCAAGCGTAGATCGCGCATTGTGCTTGATACGTTTAATGGTTTGTTAGAGGCAATGGCCATACAGGCTTGCGTGCCAACTGAGTCATCTGCGGCGACAAATTGCGCTGCACTTGCATCAGTTGCTGCTAGTGAAGAACCTAAAATTAATGCTGTACCTAGTGCTGTAGTTAACGTATTCATCTTTCTCTCCAGTTGTTGTCCGTATTACGTTTAGTGTGTGCAACCTCGCTTTTATGGATACTTCTCACTTCCTGTTTGCTGGGCACGTTTAAAGTATTACGCTAAACAAGAACAATTGCTGTTAATGAAAATCGACAAGATGTAAGTAAGTATGTAGATGTGAACAAGCAAAACTAACCGCTTGATAAGTGCTATTTTAAAGTGTGAATTTTGACACAAATAGGCTGAAATCTTTTTCATTTATTTTATTAAAACGTGTTTTAGCTCGTATTAAAGGCTTAATTTTTACGTGGCTGTTACATTTAAGTATTAACTCTACCTTTTCTTAAAAAGGCAAATCAGAGTATAAGGAGCATGAGTGACCACAAAATTAGCAGGCTATTATCAACAAGCCTATGCATCTGAATCAAAACACTTTAATCAATGTTTTTATTGTGGTTGTGAAGCAACTGAGCGAGATTTTTGTCCGCCACTACATATGCTGCAAAGCATTATAGATTTGGGCGAAGAGGCTGAATTTATATCAATTCCAACTTGTTATGAATGCTTTGCATTACTGCATAACGAGCGGGTATTGACCATTGATGGGCGAGTTACAAAACTAAAAAAGAAACTTTCAGCAAAATACGCTAAAGCATTAAGAATTTATCACATGTGGCATGAAAGCGAACTTCACGATATGAGTGATGAATTTGTGCACAGCATAAAAGCTGGTATGAAGTTAGGCGCTGAGGCTGCAGAGCGAATTGCATTCCAAGGTTATAGTTATGCAACCGAAGATGCCAACGTAACAATTCGCGAAAAGCGTGCTGAATTTGATGTGCAAGGCAAAGTCTTTTATGACTTTAAAGACGCGCTCAATTATTGCATTAATGATTTAAATGTAGATCGTACTGAATTTTATAAGCTAGTGGTTGAGGATTATAATGGTGATTTTAATCGTGCTTTAAGCCAATACCGGCATAGGCACGAAAAAGTTACAGCAGCTAATGACGCTGATTCTCTAATCAAAAGCTTTGCGAAGCAGCATAAACAAAACTCTGACTTCGTAACTCGGACTGTGAAACATTTTATCAACAAAGATCCTAGTTTAACGACTGAAGGTGCGTTAGAGCAGCTATATAACAACTACATAAAGAAATAGTGTCCTGTGAGGCTGGTTATTCGTCTTGAATATTGGTGACTGGCCTCGTTTAGTCGCATTAAAGTTAACAATTAGTTAAAGTAATCTAATAATAAAAAAGAGGAACGTAAGAATGCAAAAATTTGCACCATCCTTGTTGGTTATGGCGCTTGGTGTCGCTTTAGCGGGTTGCCAAGACAATGGCCCACAAGATCCAAAAGTCTCAATTAATAAAAATCCATACCCTAGCACCTATCAGCCACTTGCATCACAAAGTACTTTAATCACTAATGCAACTGTTTTAACAGGCACTGGTGAACGTTTAGATAACGCAGATGTTTTCTTTGTTGATGGCAAAGTACAGCAAGTAGGTAAAGACCTTTCTGTACAAGCTGACAAAACGATTGATGCAGAAGGCAAATGGGTAACACCTGGAATTATTGATGTGCACTCACATTTAGGTGCATACCCAACCCCATCAGTGGCATCTCACCAAGACGGCAACGAAATGACCAGCCCAGTTACTGCAGAAGTATGGGTTGAGCATTCAGTATGGCCACAAGATCCTGGTTTCAACCGTGCTCGTGAAGGTGGTATTACGTCATTACAAATTCTACCTGGCTCAGCTAACCTAATTGGTGGTCGTGGTGTAACACTTAAAAATATTCCTTCGCACACAATGCAAGGTATGAAATTCCCTGATGCACCATATGGTTTAAAAATGGCGTGTGGTGAAAACCCGAAACGTGTTTATGGTCGTAAAGGCGTTTTACCATCAACCCGTATGGGGAACATGGCTGGGTATCGCACAGCATGGATTGAAGCAACAGAGTACAAACGCGAGTGGGATAAATACGAAAGTGATTATGCCGCGGGTAAAAACCCTGCTGCACCTCATCGCGACATTAAGCTAGATACTTTAGCTGGTGTGTTAGAAGGTGACATTTTAATTCATAACCACTGTTATAAAGCAGAAGAAATGGCCATGATGATCGACCTTGGTAAAGAGTTCGGTTATCACTCAGGCACTTTCCATCACGGTGTTGAAGCATACAAAATTGCTGATTTACTTGCTGAAAATGGTAACTGTGCGGCACTTTGGCCAGATTGGTGGGGCTTTAAAATGGAAGCCTACGACATGGTTCAAGAGAACGTAGCAATTGTTGATGCAGTTAAAAATTCATGTGCAGTGGTTCACTCAGACTCAGATACAACAATCCAACGCTTAAACCAAGAAGCTGGTAAAGTTATGTACCGCGCGAATGATGTTGGTTATGACATCTCTGAGCAACACGCAATCAAATGGATCACCTCAAACGCGGCTAAATCACTGGGTATTGATGATAAGACTGGTTCACTTGAGGCAGGTAAGCAAGCTGATGTGGTTATTTGGAACCAAAATCCTTTCAGTGTTTATGCTAAAGCAGAGCAAGTATTTATCGATGGTGCCAAAGTTTATGATCGTAATGATGATAAATACCAAGCACAAAGCGATTTCATGCTAGGTCAAAAATAGGAGTAACATTGATGACAAAATTAACTAAATCATTAAAGCTGTCACTTGTTGCTGCTGGCTTATTTTCTGCGACAGCAAGTGCTGCATCTGTAGCGATTGTAAATGCAACACTACACACTTCAACAGAGCAAGGTGTGTTAGAAGGCGCAAGTGTTGTTATTGAAGATGGCAAAATTGTTGCTATTAACCCGGAATCTATCAACGCTGATACAACCATTGATGCAAAAGGCCAAATCGTGACTGCTGGCTTTATCGGCACTATGAACCAATTAGGTCTAGTAGAAGTGGGGGCTGTTGCAGGTTCACGTGATGGTGGTGACGACAAAGCAGGTATCGATTTTGATCCAAGCCTTGCATTTAACCCACGTAGTAGCTTAATCCCTTATGCACGCAAAGGCGGCATTACTCAGGATCTAATCGTACCAAACGGTGGTGAAAGTATCTTTGCAGGTCTTGCCTCTGTTGTTGATTTATCTGGTAGCTTTGACAGCGTAAATAAAAAGCAAGTTGCACTTGTTGTTCACTTAGGTGAAAAGAGCAAAGGTTCCCGTGCTATGTCGATGAAAACACTTATCGACAAGTTAGAAGGTCAAAAGTCATCCAAAAAGGATGATAAAAAAGACGACAAAAAAGAGCCTTCGACTGAACAAAAAGTGTTAGATGCAGTGCTAGCTGGCGAAATGCCTCTTATTGCAAGCGTACAGCGCGCATCAGACATCTATGAACTTGTTAAGTTAAAACAAAGCTATGGCATTAATTTAGTGATTCATGGTGGTGATGATGCTGTCGTGGTTGCTGATACGCTAGCAAAAGCTGATGTACCTGTGATTATTAGCTCAATGGCAAACTTACCGGGTAGCTTTGATTCATTACATGCAAACCTTGCTAACGCAGGTAAGCTTGAAAAAGCGGGTGTAAAAGTCATTATTGGTGTTGCCGGTGACTCAAGCCATAATGTATACCAATTACGTTTTGATGCGGGTAATGCAGTGTCTTATGGTATGAGCCAACAAGGAGCACTTAGTGCAGTAACCAGCAACATTGCTGATGTTTTTGGTTTAAACTCAGGCGCAATTGCTAAAGGTAAACGTGCAAATCTAGTTATGTGGTCGGCAGATCCATTTGAACTTAACTCACACGTAAGCAAAATGTGGATCAACGGTGAAGAGGTTTCAACAGAAGCGCGTCAAGATAAACTACGCGATCGTTATACAACTGACTCAGCGATGCCACGCGCTTACACAAAATAAGCGCTTTAGATATCAAAAAGGCCGCACATTTGCGGCCTTTTTAATGCATATGTCTTAATAGTAAAATTTAAAAAATTAGATTGCTGAGTTTATAAAGGCTAAGGCCAAATATAAGTAGTAGTACCGGGGCGACTACAAGGTTAACAAGCAAGGAGTTGGTGTGTTCTTTCATGATAGATTTTTGATTAACTAACCAAACAAGGTAACAGGTAACGATTGGGAGTAATAAACCATTAGCCGCTTGCGCAAAGATGATGACCGCAACAGGATCAAGTCCAAGTGATGCGACAAGTGAGCCAAAAACGAGGATAATAATGGCGACAAGTTTAAACCGCATATCACTCATTTGTGTTGACCAGCCAAGCATACCGCAAACAGCATAAGCACCAGCAAGTGGGGCAGTAATTGCGCTAGTTAGGCCAGCTGCACATAAACCGATAGCAAAGAAATAATGTGCCATACCACCTAGGAGAGGCTCTAGTTGCACGGCCATATTAGCCGCTGATATTTTTCCTGCATCGCTACCATAAAACGCCACTGATGCCGTTGATAGAATGGCTAAGGTTATTATACCTCCTAAAGTAATTGAGATACTGGTATCAAGGTTCGTTTCTTTAATTACTTTGTTAATGTTTTTAGAACTATCGTGTTTTTCAGCAAGTACTCCTGAATGTAAAAACAGGTTATAGGGCACAATTGTTGTGCCTATCAAGGCCAGTACCGTGGTAATTGAATCATTTGGTAAGCTCGGTATAAAGCCCTTTAATATCTGATTAAGAGGTGGAGCGGCCATAACGAGCGTTGATATAAACACTAAGCTCATCAACACCACTAAAACAATTAACGCACCTTCAATTACTTTGTGCTTGCCAGTGTACAAAAGCACTGCACTTAATACTGCAATAAGTGGTGTCCATAACATTGGGCTGACAGATGGCATAATTTCTTGCAGCCCTAAACTTGCACCAGTCAGATTGCCCGCTTCATAGGCAGCACTACCAATACCAATGGCACTGATCACTAATATCGCTGCGAGTGCTTTAAAAATAGGTGTTTGAATGGTTGTCCTAAGTGCAGACGCTAAATCTTGCCCAGTAGCTACGCCGAGACGGGCAGCCATTGATTGCAACAAAATAGTTGCTATGACAGAAAACAATAACGTCCAAATAAGAGCAAAGCCAAAATTGGCACCTGCAACACTTGCAGTAGTGATGGTTCCTGGGCCAATAAAAGCGGCGGTGACTAGAAGTCCGGGACCTAAACGCATGATAAAACCTTTTATTATTATTTGTTTAGTGTTTTAACAATAAGATGAAAAACAGCTAACGTTTTAGAAAAAGATCTTAAGGGTATAGAGACTCAAGGTTAGGGTAAAGTAAAAGAGATGATTATCTTTGTAGATATCATCAGAACATAAGAGCACGTTGAAATTGTAAAATTTATACAGTTTACGAAGTAATGGTGTAATACATTTGAAGTTGATAAAAATTGTATCTATAAATCAATAGGTTATTTTGGTCGGGTTTTTGCAAGATATAGGCTTACTTGTTGTTGAATAAAAGGATATAAGAAATGCCTGTACTTACTTTTTCAGCCTATTTTGCTGTGTATGTTTATCTAATTATGCTGACTATTCAGTGGATAATCGCGGCTGTCAGTAAAGCAAAGCAGCCAAACGCAGTGCCCGGTAAAATAGATAATTCTTTGAGTCATGATAGCTTTGTGTTTCGCTCGCATCGAACATTTATCAATACTTTAGAAAATAGTCCGTTGTTCTTAGCGACAGTATTTCTGGGGTTTTTTCTAAACATGAATAGTAGTGCATTTGCGCTTTGTATATGGGTGTATGTGATCGCCAGAATTATCCATATGCTTTTGTATTATATGATTGCAACCGAAAAGAACCCGAGCCCACGAAGCTATTTCTTTTTAATTGCTGCAATGGCTAATATTGTAATGCTGATCTTGATTGGTTTACGCTTAATTTAAAGTGTAAAAAATGAATAACTACAAAGAGGCATGAGCAATTACTCAGTGTTGATGCCTCTTCGTAGAGTGTTAAAATTAACTAATCAACACCAATAAAACCACCGGTTTGATGTGACCACAGGGCAGCGTAGATGCCACCTTGTGAAATTAATTGTTGGTGAGAACCTTGTTCAACCACGCCACCTTCATCAAGCACAATGAGTCTATCCATTTGTGCAATAGTTGATAAGCGATGCGCAATTGCTATAACCGTTTTACCCGTCATTAAATCGTCTAAGCTGGTTTGAATTGCCGCTTCTACCTCTGAATCAAGGGCACTAGTTGCTTCATCTAATATCAAAATTGGAGCATCTTTTAACAGTACACGGGCAATAGCAATACGCTGTCGCTGACCACCTGAAAGCTTTACACCTCGCTCACCGACTTGTGCAGCAAAGCCTTTATTACCTTTGCTATCTTCTAAGTCTTCGATGAACTCAAGTGCCTTAGCTTGCTTTGCAGCAGCGAGCATTTCTTCTTCCGTTGCATCTGGCCTGCCATAAAGAATGTTGTCTTTTACAGAGCGATGTAACAGCGAGGTATCTTGCGTCACCATCGCAATATGTTTACGTAAACTTTCTTGGCTTACATCAGCGATGTTTTGACCATCAATACGGATAGTGCCCGAGTCAACATCATAAAAGCGCAGTAATAAGTTCACTAGGGTCGACTTACCAGCGCCAGAACGACCAACTAAACCAATTTTTTCACCTGGTTTTATATCAAGGTTTAAGCCATTGATAACAGGGCCGCGATGGGTTTCGTTAGCCGCTTTACCATAGTTAAATTGCACATTCTCAAAGCTTATCGACCCTTTATCAACGTTAAGGGTGCTCGCATCTGTTTTATCATCTACTTCAATCGGCGTTGATAGCGTTTTCATACCATCAGCAACAGTACCAATGTTTTCAAACAGGCTACTGATCTCCCACATGATCCATTGTGCCATACCGTTTAATCTAAGAGATAAACTCACTGCAATAGCGATAGCCCCAACACTGATGGCACTAATAGACCACAGATACAATGACAAAGCGGCAATGCTAAATACCAGCAAATAATTAAGAGTATTGATAGAAAAGTTCAAGCTGGTAACTAAACGCATCTGCTTATATACCGGTTGTAAAAACACATCCATGCTGTCTTTTGCGTATTGCTCTTCACGCTGCGTATACGAGAATAATTTGATTGTTGAAATGTTAGTATAACTATCAACCACACGTCCGGTCATTTCCGAACGAGCATCTGCCTGCGAGCTGGCTACTTTTTTGAGTTTGGGCACAAAATACATCTGAATTGCAGCATAAAGGACTAACCAAACTAACAATGGCAGCATCAAACGCCAGTCAGATTCAGCGACTAAAAATACCATGGCACCAAAGTAGACTACGATATACATTAGTACATCGAGCAGTTTCATCACTGACTCACGAACAGCTAATGAGGTCTGCATGACTTTTGTCGCAATACGACCAGCAAATTCGTTTTGATAAAAGCTAACACTTTGACGAAGCAAATAACGGTGCGCTAGCCAACGGATAGACATAGGGTAGTTACCCAGTAGCGCTTGATGTAACACTGCTGAGTGAAAAAATACAACTATGGGCAATACTACCAGCAGCACAATTGCCATTTTTGTAAGCTCAGCCTGCTGCTCAATAAATAAGGTATCTGGGGTGTATTGACCGAGCCAATCAACTAATTGCCCCATATAGCTAAAAAGCGAGACTTCTAGAATCGCGAGTGCAGCTGCGCTTAAAGACATTAATAGCAATGAGAGTTCCATGCCTCGTGTATAATGACGACAAAAGGCGAATAAGCTATTAGGTGGTTGAGAAGGTTGCTCTTTCGGAAACGGATTGGTCATCCGCTCAAATAAACGATACATAGACGACGCTTTTTAATAATCAAAGTAACCTTACTATACCATTTGAGTGTATTTTTAGCAGTTCATTTAATTTAAAAACTAATATTAAAATCTATCACTATTCAATTATTTACATATAGTCGTATAAATGAAAATATAATAAGAAAAAGGAATTATGATGAAAAAGTTTCTCTGTACGTTATCGATCATTTTCAGCTTACCGCTTTATGCTTATCAAACCGACACCTATACGTTTAAAGGTAAAAAAACAGCCATAGAAAAACCTGTGACGGTGACGATACCGGATGGCTATCAAGAATCAAAAAAATACAATGTTATATATGTCTTACATGGCTACAGTGGCAATCATAGTGATTGGACAAAGCTTACAGATATAGAAAAACTAGCAGATCAATATGATGTTATCATTGTTAATCCTGATGGTAACTATGGCTCTTGGTATCTAGATTCAGATATCGACAAAAGTTCGCAATACGAGACTTACATCGCTGAAGATTTAGTCAATTATATAGACTCAACCTATTCGACCAATCGGTCTAAAAGTGGGCGTGCAATCACAGGCTTATCGATGGGAGGGTTTGGCGCGTTGCATATTGCTATCAATAACCAAGCACGGTTTGCTGCAGTATCAGGGATGTCTGCGGGAGTCGATGTAAGGCCTTTTAGTGCTGAATTTGACCTAACAAAAGTACTTGGGAGCTTCAGTGAAAACCAAGGAAAGTGGGATAACATTGCCATAATTAATAATCTTCACAAAATTGCTGCAGGCAACACCGCATGGAAGAAGGGGGCTGATAATTTAGCGATTATGCTTGATATTGGTGTAGATGATTTTTTTATAGAGCAAAACAGAGCACTACATCAAGCTATGTTAGACCTGCGTATTCGCCATGATTATATTGAACGCCCAGGCATTCATGACTGGCACTATTGGAATAAAGTAATAGCCTATCAATTTTTATTTTTAACCTCTCATATGGCGCCATAAAGGATGTTTCAACGTATTCTTGTGTTAATTGCCATTGGCTTTTTTGGTTTTATAGGTTGGGTTATTTACCTTGCTAATACCGGACAAAAGTCGGTATTTTTTGATCTCGTTGCAGTCATTCCTTACGGTGATAAGTTGGGGCATTTTTGCTTATTTGGTCTACTCACGTTATTCATCAACCTTAGCTTTAAATTTAAGACAATGGCTGTAGGGGGACGACCTATCTATTTAGCTGTGTTGATTGTTAGTACGTTTGTGATTTTAGAAGAGCTAAGCCAGTATTTTGTCGAATCGAGAACATTAGATTTTATCGATTTAATTGCTGACTTTGCGGGTATCGCAGTATTCAGTGCTATTTCAGCTTGGCTTTGCAAAAAGTTATATCCAACTAAGAGCTAAACTTTCAGTAACTTGCTTGGTTTCGTCTATAATCAGTGTAGACCAAGCCTAAAAGTTGCGTATGAACAGAGATACCTCAGATTATTTGTCAGATATTATTGATCTATTACTCGATGCTGTATGCGTAGTTGATGCCAAAGGTACGTTATTGTTTACTAATCCTGCCTTTGAAACAATCTTCGGATACACACCAGAAGAAGCTATAGATAGGAATATGCTGGACTTTGTTTACCCAGAGGACAGGGCCAAAACTATTAATGCCATAAACCAAATTGTGGTCAATGATCAGCATCCACGATTTGAAAATCGTTGGGTAAGGAAAGATGGCAGAGTGGTTCATGTATTGTGGTCTGTCTATTGGTCAAAAGAAAAACAAGTCAGAGTGGCTATCGCTTATGACATAACAGAGCAAAAAAATCTCGAACAAAAACTGATATATATGGCGGGACACGACCCCCTCACCGATCTTCCTAATCGTAGTTATTTAACTACCCAACTTGAAGAGTCATTATCAATTGCAAATACTATTTCAACAGTGATTGCAGTACTTTTTATCGATATAGATGGTTTTAAGCAAGTTAATGATGTTCATGGCCATGGCGCTGGCGACAAACTATTAAAAACGATTGCAATGCGCATTCGTCATGTTTTGAGAAAGGAAGACAGTGTAGGGCGCTTAGGCGGCGATGAGTTTGTGGTTATTCTCAATAGCATTAAACACAAAAGTGATGTTATTAAAATCGTTGATGAGCTAATAGCGGAGATATGTCAGCCTTTAGTTTACAATGATGCGGAGCTTAGCTACTCACCCAGTATTGGTGCCGTGCTGTTTCCTGAACATTATGGTGATGCTGAATATTTAATTCAGTGTGCCGATAAAGCCATGTACAAAGCAAAGAATGAAGGGGGGAATCGTATGGTTTTTTATAATGATGGAATAAAGTTACCCGGTGCTAAAAACACAGGTTAGCGTATCATAAACTACAGCAGGTATATGGTTTCAACCTAATAATTTGTTTTCTAACTCATAACTATTGCACGAAATGAAATATTAGTTAGCCTTGAATGATTCATTGAAGGAGTGAAACTATGTTTAAGCGTAAAATAATAACAAATAGTGCTTTTTTTAGCTCATCACTGTTATTGGTAGCGGCGGCTCATGCCACAACACCTCAATATAAAGAACAACAAGCTTTGCATGAAATTGCAAGTGCCGTTTCTAAAACACGTATAGAGCAAGATATTCAAACGCTGGTTGACTTTGGCACTCGCCATACTCTCTCTGAGACGAAATCAGATACGCGTGGTATTGGTGCTGCAAGACGTTGGATCAAGTCTGAGTTTGAGGCGATTTCTAAAGCTTGTGGTAACTGCCTAGAAATCATTGAAGTAAAAGACACTATTTCCGGTGAAAAGCGTATTCCAAACCCGGTTGAAGTTGTCAATATTGTGGCTATTCAGCGCGGTCAAGTTGATGCTAATCGCATGGTTATGATGTCGGGTGATATTGATTCGAGAGCCTCTGATGTAATGGACTATACCTCAGATGCGCCAGGGGCTAACGATAATGCATCTGGTGTGGCTGGCGTGCTGGAATCGGCGCGAGTTTTATCAAAGTATAAATTTAATGGCTCAATTGTTTATGCAGCTTTATCTGGTGAAGAGCAAGGCTTGTTTGGCGGCAAAATTTTAGCTAAATACGCTCAAGATCATAATTGGCGTGTTCATGGTGTTTTAAACAACGACATGATTGGTAACTCAACGGGCATTAATGGGGTAACAGATAACACAACTGCACGTATCTTCTCTGAAGGTACTCGCGTTATAGAAACAAAAGAGCAAGCCCATAAACGCCGTTTTACGGGGGGTGAAGTTGACTCTGCAAGTCGTAACCTTGCGCGTTACATAGATACAATCGCAGACCGCTACATTGAGAACCTAGATACCATGTTGATATATCGACTCGATCGTTTTGGTCGAGGAGGGCATCATCGTCCATTTAACGATGTTGGCTTTGCGGCTGTGCGTATTATGGAAACCAACGAAAACTACAACCAACAGCATCAAGACTTACGTACTGAAAATGGTATTACCTATGGTGACACCATTGACCATGTTGATTTTGCCTATGCAGCGAAATTAACTTCACTAAATGCGGTGACTATGGCTTCAATAGCGTGGGCTCCAGCACCGCCAACGGGCGTTAGTATTTCAGGTGCTGTAAAGCCAAGTACAACCTTAGCGTGGGATGAAAGTGATGATCCAACGGTGGTTAGTTATAAAATCTATTGGCGTTATACCAGCGAACCACAATGGCAATTTAGCCGTGATGTTGGCAAAGTAACAGAAGAAACACTGAAAAATGTCGTGATAGATAACTACTATTTTGGTGTTGCTGCTGTGAACAAAGATGGTATTGAATCACCGGTTGTATTTCCTGGTGATGTTGGCGCATTCGAATGGCCAAACAAATAACTAAATAGGAATAGTTAAGTCATAGCGAACACCACCCAGTTCGCTATGAGCTGCCATAATACGCCAGTTATGGGCTTCGACAATTTGTTTTACAATCGCAAGCCCAATTCCTGAACCTGATTGTTTCACTGTTTTTAAGTCTGGCACTCTATAAAGATGGTCAAAAATCTTTGCTAAACTCTCGTCGCTGACGCCAGGGGCTGAATCTTCATAGCAGATTAATAACCGTGTTTGGTTTTGGCTAATCGTAAAATTAATTTTCCCAGGCTGCTGCGTGTACTTAATCGAATTACTGATTAAGTTTGCAAATAATTGTGAAAGCCTTGTTGCATCACATTCTAGTGTTAATTCATCCGTTATATTTTGTGTGAACCCAACTTCAAACTTATCAAGTTGAATAATCATATCTGCGTGTAAGCTTTGGAAATACTCTGCAGCATTAATTTTTGTTAGGTTGAGCTGAAAGCTATTTTGTTCAAGTAGTGATATTTTATTTAAATCACTGACTAAAGTAGCCATGTCGGTGATTTTTTGGTTGAGCTTTTCGTAAGTGAGCTCATTAAATTGAGTTAGGCCTGCTTGAAGGGTTTCAAGGTGTAAGCGTAAACCCGTTAGTGGACCACTTAGCTCGTGAGCAACTTGTGATAATAACTTACTACGTTGACTAATTTGTTTATCTAGATAATTTCGACGCTGTTCAATGAGTTGTTTTCTCTGTCTCACTCTTAATAATGCGATGCCCATTACAGCTAAAAGCAAGCTAAATATTAAAATACTATATAGGATAGTTTGGCGCTGAGAGGCAATAGCTTGGCTTTTTTCATTATCTTGGAGCTTTAAATCTTGAATAGCCAAGTCGCGGTCGCGCATAGCAATGGAGTTTTGCAGCTCAGCTAAACGTTGATTGTAGTTGTTACGGGCAAAACCTTTTTCAAGCTCAGTAATCGTTTTTTGATATAAAAATGCCTGTTGATAATCTGTTTGTTTTTCTGCCACTGTTGTCAGATGCTCAAGGGCAATGATTTGTTTTTGTAGTTTATTCTTGGTTTTACTTAATTGGTAGGCTTGCTCTGCATAATGTTTAGCTTGTTTAAGTTCAGAAGAGCCAATATATAGTTTTGCTAATGTTAGTAACACATCTATGTATAAGTGATCGTCATGTTTTAGCTCAGTGATCACTTGTTCTTCAATTGCTAATGCTTGTTCTAGGTTATCCATTTTTAGCAAATTTATAGCAATATTATGGTTTGCCCAGGCAGAATTTCGAGTGCTGTTATAACTCGCAAACACTTGTTGTGCTTGTTTAGCGTAATCCAGTGCTGAAGTGTAGTTTTTTAGCCCATATTCACATTGTGATAGCTTAACAAGACTATGTCCGATATCAGAAAGAGCTCCAGTTTGCTTATCAAAATATAAGGCTGTGTTAAATTCGCCTTTTGCTTTTTCGAATTGTTCTAAATCTAAATAACTTTGCGCAATTGAATAACTTATACCAGCTTGCAGTGAAATAGACGGCGACATTTTCTGAATTACTTCTCGACGTTTTAATTTATATTCGAGAGCAAGGGTCAAACGATCTAACTGTTCAAGGTTACGAGAGTAACCTTGGTATAGTATCTCTTTTTGTTTTAATGTTAATTCGCGTTTATCGTTGTGAATGTACGTCTCTAAAAGGGTTAAGGCTGCTTGGTACTTTCCAGAATTATGATAAGCACTAACAAGGCTCGCCACGGCATCAATCTCATAATCAGTAAATTGCAAACGCTGAAAAAGGGCAACATTTTGTTGAGACAGTTGAATAGCGGTCTCTAAGTCATTTTGTCTGTATGCCAATCGCGCTTTAGCTAGATACAACTCGCTATAAATAGGGGAGTCGTTTTTGTATTGGGGCATGGATTCAAGTTCATCAAAAATAGTTTGCGCTTGTTGAAACTTTCCTAGGTGTATATAAACGTGTATCAATCTAACATTAAAGCTTATTTGCTCTGCAAGGCTGGCAGTTTCGATAAGGTGCTTATCAATACTTATTAAATACTCATAACGTTTTTGATAGTCGCTGATTGTAATGGCTTCATCAATGTTGCTTTGCAGCGTTGATGCAAAAGCACTGCTGAGGTATAAGGTACAAAACAGAAGGTAAGAGGTTTTAAGTTTCATAGTGCGGTTTATTATAAATTTATTCCGCATTAGTTTAGCATGCCATTCTTTTAAGTGGGGATGATTCGCTTATGTGACCAAAAAGAGTTGCATTTTGCAATTATCCTTCTCGCATCTTGCAAGTAATTTGGATTGCTCGTTCATAAGGTATTGTTATAAAAATATTTATTTTTTGGAATAGTTGCTGCTTTAAATAATTACACATCCACAGGAGAGTGTCATTATGAAAAGTAACATAACCGTTTATCTACTATTCGCACTTGCAACGGGCTTCGTAAGTGCAGCACCATTTCAGCAGTGCCCAAGTAAAGCATTTTTGATTCAGGGAAAACCCGCGCAAATGTTTGGCGTTGACCTAGTATCTGCCAAATCTACAGTGCTAGCTGCAACACTCAATTTTACTTCAGAAGCTAACAACGAAAGTGTCAATGCGGTTGGCTTTAATTATAAAGACCAATATATGTATGGCTTTAGTAAACAATCCCCGAAAAGTGTTGTGCGAATTGGTGACGAATACATATTAGAGCGGTTAAATGTAAATGGACTACCAGACACCAACTTTTATGTTGGTGATATTCAGGTAAATAGTGAAACTAATCAGGCTATTTATTATCTATATCACCCAAAATTTGGCTTGTTTGGTATAGATTTAACAGAACCATCTGATGCGTATCAAGCAGAATTAGTAGCGAACTCAGCTAATTGGGGTTTAGCTATTTATGATTTTGCGTTTCATCCTCATAGCAATCTTTTATATGCGGTTGAGTCAAATGGCGACTTATATGAGATAGATTTAGATAATAAGACACCCACTTTTGTCGCAAACCTCGACATAGCCGGCGATACTGGTGCAAATGGTGCCAGTTATTTTGATGTACAAGGCCAGTTTTATTTTAGTAATAACCGCAGTGGTAAAATTCATAAAGTAGATTTAGGTAAAAGCCCTGTAGATGGTTATACACCGACCGCTTCAGTATTTACTTTGGGGCCTACTTCAAACCAAAATGATGGTGCACGCTGCGCTATCGCAGAAGTAAAAGTAACTGATAATTCAATAGACTTTGGCGATGCACCCATGCCATATAAAACAGTACTTGCTGATAGCGGTGCCCGTCATTTGTTTGACCCTAATGAAGACCAATCAAATTTGGTTTATCTAGGCGCATATGTTGATGGTGAAAATATCAACATAGAAGCAGATTTACAGGCATCTCCGGTCGATAGCTCTGATGATGGCGTTAAGTTTGTAACTGATTTCGTTGCTGGCTCTACTAGTCAGGTAATAGTAACAGCCCCTAATGATAATGGTTATTTATATGCTTGGTTTGATTGGGATCAAAACTTCCAGTTTGACTCTGATGAAATTACAGTGAGTAAATATCGCTTAAATCAAGGTGATAACAGTGTACTAGTCGATGTACCTAGTGATGCTGTAATGGGGGCTACATGGGCTCGTTTTCGTGTGACCGATGGCAGTGAGTTGAGCCCAATTACAGCCAGTGGTGGGGTAACAGGTGGCGAGGTAGAAGATTATCCAGTAACAACATATGGTAGCTTGGTATACCCAAGTGAAAATGGCTGGGTAACCCTTGCTTATGAAGATCAATGGCCATTTGCCGGTGATTATGATTTTAATGATTTAGTTGTTAATTATCGCACAAAGTTAATAGAGAAAGATGGCCAAGCGCTTGGTTATAAGATTGAAGGAGAATTAGTAGGAATAGGCGCAAGTTACCATAACGGTTTTGCTGTTAGATTAGCTCAGTCCTCAGGTGGAAGTTTAAAGCGAATATTACGAAACCAAGTAAATGAGAGCGAGATTAGTTTAATTATTAATAATGAAGTGCAGACACACACCGTGTTAGAAGAAGGTGTTGATGATGCCATTCTCATTATAATGCCAGATACTTGGTCGTATGTAAGCAGTCAAAGCGGGTGCAGTTTCTTTCGTACTGAGAATGGTTGCTATACCAGTAGTAAAGTTGGTTTTACTTTGAGCGTTTCTTTAAATACCGGTGTTTCTTCAGTAAATGCACCGAAATACACTTTAGATCCTTTTATATTTGGAGCAGCTGGTTTCAGCCATGGGCAATTTTTAAGTGGAAAAGACCCAAGAAGTTGGGAAGTTCATTTAAAAAATCAAGCACCGACAGAAAAGTTTGACCAAAGCTTTTTTAATTACCCTGAAAGTGATGATGCATCAAATAACCTATTTGGATATTACTTTCAATCACCTACCGGTTTACCTTGGGCTATTGAGGTTGGAGCTGAGTGGGCACATCCAAAAGAGAAAGTTGATATAACATTAGCTTACAGCGAATTCAAAATATTTGCAGAGTCATCTGGGCGTGAAAGCACACTTTGGTTTAATAGTGCAAAGCTGGCAAATGTTATTTTACGAGGAGAATAATCATGAAATATTATACTTTAATAACTTTTAGCCTAATGTTGTCTGCATGTGGTGGTGGCGAAAGCAACTCATCAATTAAGACTGAAAGTGCTATACAGACACCCACCACAAGTACAGCTACTGAAACAACTGGAACAGATATAAGTGTAGAAACAGAGACAATGGTGGACTTAATGATTGAACCGGAATTTGATTTAAGTAGCAAAATGGAACTAAGCGTAGATGTTGATTTAAACATGGGTGATAGCAGAGCGTATGTAAATATTTGTCTAAAAGGTGATGATAACAGAGCAGATTACAGCCAGTGCTTACTGCGTGCTCCATTAAAACAAAGCAAATTGTTATCTAGTGTGATGCTTGCAAACAATGCGATACAGCTGGTGGCTGAAGTGTGGTTTTATGACTCTCAAAATGAGCCTCTACGTTTTTATTGGCAGTATGATGATAGGCAACCATCCGTGTTTAGTATTCGCTAAAATAAGTGATCGATATTATGTTTTTTTAAGTTTAATTTTAAGAGACCGATTATTTTCAACAGCTTAAAATAGGATTTTGATATGCAATATATAGAAGAGGTACTGCAAACTGTAAAAGAGTCTAACCCAAACGAACAAGAGTTTTATCAAGCTGTTGAAGAAGTGTTGACATCAATTAGTCAGGTAGTTGAATCTAATAGTGAATATCGAGAACATGCTATATTAGAGAGATTAGTTGAGCCTGAAAGACAGGTAGTTTTTAGGGTACCTTGGCTTGATGACAATGGCAAAGTCCACGTTAACCGTGGTTTTAGAATTGAATTTAGCTCGACCCTAGGTCCATATAAAGGTGGCTTGCGTTTCCATCCGAGTGTTAATCAAAGTGTGGTTAAATTTTTAGGCTTTGAGCAAGTTTTAAAGAATTCACTGACAGATTTACCTTTAGGAGGAGCCAAAGGTGGTGCTGACTTTGATCCAAAAGGTAAAAGTGATAATGAAATTATGCGTTTTTGCCAGTCATACATGACAGAGCTTTATCGTCACATTGGTGCAAATACAGATGTTCCTGCTGGCGATATTGGTGTTGGCACTAAAGAAATAGGTTACTTATTTGGTCAATACAAACGCATCACTAATCAATTTCAAGGTGTACTTACCGGAAAATCAGAAACTATGGGTGGTTCAGCTTTAAGAACAGAAGCAACTGGCTATGGTATCGTTTATTTCTTGAGTGCAATGCTAGATGCTAAAGGTGAGTCCTTAAGGGGTAAGAGGTGTTTAGTGTCTGGAGCTGGTAATGTTGCGCTATATCTGATGGAAAAACTCGATGAATATGATGCAATAATACTAAGTTGTAGCGATTCAAAAGGTACACTGTATTGCAAGGATGGGCTTGACGTGAAATTAGTTAAGCATTTAAAGAAAGAAAAAGGAGCTGAGCTTAGGGATTATTTGAACAAGCATAAAGATGCTGAATTTACGCCTGTTAATCAATACCCTAGTGAAGGTCATCAAGTGTGGCAATATGAAGCCGACATTGCACTTCCGTGTGCAACACAAAATGAAATTACCGAAAAAGATGCTTTAACACTTGTAGAAAATAACTGTTTGATCGTGTGTGAGGGCGCAAACATGCCAACCACAGTCGATGCGCTTAAAGTATTTAAAAAGCACAATGTCTTTTTAGGACCAAGCAAAGCAGCAAATGCGGGCGGTGTTGCCACGAGCCAATTTGAGATGGCTCAAAATGCAAGTATGCAAAAATGGCGGCCGAAACAAGTTGATGAAAAGCTTCAGCAAGTTATGAAGTCAATTTTTGATACTATTTCATCGACAGCTAAACAGTATTCTAATGAATACGACCTTGTACTTGGTGCGAATATAGCGGGGTTTGAAAGAGTTGCAGGTGCAATGTTAAAACAAGGTGTTGTGTAATGCTTCATAATTAAAAAATATTCTTTTTAGTAATATAAAATGAAATATAAAAAGACACCCACTTTTACTTATGTAAAAAGTAGGTTGTCACAGCATTTGTTTGAGCACATTTTATATACAAATGATGCTTAGTTCTTTTTTACTATTTGAATTTAAGTATTAGTTATTAATTCTAGCTAAAATAAAATTCAAAACGTAGACATTTACGATTTATAAAAATAGAGAAATAAAAGAAGTGATTGTATAGTTTTAGAATTTAGCAAAACAAAGCTTGGCTATTAGCTATTGAGCTTCTTCGTTTTCTTTGCATGTGCATTGCATGAGCTGTAATTGCTTGCTCTTTACCAGCTGCATTTTTAAATGAACGTGTAAATGAGGTCGTGAGTGAAAGCCAGTTGCTAGCACTTATATTTAACCTTTCTATAATTGGGGCCGCTTCATCAGGTATTTTACCTGGTTTATTATTTCGTATAGAGCGGCCAGTCCAATCAACGAGTTGCATGTATGTTTTTAGGTCAAATGGCAGACCTTTAGGTGTACGTTTATGTTGCTCACCAGCAAAGCGCATGAGTGCTTTCGGTTGCTTACCTGTTTCAGATGATTGAATTCGCATTTTAATACTTGTGTAGTCGGACTTTTCTGGTAAATCAGCTGCTTTGGCTCTAATCGGGTTTAAGTCAACATAAGCAAGACAAGCAGCAAGCGCAGCTTCATCTAGCAAAGCTTGTGATTTGAAACGGCCTTCCCAAAATCGCCCTTTGCAGCCATCTTCTTTGTTGGCCTTTCGAGCAATACCTTCATTAAGAACTCGCATAAACCAACTAATACTACTTAGCCTTTCTCGATAAATATTAATTCGAGCATTTAAAGCTGCGAGCTCCGCCTGTGTAAGTAATTCACCACTTAAATACCGTTGACATAAAAAAGAGCTTTTAAACAACTTGTGCCATCTTATAAGAATAGCTTTATTATTTAATCGCTTAGATTTTTTTAAATTAACATGGAGTACCAAATGAGTGTGATTGCTCATAACAGCATAAGCACAAATATCAATACAAAATATATTGCCAAGCTGAAGTAATTTCGTTTCAACCCAATCGCGCCGGTGCTCATAAGAGCGACCAGTAAGTGGGTCTTTTCCACATAAATAAGCGCGGCGAACGCAACGTGAAATACAGTGGTAATAAGGTGTGTTTGAAAGGCTAATTAAGTTCTTCCGTGGTGTTGCCATGCTCTTCTCCTCCATGAGTTGAACATTTTAAGTTTAGTCATAATTTTGAGAAGTGAGAAATATTAAGTTGGGTGTCTTTTTTAAATTTATCTTTTTAAATTTATTCTTTAGAAATAGAGTTGAGTTTCCTCTTTAGAATTAAAATGGGTGTCTAAATATCTTTTCATAACATAGGAGTCATAATAAATTAAAAAAGCTCAGGCGTTGCTGAGCTTGGCTGAAATTAGGTTGTATTTTGCAAGCAAATGATTACGAAAAAGCTTTTTCGCTGAGGAGTTCTTGCATTTGTTCGCGCATTTTGAATTTTTGTAGTTTACCAGTCACTGTCATTGGGTATTCTTCAACAAAGCGAATGTATTTTGGTACTTTGAAATAGGCAAGTTTGTCTTTTAAAAATTCGCGAATGGCATTTTCATCAAGCACTGCATCATCTTTGGGTTGTATCCAAGCGCAGACTTCTTCACCATATTTTTCATCGCTAATACCAAAAATTGCTGCATCTTGAATGCCGGGGTAGGTATACAGAACCTCTTCAATTTCTCTTGGGTATATGTTTTCGCCACCGCGGATAATCATGTCTTTGATACGACCAACTATTGCAACAAATCCATCTTTATCCATTACACCTAGATCACCAGAATGTAACCAGCCTTCTTTATCGATAGTTGCGTTAGTTTTTTCTTCGTCGTTCCAATAACAACGCATAATGCCTGCGCCACGGCTACATACTTCACCGGGTATACCTACTTTTTGTACGTCGCCTAATTCGTCGATGATTTTAACTTCAGTATGTGCTAATGCACGGCCTACCGTGGTCACTTGTTTTTCTAGCGGTGAATCGGTTTCTGTAACATTATTGATAGGGCTACATTCAGTTTGACCATAGCCAATTACCACTTCTGTCATATGCATCAAAGTATGAACTTTACGCATTACTTGTTCAGGACACGTAGAACCGGCCATAACACCTGTACGTAGGCTAGATAAATCGTAGTTTGCGAATTCTTTGAGTTCTAACTCGGCAATAAACATGGTCGGTACACCATGTAAACCAGTGCAACGTTCTTTTTCAACCACTTCAAGGGTTGTTTTAGGATCAAATGAATCACCAGGGAAAACCGCGGTGGCACCTTTACTTATACATACTAAATTACCAAGCACCATACCAAAGCAATGATAAAGGGGTACAGGTATACAAAGTTTATCCATATGAGTAAGTTTCATCGCTTGTGCCATTAAAAAACCATTATTCAAGATGTTTTTATGCGATAAAGTAGCTCCTTTTGGATTACCTGTGGTACCAGAAGTAAATTGAATATTGATATCTTGGTCACAATGCAAAGTGGCAGCAATTGCATCAAGCTCTAGCTTATGGGCATCTGTAGCGCGTTGCATAATATCGTTAAAACTAAACATCCCAGGTGCTGGCTCGTTACCAATTCGAATTATGTTTTTTAAATGTGGTAGAGCGCTTAAATTTAATTCACCAGGTTCTGAATTACTAAGCTCAGGCGCTAGTTCATTGAGCATGCTAATATAATTACTCGCTTTAAACTCACTTGCTGTGATAAGTGTTGAACATTCAACACTGTTCAGAGCGTATTTTAACTCGTTTGGTCGGTATGCAGGGTTAATACATACCATTATTGCCCCAATCTTGGCTGTGGCAAATTGGGTTAAGCACCATTCAATATTATTAGGTGACCAAATGCCTACACGGTCACCAGGTTTAACACCGATAGCTAACAACCCCATGGCAAGCTGATTAATCTGATGTTGATATTGTTTATAAGTTAAACGGATCTGTTGATGATGAACAACTATAGCGGGGTGTTCTGGGTAATTGTCGACAATATCATCAAGATACTGCCCGATTGTTTTATCTATCAAAGGACTGTCTGTGCAACCTTTATAATAACTATGAGAAAGTGGAAGCGCATTACTTTGTGTGTTCTTTGTCTGCATTGTTATCTCCGTGTCCGGTTAATTTGTTGTCGTGGACTTGATGCAAAAGAATTGAAAAACATTGTGGGTGATTTTCAAAACATGCGTACCTAATTAACTAAACATAGATTGTCGACAAATAAAAGCTATATAAGACTAATGTACAGAGGGATTTTGAGATTACAGAAAAGTAAATGGAATCGTGGGTATAAAAAACGTGCCGAAGCACGTTTTATTGTTAGGTTATTGTTCGTCTTGCTTATATGTCTTACGCATTAGGTATACATAGGCACTGATAAAGGCATTTTCCTGGAACTTCTTAAGGCCTGTATCTTCGAAATCGATAGGTAAGGGGTTACGTTTTAGCTGCTCTTTAATTGTCGTTGCAGAAAAAATCTGTACATCCAATTCGTCAATCAGCTGAATAGCTGTTTCCATTTTAAAGCCTTTCGCGCTTCCGGCGAACTTACCTTTTGGCTGACGCTCTTTAATCGCAACAGAGTCAATTTGATAATCTTGCATTAGCTTTCTAAAATCAAACTGAAACTTACGCATAACCTCAGTGTCATTACCATTTGCTAAAGTAAAGCGTGTTTGTCTGATGTCACGGATATCAAATACATCATTGTCTTTGGTTAAAATACAAAGTAGTACGTCACTACCTGTGATTTCTACACCGCATGTTCTCATGGTCATTCTCTAAATAACTTAATTTGCGCAATTATAGCAAGTAACGTTATGAAAAACAGTTGCTTTAAAAATGAATTTTTATAGCAATAATACTGTGGTCACTGACACTGATATCTTCGATTAATTGTGTCGGTGAAATATGTTTGTCATAACTTTCATAGTCGAGCGTTTTAACCTTAGAAACTTGGCAATCAGGGTTAAAATGCGCTGAGGCGAGAATGTAATCAAGCACATTACCTTTCCCTTGGTAATAATGGCTGAAGGGTTTTGATTTATTCTCATTAAAACAGCGGCTAAACTCAAAGCTGTCTGTTAAACCAACAACGGGTTCGTTATGTTCTATGCAGGGTTCACAACGAGTTGGGTGAAAACCTTGAGTCATAAATGACAATGTCGGACTGGTAAGTACATCATTAAAATCACCCATAACTAATGTTGCACACTGTTTTTCTCGCTGGGTTTTAAGGGCGTCATAATAAACAATCGATGCTTCTAGTGATCGTGAAATTTGTGATTGCATGGTGCCGACTGTCTGGTGTAGCAACTGCAAAAGTGGATCTTCAAGGTTATGTATATTAAGTATGTGCGCCATTGACTGCACTCGTTGTGATTTAAAATGAACCACATAAAAGCAAACTTCACCAAATTCAGGAAGGTCAATTAAACACTTAATAGGTGTGCGATTAAATTTGAACTCGTTTTGATTATTTAAATACTCAAGTAATTCGGGGCAAGGTGCTAGTGCCTCAACTGATTTAAATGGGTATTTACTTGCAATTGCAACCACAGGGTTGAACAATACTTGCGGGTACAACGCATCATGAGATGGGTTATCGACTGTTTTAAAGTAGTCATAGCCAGCTTCTTTACATTGAACTTCTAAGGCATGTTGACTAAACACTTCTTGAAATGCCACCACATCCGGGCTTGATTCACTCAAAAAATTAGCAACAAACAATTGTTTTTGTTGCCACTGAGTTTTGTTATACCGCTCATGCAATTGATAAAACGAGTAGGGGGGCGCGGTATAATTTAATAAGTTAAACGTTGCAAACTTGAAAGAACGCGAGTTTGACATCTTGATTACCTTAAAAGTATTAACTCATTAAGTATGAAATGAGTTAACTAATTGTCAATTTAGTCTTCTAATTACTTGTATTTGAGTACGTGAGCGGCGACAATGGTCGCTTGTATTTGCGAAGACTCAGTAAATACGAGCTTAATTAGCAATGCTTATTCGTAAAAGCGTTGCAGAGTTACTTAAAATTAATTTTAAAATATTACATGTGATGCATTGTAGGCATCACCACTGTATTAAGGATGTATAATGCCAGTTATTACCCTCCCTGACGGCAGTCAGCGTAGTTTTGAAAACCCAGTAAGCACATATGACGTAGCAAGCGATATCGGTCCCGGACTTGCCAAAGCAACCATTGCCGGTCGAGTTAATGGTAGCCGTGTTGATGCATGTGACTTAATCACCGACGATGCGCGATTAGAAATTATCACAGCAAAAGATGATGATGGTTTAGAGATCATCCGTCACTCGTGTGCGCACCTTATTGGTCATGCGGTTAAGCAGCTTTTCCCTGAAGCAAAAATGGCAATCGGTCCGACCATCGATAATGGTTTTTATTACGATATCGATATGGAACATTCTTTAAGCCAAGATGATTTAGATGCTATCGAAAAGCGTATGCTTGAGCTTGCAAAAACAAACTACGACGTTGTTAAAAAGACCGTAAGCTGGCAAGAAGCACGCGATACTTTTGAAGCGCGTGGTGAAACATATAAGATGGAAATCTTAGACGAGAACATCGCAAAAGATGACCGTCCGGGTTTATACCATCACGAAGAATACATCGACATGTGTCGTGGTCCACACGTACCAAATATGAAATTCTGCCAACACTTTAAAATTATGAAAGTGGCAGGGGCTTATTGGCGTGGTGATTCAGAAAACAAAATGCTGCAGCGTATCTACGGCACAGCATGGGCAGATAAAAAGCAACTTAAAGCATATTTAAAACGCTTAGAAGAAGCTGAAAAGCGTGACCACCGTCGTATTGGTAAAGCACTTGATTTATGGCACTGGCAAGAAGAAGCTCCAGGTATGGTGTTTTGGCACAATGATGGCTGGAGTATTTACCGTGAACTAGAAGACTTCGTTCGTGAAAAGCTACGTGAGTACGATTACGAAGAAGTAAAAGGCCCGTTAATGATGGACCGTGGTTTATGGGAAAAATCAGGTCATTGGGACAAATACGCAGATGCGATGTTCACAACTGAATCTGAAAAGCGTGAGTATGCAATCAAACCTATGAACTGCCCAGGTCACGTACAAATCTTTAATCAAGGTTTAAAATCATACCGTGATTTACCATTACGTATGGCTGAGTTTGGTTGTTGTCACCGTAACGAACCATCAGGAGCACTTCACGGCTTAATGCGTGTGCGAGGATTTACACAAGATGATGCGCATATCTTCTGTACAGAAGAGCAAATCATGGATGAAGTTTCTGCATGTATTAAAATGGTTTATGACACATACGAAACGTTTGGATTTGAGAAGATTGTTGTAAAACTTTCTACTCGTCCAGAAAAGCGTATCGGTGAAGACGAAATGTGGGATAAAGCAGAGCTTGCGCTTGCTGAAGCACTTAAAGCAAACGACATTGAGTTTGATTACCTACCAGGTGAAGGTGCATTCTACGGCCCTAAGATTGAGTTTACACTTTATGACTGTTTAGATCGTGCTTGGCAATGTGGTACAGTGCAGCTAGACTTTGCATTACCGGGTCGTTTAGGTGCAACTTATGTTGCAGAAAACAATGAACGTCGTACACCTGTAATGATCCACCGTGCTATTTTAGGTTCAATTGAGCGTTTCATCGGTATTTTAACTGAAGAATATGCTGGATTGTTCCCAACATGGCTTGCTCCTAAGCAAGTAGTGATCATGAATATCACGGATAAACAAGCTGATTATGTGCAAGAAATTGTACAAAAATTAAATAAACTTGGAATTAGAGCCGCTGCTGACTTGAGAAATGAGAAGATTGGCTTTAAAATCCGTGAACATACG
>MDTG01175047.1_pt1 | contig 31018 bp, 33 predicted proteins | sample 811421 | NCBI WGS metagenome assembly MDTG01 (sample SAMN05326645, study PRJNA326480) | marine metagenome | isolation source: seawater | place: Pacific Ocean: South East | collected 2011
CATGATCTTAGGAATTCAAACTGTTTTTTGATTTCCAATATCCCATAGGAAAAAAAGATTGATAAAAAAATCATGTTAGGGGCAAGATATCTCGGATTACCTTGCCATCCACCAAAAAAAGTAAAATACAGCACTGAAAGAATCAAAAATATAATGAAATTATAATTTGCTCTATTTTTTAATAAATGAAAAAAACCCATCAAACAAATAAGGTAAATTATAGAGGAATAAAAGATTCTAATTTTAACATTTTTTTTGTGTTCATCACTTTTGTAGTATTCATATTTTTTTTTATTTGAAGGCTTGTACTCATATTTATAAAAAGCATAAATTTCAAAGGGATTAAAAACAAGAGAATGTAAACTCTTTTTAAAAATTATTTTAACAGTAGATAAAGGATTCTGTAATATGTAGTTTATAGATTCTTTTTGTACATATTTACTATATTTTATTAAATCTTTTTCTGATTTCATATTAATCTTATTTTGAAGTTTAAAATTTTGAAATTGTTTTTCAAAATTTTCCAGCTCTATTTTAGATTGATTTACATTTTTTTTATTTAAAATATTTGGAATTAAATATCTATATAAATCCACCTTTGATTGAATTGGTGTAACATAGAAAACATCTGATCTCAAAAAATTATGCAACCCAAGAAATGTCAAAATTAAGATAAGTCCAATTAAGTATGAAAACATAAATGCAAATTTTTTTCTCTCCAAAATAAAATAAATTAAAATTGGTAAAAAATAGAAGATAGCAATAGATCTTTGTAAATACAAGATTCCGACTATCAATCCAATATTCAATGCAGTGATTTTGGAGTTAGAGTTTTTTAATATTTGAGACAATAAAATAATTGTTAATGAAAAAAAAATAGACTCACTTAAAAAAGAATAATGATACTGATTTATAGTAGGTTCAATTAGTAAGATGGTTATTGTTATTAAAGCAATTTTATTATGTTGTATTTTTAAACATTTATATAATAAATAGATTGAAACAAAGAAAAAAAATATTTGCAAACAAATAAAATATATTTTTTTATTTCCGCTCTTCACTTGGGGTTTATTATCAGGAGTGACCTTATCGGTATAAAGATCTTCATCAGCAACAATGTAAAAGAAAGCAATAAATTTCGGTGGTAGGTATGAATTCCAAAAAACTCCACCAAAATCATAAATTGGTTTATCTTCTTGAAAATTTTTTTTTATTTTATCAGCTTCTACCCAAAATTTATGTACATCACCTTTTATTAATGCATGGTTACTTTTACCATCAGTAGATTTTTCATACTTATCGAATTTATTTATGATTAAATTTGCAGTTAAGAATGATGATATAAATATTAAAATAAATATTATTTTAAACTTCATTAATTATTATTAATCAAAATAATGCTACTATCTACAAAAAATAATACAAATATTTACAATTATATAAATTTAAGATAAATTTTTAATTTAAAATCTTGTTTTTTTAATAAAAATAATTAAGAATTTCTAACTAAATTAGTTTTTAATATTGTGAGCAAAAATATAAGTTTTTTTAAACACGAAAGTATTCGTGATAATCTGAAAATTATTAATAGGTCATCAGCTCTATTCTTAATAAAATACTCAAAAAAAGATAATATTTATACTGATTTTCACTTTTTAAATTATTGGCTAATTAAAGGAAATCTAAAAAATGTTAAAATTAAGATTACTGTTACAAATTTAGATGGAAAAAAAATTTTATCTAATATTTTCTTTATTAATGACCTAAAGTCATATTGTGTAAAATTAGAAAAACTTCTACTAAAAAGAAATATTCAAAACTTTACAGGGACAGGTGAGATAGAAATTTTTTCAAAGAAAAACTTGTTTTTTCCTTATCCAGCTGTTTATGCAAGGTACCATGGAAAAAATTGGCACGCTGGAACACATTCAACAACTCGTTATTTTTCAACAACGAGTGGTGATGATTTAAATCTTATTAATAAAAAAATGCATTGTAATGAGTCAAATATTTCACTTCTCCCTAAGAAAGGTGTTAAATGCTTTATAGTTTTACATAATGGTTTTAAAAAAACATCTAATTCAAATATAAAACTCACTATAACTAATCACCTAGGAGAAAACATAAAAAAAAATTTGAAAAACTTTAAAATGAAAATTGGTGAAACAAAAATTATATGTATTGATGATTATATAAATTATAAAGATTTTTTGGGCGGCAATAGGGGTATGCTTACAGTTAATTATAGTACAACAGGTGTTTTTCCTAGAGTGCTTTATTATAATCAAGATACTGAGGGTAAAATTTGTCTAGAGCACAGTAATTTTGGTCTGAATAAAAATTCATCGGCTGATAGTTTTAAGCCAAAAAAAAATTCAAAAAATTTATTATATACTATTCCTATAATGCCAAAAAATTATAAAACTGAAGTTGATTTCTTTCCTACATATCCAAATCAAAAATCATCTTATATTATCAAAGTAAGAAAAAATTCTCTTAAAGGAAGAAATTTAGCATTTAAAACAATTGAGCTCTCAAAAAAAAACCCTTATGGTCAACTTAGTGAGACCGCATCTAAAGAAACTACATTTCTAGATATTGATATTACTAACAAAGATAAGCTTCCAAATCGATTTCATATTGCTCAATATTATTCAAAAAATGAGTCACTTCCAGGAATAGTATTAGATGGGCCACTACCATGTAGTACACAAGGAGTGAGAACCCGTTGGACACCTTTTTTTACTAAAGGTGAAAAGCTTAAATCCAAAATTTATATTTGCTCAAGAAATTTTGATAAAAATTCAGCTAGTAAAAAAATTGAGGTTAATATTTTATTAATAGGTGGACTAAAAAAAGAAAAAATAGAAATTATTAAAACTTTGAATTCAAAAGAAAATTTTATACTAAATGTTTCTAAGATTATCAAAAAAAATAAATGGAAAAGTGATTTTGGATGGGCATATATTAAATTCAAAGAACCAAGTCATAACACAGTATTTTTTGTATCAGATTATGGAAAAAATTCTGTTGTTTCAAATCACGCTTTTTAAAATTCAATGTAAGATGGTGCTAAATAAAAAGGAAGTTTTTTTATTTCTTTTTTATTTTTTTTACAAAAATTATCAACTGCTCTTGTAGCTCCCTCCACTGTAGCATAATCATCAATTACAATTAATCCTCCTTTAACCATTAATTTAGAAAATACTTTTAAAGCATGAAAAGTTGGTTCGTAAACATCCATATCTAGATGTAGAAGGGCTATTTTTAATTGTGGATTTTTTTTTTTAAAAATTTTTAAAGTTTGTAAAACATTACCCTTAATTAAATTTATATTTGTAAATTTTTTTTTTTTAAAAAACTTTTCTAGTTCCTCTTTACTGATGCCAACACCACCACCGTCATCATAATCGTCAATGAATTTTTTGTCTAATAAACTTTTAATGCCTTTTTTTGGAAAAGCGGAAAATACATCAAAACCAATTATGTTTCTAGATTCGTTGTTTTCAAGAGATTGTCTAAAGTGAGCCCATCGCATAAGTGAAGCACCTTTATAAACACCACATTCAATAACTGTTCCTGGCTTATTTTTAATCTTTTTATACAATTCGTAATGTGCAAGAAATTTATTTATTCTTGATGGATGACTTTTTAGAAAAAAAATATTTTCACATTCCCAAATATTGTAATTTTTTGGTGTATAATTTGACATTAAAGCTTTTTTAAGTATTTTTAATTTTATTGCAATCTATAAAATTTAAAAAACTTAATAAATTAACTTTTTTAAAAATATATTAAAAATAGATGATTTATTTTAAGTAAGAATAATAAAAATTTAATTACATTCTGAGTAAAAATTTTTAATATAATTAAATAATCAATTTTTAAATTGCTAGAATGATTTATTTTAAAATATGAAATTAAATATAATAATATTTGGAAATGGTAATCACGCAAAAATAATTTTTGATGAATTAGGAAAATTGAAAAAATATAATTTTTTAGGATATGTAGATAAAAAAAATGTAATTTTTTATAAAAAAAAAAAATATAATTTTTTCGATTTTTATGAAAAATATCAAAAAAAGAAAATAAGAGGAATAATAGCTGTAGGAGATAATAAATTAAGAAACAAAATTTCAAGGGATATTGAAGAGATTATTCCAAAATTCAAGTGGGAAACATTGATATCAAAAAGTGCTATTGTATCAAAAAAAACTAATATTGGACAAGGAACAATGATTATCTCTGGTTCAGTAATTAATACAAATACAATTATTGGTGAACATTGTTTGATAAATACAAAATCGACTTTAGATCATGATAATAATTGGGGAGATTTTACGAGTTGTGGACCAGGTGTAAATTCAGCAGGAAATGTAACTGTTAAAAATTTTACACAAATTGGAATCGGCTCTACAATCATAGATAATATTTTGATAGGAAAAAATACAGTTATAGGTGCTCATTCGCTCGTTAACAGGAATTGCAAAAGTAATAGTGTTTATTTTGGTGTTCCAGCTAAATATAAAAGAAAAAATTTAAAACTAATAAAGAAAGCACCACAAAGAAATGTAAAAAAAAAGTAATTAAAAGATATAATTAAAATCATTGATTAACTAAAGATTAATTTAAACCCTTCACAATACTTAGAAAACCTTGATCGAGTGAAAGGAAACTCACCATCAAAAATATTTAAATCTAAATTTTTAGATTTTACCTCCATTATTAATTTATCAGACATTTCAAAAGAGACATTTCTATTATCAACTTCAAATTGAATATTTTTGTCAACTGTAAACCTATTTCCAAGGTATAAAAAATATTCTCTTTCGTATTTTACCCAAAATTTTTTTGTGCAGTTATTATAATTTTTGTCAAATATTCCTTTTTTTGAAAATTGTAAGAATTGATCTTTGGAAATTAGAACACTTTTTTTGAATTTTCCTTCAAAACTATTAATCTTTTTTTCTAAAAAAAATTTTTTTTCATTATCTTGAGGATATGTCCTAATTCTTATTTTTTTTCTAGGCAAAGTCCCTTCCTCGGAGTCCAAAAACATATCATTATCTTTATTATCAAAATATAGGCTTGAAATTTTTCTTGGGGGAAACAAACTAAAATTTTTATCTTCTTTACTAAAAATTTTTAATATTTTTGCATAATCTGAAATATGAAGAATTACTTTTTCCTCTAGTCTAAAAGACATAATTCTAAGCTTGATAATCTGATTTAATATTAATTATATTTTTGTTCTTTTCTAATAATTTTCTAAATTCTTCAAGCTCACTTTTATTAGCAAAAGCTAATCTATAAAAAAAATTATTTTTTTCTAAATCTTCAAAACTTTGAATTATATTCTTGTGTTTCTGTAATTCTTGAATTTCCCGTTTTGAATTTACTTCTAAAGTATAAATCAAATTTCCTTCTCCAAAAGAAAATTGATAAAGATTTTTATTAAATTTTTTTGCTATTAATTGAAAATAATGTATAAAAAATAATACAAGCACCATAAAAATAAAAAGGACTAAAGCTAATTTTCCAGAAACACTCGTAACTACGCCTAAGGTCAATAATGCAAAAAACATTACCAATTCAAAAGGGCTTTTAACTGGATTTCTAAACCTTACTATTGATAAGGCTCCAATCATCCCCAATGATAATGCTATGTCATTTTTTATAACAGTGGTGATTACAAGAGCTATATTGGGTAACAAGACATAACTTCCAAGATGATGATATGTATTTGCCCATCTTTGACCAGTTTTAACTAGTGTTTGTCTTAATGATAAACCGCAAATAGCTAAAAAAATTAATTTTAGTGAAATATTTTGTAAGTTCGAGATATTAAAGTCAAAAATGTCCATGTAAGTATTTCAACTATAATATATATTGATATTTTTCAATCCAAAAAAAAATAATTCAATATTTTAATCAAAAACATTTATAATTATCTAAATTTTCAATTATTTTTGCATTTTCATCTTTTTCAATTATTAAATTAGTTTTCATTGAGTTGTTTATCAACGTGCCCGATCCATAATTATTTTTCTTGTTATAAATTGAAATATCAAGCGTATTATCATTAAATTCATTATTGTTACTTATGTAAAGACAAGAGTCATCTTTTACTGCTATACCAATTTCATTATTGTAAATATTCGAATTATTAATTTTTAAAATTGAATTTTCTCCAACACTAATTCCTTTATCATTAAAACCATTTATTTCTATATTTTCTAATTTTGCTTTACTGTAGTATAGATCTAACCCATCCCCATTCTTGTCATTATTTCTAAAATTTTTTATTGTAATATCTTTTGCGTGTAAATCACAATTATCAACATCAATAGCATCATAGGTTGAATTAATAATCTTAATATTTTTCATCTTACATTTTTTAGCGTATTTAATGTTGACTCCGTCTTCCCCTTTCGAATTAAGCATATCAAAATTCTTTATATGAACATTATTAAAATTATAAATAGATAAGCCTCCAGACAAATATTTTCCACCGATAAATTTTTCAGAAGAATTTTGAATTTTCATATTCTCAATTTTTACAATTTCTTTATTTCCACCAATTATAGCGAAAACACCAAAAAAAATATCGTCATTTTCAGACTTAATAGTTATTGGTTTATCTTTAGATCCTAATGCAGATAAACTTCCATTGATAATCAAAGAAATATTTTCCTTGAGCGTAATTTTTGTGTCTTCTTTTATCACTACATCTATTCCTCTTGGAAAAATCAAATCTTCATCAATTATATGTTCTCCACTATTAAAAAAAAATTTATCCTGATCAAAATAACCTTTTTCATTTATTTTTAAATCACTTCTAAATTTTAACTCATTATCTGCTAAAAAACTTTCTTGGTTATTAATATCTATTTCAGATATTTTTTTTTGTAATTTATTTAAAAAATTATTTTTATCAATATTTGAAAGAATTTCATTATCAATATAATTTTCATTATCTGATAATTGAATAAATCTATTAAGTTCGAATATAATTTTTTTTTGAATTTCTAAATTGCTAACTAAATAATTAATGAATGGTAAATAAGTTTGATCACTATAATATTTCATTAATTCAAAAATAGTTTTATCAGTATTTAAAAACTTTGATATATCATCAGTGGAATCCCAAGTTATAAATGGATAAAAAAACCCTGTCGCAAAATCATATGCTACCTTTTGATTACCATAAACATGTTGATGACCATTTTCCGCGGAAAGAATCATTACTAATAAATATTTTAAAATATAATCTTCATCAAAATATTCAAAAACTTCCTCATTTTTATTTAAATAAATTGAATTATTCAAATTAGTGAACCTATTTAAAATTTGGTTCATAGCAGTTGCATTAAAATTATAATTTTTTTTTAATGACATTCTCAATTTTTTATTAAAATATTCTGAGTGATTTTTGCTTTTTTCGTTATCTAAATAATAAGGAATATTATAAACAAAAGATTTTAAATCTAATTCATTATAAGAGTTTTTTTTTTCAAATTCTTTGAAAAAATATAATGTTCCTTTTCCTATTTTATCGGAAAAAGTCTCATCTATATTTGGAATAAAAGAATATTCAGCACTAAATTTTTTTTCATTAAAATTAACTTTAACTGGAAATATTGGCATTGATAAAACATCATACATTTTTGCAAGCTTCAGAGTTGTTTTAGCTCTATCTAACCTTTTATTAACAATTAATTTAAATCTTCTAAAACCATTAATAGTATCGCCCTTCTTTAATTTAATTGAATAAGAATGATAAATAAACCCATATGAATGCCCGTCAGGTCTTTTGCCATGTAATTTTATTTCAGCTTTAAATAATTTATTACCATATTTTACGTTTGCTTTTTTCCAATTATTCATCTGATTATATTTTAGAAAATCACCTTGACCTATTAATTCACCTAGTACTAAAAAGTGTCTGAGAGTTTTTTTACCAAAATCTATCTCAATTTCTTTTATTCTTTGATCTTCAAAATATGATAATTTAGCATTTTTTGCAGTCGGATGAGTGACTAAGTTTTTTTGTGATTTGTCAACAAGTATAAAAACATATAAAAAAAAGAAACAAGCAAAGATAATTAAAATTTTTTTTATCATTTAATGAATAATTATATTGTATATTGACACAATTGTTTACATCTTTAATACATATTGAATTTTATAAAATGTAATATGAAAATTAATAAAAAAAATGTGGTAAAATTATACAATCTACCTGAAAAGGTTTTATTTTGTAAAAAATGTACAATTTCCAATCAAAGACCAAGAATATCTTTTGATAAAGACGGCGTTTGTAGTGCTTGTAATTTTTCAGATTTAAAAAAAAGTAAATTTGATTGGAAAAAGAGAGAAACAGAACTTAAAAAACTTTGTAATAAGTTTAGAAAAAAAAAAGGTTTTGATGTAATTGTTCCATGTAGTGGTGGTAAAGATGGTAGCTATGTTGCTCATCAACTTAAATATATTTACAATATGAATCCGCTTTGTGTTACTTGGTCTCCACTTGAAGGAACAGAGATTGGGAAAAAAAACTTAAAATCCTTTATCGATTCAGGTTTCGACCATATTATGGGAACACCTGATCCAAAAATTACAAAAAAATTAACAGAACTTTCATTCAAATTTTTAGGTGATCCTTTTCAACCATTTATATATGGTCAATACAATTTCCCTTTAACTGTGGCAACACAATATAATGTAAGTCTAATAATGTACGGAGAGAATGGTGAAGTAGAATATGGAGGTGATATGAAAAACGCTTACAAACCTTCAAGAAGTGTTGATGATCAACTAAAACATTATTTCTCAGGTGTTTCTCCAAGTGACTGGCTCAAACATGGGTTAAGTGAAAATGATTTAAGTAAATTTCAACCCCCAAATCAAAATTTAATTAAAAAAAATAAAACAGAGGTTCATTTTTATAGTTATTATAAGTTTTGGGATCCTCAAGAGAATTTTTATTATGCGAGAGAACATTGTAATTTTTTACCTAACCCCGAAAGATCTGAAGGAACATTTTCAAAGTATGCTAGCTTAGATGATGAATATGATGGATTCCATTATTATCTTTCATATATAAAATTTGGAATTGGTCGATGTACATCTGATACTGCTCACGAGATTAGAGATAAAAAAATAGATCGTGATGAAGGAATTGCTTTGGTTAAAAAATATGATGGAGAATTCCCAAAAAAAAATTATAAAAAATTCTTAGATTATTGTTCATTAGATGAAAAAAAATTCAATGAAATAATTGATAGTTGGAGATCAGATCACATTTGGTACAAGGACAATCATGGAGAATGGAAATTAAAAAATCCTATCTGGAAATAAAATGAAAAAAAAATTCACATGTATAATTATTGGCTTAGGTTCAATGGGAAACAAATATATTTCTATAGCAAAAAAATTAAATCTAAATATTTTAGGAATTTATGATAAAAATCAAAAAAAAACATTTGAAGCATTAAAAAATAATATTTTAAAAAAAAATGTTTTATTTAACAATCTAAATAAATTACTTACTTCAAAACCCGATTTAGCCATAATTGCAACTACTGCAGACAGTCATTATGAAATGATCAAAAATTGTGCAAAATTTAATATAAAAAAAATAATGGTTGAAAAACCTCTAACTAATTCATTGCCTAAATGTAAAGCTATAGAAGAATTATCAAAAACTAAACGAATTAAAATTTGTGTGAATCATTCATATAGATTTTCAAATCAATATAATTTTTTAAAAAAAATTTTGAAATTAAAAAAATTTGGTAATATTGTGAGCATTAATTTAATTGGTGGCAATCAAGGAATATCAATGAATGGTGTTCATTTTTTTGATATATTGAAATTTTTAACTCAATCTAAAGCTGTTAAAGTATTTTCTAACGTAAAAATTGATAGAAATATCAATCCTAGAGGTAAAAAATTTAAAGATTATGAAGGTCAAGTTTCTATTATTAATAAAAATGGAACAAGAGGATATATAGATTTATCCTCAAAAGCTGGTCATGGAGAAACACTTACTTGTGTTTGTAAATATGGAGTCATTTTAATTGATTTATATACGGGCAGAATGACAATTAATTACCGAAAAGAGAAATTTAGAAAATTTTCAACAGTTTATTATGGTAAGCCTTTTATTAGCCAAAATATGAGGATTAAAATTTCAGATACTTCAGAAATAACAATGCTAAATTTAGATAAATTTTTGAAAAATAAAGACTACGTAAAGTTAAGTGAAAGTATTGAAATAACAAAAATACTGATTTCAACAATCGAAGCTAGTTTCAAAAAAAAATGGATTAATATAAATACTTTAAGAAGTAATAAAAATTTCGACTGGGCTTAGTGTAAAAAATTTTAAAATTTATGTCATTGAGAAAAAATAAAGTTGCAATAATTGGTGCTGGTGAAATGGCCAATGAGTACCTAAAAGTTTTATCAAATATGCGAAATGTTGATATTGTTGGAATTTACAATCGTACTTTTAGAAAATCAATAAAACTAAAAAAAAAATTTAAAATTAAAAGAGCATTTAAAAAAATAAATGAAATGTACGAAATTTCAAAACCCGACGGAGTTATTGTCGCCATTTCTCCAGATAAATTAAAATATAAAATTCAAGAAATTTTCTTTCCAAACTTTAGATACCTCGTTGAAAAACCAATTGGGCTTAATTTAAAAGAGTCTGAAAAAATCTATAATTTTGCTAGAAGAAAAAGAATTCAAATTTTTGTTGGATTAAACAGACGTTTCTACTCAAGCACAAAATATTTACTTCGAAAACTAAAAAATGAATTTTCAAAAAACAGAATTATTGAAATTGAGGATCAGCAAGATCAAATCATTAATAAAAAAATTTTTTCAAAGAAAATACTAGATAATTATATGTTTGTAAATTCGATACACCTAATTGATTATTTCAATTTGTTATGTCGAGGAAAAGTAATCAAAATTAAAAAAACTTCTAATTGGATTAGTAGAAAAAAAAATATATTTATATGTCATTTACATTATAGTTCTGGGGATTTGGGAATATATAGATCTGTATGGAATATGCCTGGCCCGTGGTCAGTTAAAGCATATACAAGAAAAGGTTTTTTTAAACTTTCACCGATTGAGAGAGTTTATTTTAGAAAAAATAACTCACGTGTGGACGAAATAATTAAAATTGACTATAAAAATGATACAAAATTTAAACCTGGTTTGAGATTACAAATAATAGAATTTCTCAAATCATTTAAAAACCAAAAAAATAATTTACCGGACATAGAAGTATCACATGAACTTATGAGGTTAATTTCTAAAATTTATAAAAAAAAATAATTTTAAAGTCTTAATAATCTAATTCTCTAATTCTCTATTTTTGAAATAATCTTTTTTAAAATTATATTACCCGGATCATAACTAATTAGCTTTTGAATAATTTTTTCATTATCTTTATTCCACTTATTTTTTTTTGTTCTTAGACCATAATTCATTAATCTTCTAAACTCATAAGAATTGAAGTCATTTAACCAAAATTTCCCTTTTGAAGTAATGAAATCCATACCCCAATTTTTATAAGTTTTATTCCAATTTTTTCTTAAGTTGAATGAAATTGTCTTATTACCCCTAGCAAGTGACTCGAATCCTAAATTAGAATCTACAAAAATTGTTAATTCTGATTGATCGGTCCAATAATAAGAATTGTTATGAATAGTTCTTTTTTTAAAAACCCAATCTTTATTGCCAATAATTTTTTCATAAAAATTTATTTCTTTTTCCTCATCCCAGTCTGAACCTAAAATATAAAATTCAAATTTATTTTCTTTACAGAATTTATAAACCATTGGTAAAATTTTTTTTTCTGTTTCGTATACATTTCCCATTTTAGTTGAGTCTTTTTTATAAAATTTTAATCTAAACTGTGAAATAAATGATATTATTTTTTTCTTTTTTAAAAATTTTTTTTTGTAAAAATTATTTCTATAACTTCCAATTTCTATTGTTTTAGTATTAAAGTATTTATTAAAAAATTTTTTACTAAAAAAATCATTTTGCGTTAAAATATAATCACATTTTGGCTTTTTTTTTGATTTTTTAAAGTCATTTTTTAAAATTTGTAAAAATCTATACTGATCATCCTTAATAAGAATATGTCCATTTTGTACAGCAATAGTAATTATATCTTTGTTTTGTTCCTTTATCTTATAAAATAAAAAAAAAGCGTGATTTAATGTTATGCAACACTTCGGACATGTAATTTTTATAAATGAATTAATATAATTTGTCCTAAAATTTTTAAAGCCGTATTTAATTATTGTATAAATCAAGATATAAATGTTTATATCTTCTCCTCTTGTAGATAAGACATTGATATTTTTATCGTTAATATATTTTTTTAATATAAATAAGTTTCTTTTATCGAATACTAAAAAAGATTTTTTTTTGGGCCTCAAATAAAATTTTTTAACATTAAAAAAAAAATTAATTAATTTTCTCATTAAACTTATCTATTTTTTTTTAAATATCATTTCTGCAATCTTAAAATCATGTAAGGTGTCTATATCAATAGATCTTTCGACTGGCATTATATAACCATAAGTTTTTTTATCGTATTTATTTGGCGATGTATTTTTTAAAAAATTATATTTAAAAACATATATAGCCCCATTTAAAAGATAATTATTTTTTTTATTTATTGCTTTTTCGATAATAGCGCCATTTTTTTTTAAGTTTTTGAACCAATAATTTGGCTTGGTTTCGTATAAAGAAATAACAGCATTAGCTTTTTTTCTCTTAAAAATTTTTATTGCAGTTTCAATATCTTTTTCAGATCGTAATGGAGAAGTTGGCTGAAGATAGATTAATGATTCATATCTTTTTTTTTCAATTAAACTTAATTTCTGTAAGACGTCTTTTAGAACCTCCCAAGATGTTGTTTTATCTCTAGTAAGATTTTTATTTCTCAAAAAAGGAACCTCTGCTCCACTTTGAATTGCAATTTTTGCAATTCTTTTTGAGTCTGTTGAAACTATTACTCTAGTGATACTTTTGCATTTAAGAGCTGACTTAATAGTGTGAAAAATTAATGGTTTTCCTGCCAACTTTTTAATATTTTTATTCGGTAATCTCTTTGAAAAACTCTTTGCTGGTATAATTGCAAGCATCAACTTATGTTTTGAATTTCTGTTATTAATGATTTTGCTATAAAGTTTTGGTCATCTCTGTCTATTGATGATGTTGGTAAACTTATACTACTTTCAGATAATTTATTTGAGATCATATAATCACCTTTGGAAAATTTTTTAAATGGCTCCATCATATTAAGTGAAAAAAAACCTGGTCGGCATTCAATGCCTTTATTTTGCATTTTATCTAGTAAATTATCTCTAATTTCTCTATTAATGTCTTTTATCAATAAAGTATATAACCAATAAGAATTTTCAGACCAATTGTTTTTAGGGAGCAATTTAATTCGCTCATTATTGATTAATAAATCATCATATATTTTAAAAATTTCTTTCCTTTTATTAAGTAAAATTTCAATTTTTTCCATCTGAGCAACTCCTATTGCTGCTTGCATATTAGTCATTCTAAAATTGAAACCTGCTTCTTCATGATAATATCTGGTTTTGTTAGATAAGCCATGGTTGATCAGCAATCTAGCTCTATTTGCTAATTTTAAGTCTTTAAAAACAACCATTCCACCTTCTCCAGTTGTAACAGTTTTGTTGGCAAAAAAACTAAAACAAGAACAGTCACCATCTGTTCCGATTATTCTGCCCTTATATTTTGCGCCCACTGCCTCGGCACAATCCTCTACAATTAATAAATTATTTTTTTTTGCAATTTTCTTCAACTCGTCAATTTTACATGGTTGTCCATATACGTGTACAAGCATGATTGCTTTTGTAGCGGGTGAAATATAATTTTCAATTTTGTTTGGATCTAATGTCCATGTTTCTTCCTCTACTTCCGCAATAACTGGTGTAGCACCACTGTTTATTATTGAGTTTATTGATGCCCCAAATGTAAAATTTGGAACTATCACTTCATCACCCTCTTTAATACCTAGTGTTGTTAAACCTATTTGTAGTGCAGTCGTCCCACTTGTTACAGCAACAGAATGACCTCCGGAAATATAATAGGAAAACGCTTTCTCGAATTTTGAAATATAAGCACCTCTAGAAGAAATCCATCCGCTCTTTATTGCACTTGTAACATTAAATAACTCCTCCTCACCAATATTTGGTTCTAAAACGGAATATTTACGTGCTCGTTCTCTTGTTGAGTAGTCAACTATTCTATTTTGTTTATCTACTAAAGGTATACATCTAATCGTTTTATCATCTACAACAGTATTAAGTAGTTTTTGTATTTCTTGAATATCACAATTAGATGGTAGTGAAATCGGGTTTTTATTTATTATAGCTGACTTTTCTGTTATTAAAAAATCTTTATTACTATCTTTTAATAAATTCCTTCTAATATCGCCATCTGATATTGAAGCAATTAATTTAAAATCTTTATCTACAACAAATAAAACACCTAAAGAATTTTCATTTATCTTTTTTAATATATCGCTTAATTTTGATGGTAGTGAAACCGTAATTTTAGATAAGTCGTTTTTTTCCATTAGTACGTTCTTTATTTATTTCTTTAATTTTTTTTCTGTTAGTTCTTTTAATAGATTAATTTGTTCTTCGTTTTGATTATAAACCTCAATTGAATAATAATTTAAGTCTTTTCTTATGAAATCCCAAAACCATGATTTTTCATTAAAAGGTTCATTGGAATCTGAAAATCCATCATTATCACTTAAATGGTATCCTCCAAGAATCGAATTACAATTTTTTAAAAAGTTTACAGGATCAAATTTTAATGAATTTGATGATACCTTTAAATGAGCTACATCTAAAAGTAATTTTACATTTTGAGGTGAATTATTAATTATGAAATTACACTCATCTAAATCACACATAAGTAAAGGATTTGTCTCGAATTCAATTAAGTTATTTTTTGACAAAACATTGTTTTCAATCATTATTTCTATTCCAAGATTTTTAGCTTTATTTGAGATTTTCAAAATTCTTTCTAAAAAAAGATCAATACTTTTTGATCTATCTTGAAGTAATTTTTTTTTTATTTTTTTTCCTAATTCAGATGTTTTAATATCGCAAAGAAAACCTGCATGAAAACTATAAAATTTCGAATTTAGTTTTTGACAACTTTCTAAAGCATAATCAATATGGTCTAAAGTTAATTTAGAAATTTCCTTATCTTCTGATGCAATATTTAGGACGAATGGAACTTTATGTGGGGGAAAATAATTATGAATTTGAAAATCAATTTTATCTTTAAGATTACTTAAATTATTTAATAAGTTTGGATGATAACAGGTGCCTGACAATTCAATAGTATTAATACCATTTTTTAAAAAATTTATTGCGACTTCATCTGCTTTGGATGTTTTAAACCCTCCAGTTGAAATATATATTGTCATATTATTCTAATTTATATCTGTAAATTTAATTTGATAATTTTTTTTCAAATTTCTTTTTGCTTTTTTTCCTACAATTTTTTTTAATTGTCCATAAAATATACCTGTACCAGGTCTTTTCAAACATAAATGCTTCAAATTAATTTTATCTCCTTTTTTAATTGAATTATTGAGTGTAAGACTTTTTCTCGAAACTTTAGACATTTGTAGTTCTTCACTTTGGCATATCTTCTCATCACTTCCCATAATTATTTCTAATTTCCTTATCTCATTTACTATTTTTTTAAATTCCTTAGGTGATGAAGAGGCATTATGATCTGGTCCCTTAAATTTTTTATTTGTTGTAAAATGTTTTTCTATAACTTTTGCTCCTAAAGCTACGCTGGCAACTGATGCTTCGTGTCCAATCGAATGATCAGAAAAACCAACAGCAAATTTAAATTTTTTTTTCAATCTTGGTAGAACATTCATATTTAATGATTTGTGAGAACATGGATAATTTGATACGCAATGAAGCAAAACAATTCTATTATTTTTAAATTTCTTATAGATTTTGATACAATCTAATATTTCTTTTTCAGTAGACATTCCAGTTGAAATAATTACAGATTTTTTTTCTTTTGCTAAATATTCGTGCAGCTCTAGATCAACGATATCAGCGGATGAAGTCTTAAAATATTTACAACCAATCTTTGATAAAAATTTGGCTGAGTCAGTATCATATGGAGTTGATATAAAATCAATTTTTTTTAATTTGCAGTAATTTTTTAATCTTTTTTGATCATGGTGAGTTAATTCTAGAGATTTTAGCATTTCATAATGAGACTGTTTGGAAGATGAAAATTTTTTTTGATAATTTACTTTTGGGGTTTTTGGTGTTGCTAACCTTTCTGCTTTAAAGGTTTGAAATTTCACTGCATTAGCACCAGATTTTTTTGCTGAGTCTATCATCTTTTTTGCTAGCGAAATTTTTCCGTTATGATTTACACCTATTTCAGCAATAAAATAAGTTGGGGTATTTAATTTTTTAAAAATTTTATTGAGATATGATTTCATTCTTTATATTTAAATTTTTAATGATTAACATAAGTTTATAAAATTATTTATAATTTTAAGTCCTGATTCCCCGCTTTTTTCAGGGTGAAATTGCACCCCATATATATTGTCTTTACCAATTGCAGCTCGGAATTCAGTTCCACCATAAATTGAATTGCAAACCTCATACTTCTTATCAGTTTTCGCAACAAAAGAATGAATAAAATAAAATGAGTCTTTCTCACTAATGTTATTATAAAATTTATAATTAATTTTTTCATTTTTTTTTAAAAGATTGTTCCATCCTATATTTGGAATTTTAATATTTTTTTTTTGGATTAGATTTTTCAAAGGAACTACTTTTCCTGGAATTAAATTTAATCCCTCATTCATTTCAAACTCCTCACTTTGACTGCACAATAATTGCATTCCTAAACAAATTCCCATAATAAATTTTCCCTCCCTTGCACATTTATTCAATATTTCATCTAAATTTAATCTTTTTATAGTATTAATAGCCTTTCCAAAAGCCCCAACGCCAGGCAAGATCAAATGCGAGGACTCTAAAATCACACTTTTATTATTAGAAATTTTTACTTCATAACCTAGTTTTTCAATCGATCTTTCTATACTGAGTAAATTTCCAATACCATAATCAATTATACAAATATTTTTTTTCATAAATTTTTTTATTTAATTTTTGTGTCCAGTTAATGTTCAAACTAAGAAGGAAATTCTCTTACTTCAATTCTGTGATTCATTGCTTCTTTTCTGATCTCTCCTAAAGTTAATTTATTATAATGCAATACACTTGCCATAGATACTGCATCTGCTCCTCCTTCCAATACAGCATCAATCATATCTTTAGTAGTACCCATTCCACCACTTGCAATTACAGGTATTTCAACAATGTTTGATATATTTTTAATTAAATTAACATCGTAACCTTGTTGCATTCCTTCCTTGTCTACAGATGTTAATAAAATTTCCCCAGCGCCCAAGCTGACAATTTTTTTAGCCCATTCAATCACTTTTAATCCTGTTTTCTCTCTTCCACATTCAGTAAAAACCTCCCAATCATTATTTCCAATTTTTTTTGCCTCTATGGATACAACTATACTTTGTGAACCATAATTTTGGACTAATTCAGAAATTAATTTTGGATTACTAACTGCGGCAGTATTAACTGCTACTTTATCAGCGCCACTTTGAAATATCTCATGTGCATCTTTTAAACTTCTTACACCGCCGCCAACAGTAATGGGAATGAAAACATCCTTTGCTGTTTTTTTTATAATATCACTTAAATTGTTTCGGCCATATAAACTTGCAACAGCATCCATATAAAGAATTTCATCGGCACCTAAGCTATAATATTTTTTAGCGAACTCATTTGGATCTCCAATAACTCTCAATCCCTCAAGTTGAATACCTTTAATTAAATTTTCATTTTTAATATCAAGTCTAGGTATCAGTCTAATTTTCCTCATTAAAATGGCCTACTTAATTATTTTATTAAATTTTTCTAATATCAATTTTAAATCTTCATCAAAAATTTCAATTCTATGAATTTTACAAAAATTACTAAGATTTTCTATATTAACAAAGGTCTTAAATTTTTTTTTTCTTTTATATTTGTATAAAAATTTTATGTTAGAAAATAAAATATTTGGAATTTTTTTTGAAAAAAAACGAAAAAAACTAAATACTAAATTATATAAAAGAGCTTTTTTAAAAATTTTTTCAGCATTTTTATCATCTTTAGATACTGTTTTTAATAGAGAAGAAATAAACAAATTTTTTTCTATTCTTTTTTCTTTTGAAAATAAAAATCTAAATAATGATGTGTTCTTACTATTTCTATTTCTGACAGGATTACTATTTTTATTTCTTAACAAAGTGAGATAAGAAATTGCTTTAGACTTACCAAAATAAGTTGTTAATAAATTTGCTCTTAGCTCAAAAGCAGCAAAATAAGAAATTTCAGTAAAATTATCTACATCACAAACTTTTTTAAAAATTTCTGATTTCATGACAGAAAAAATACTAAATGGGACTGGTTTTAAACTATACTTTTTTAATCTGTCTTCTTTGTTATCAGAGTCTAAAGAAAAATCCTTTAAATTTGTATTATTCTCGTAGAACATATATTTATCGTCTAAATATTTAAATCCTAAAACTTGACCAAAGCAACACGAAAAATCATTTTCTTTTTCTAAAACATCAATGCATTTAGACAAGGCATTAGGCAACAAAACATCATCATCTGATCCTAAAATGCAGTATTTGGTATCAATTAAGTGTAAAATTTTTTTTACTCTATCAATTTCAGAAAAAATATTAAAATGGTGATATCTTATATTTTCATTAAACATTGACAAATTTGAATCTTCAATTCTGTTTTCACTTCCGTCAACAAAATGTAATTTAACATTAAACTTTGACCAGTAATTCATAGTAGATAAACCCAATTTTTGTCTGTTCATAGAAGGAATAATTACTGTAAGCTTGCTTAAGTTTTTCATAATTTTATAAAGCAACAATTGTTTATTTAAGTTTTTTAAATAATCGATTGTGTTTTAAAAACTTAAAATTATTATGTGATTTACTTATTGTAATTTTTACATTTTTTTTAATAGGCCATCGAATTTTTAAATCTGGATCTTTCCAGTTTATATTTATTGAATTTCTATTGTTATATTTCTTGTTTGCAAATATATGCAACATAGAAGCTTCATGAGAGATTGCACCATGGGCATAACCCTCTGGAATAAATACGGTCTCAAATTTTTTCAATTTAAGCTTATAATTTTTCAAAAAATTTTTGCTATTTCTTCTCATATCAACAATAACCCATGTTAAATTTCCATAGATTAATGTTAATAGTTTCGATTCTATGTCTTTTCCTGTCTGCATGTATAAACCTCTTACAACATTTGGTTTTGAAAAATATGAATAAAAAGACTCTACAATTTTAAAGCCTGTTTTTTTATTTATATCTCTCAAAGAATTTTTTTGGAGAAATCCTCTATTATCTTTTAAGATTATATTTTTATATTTTTTATGCATCATGATTTATAAAGTTTAATTAAATTCTTAATTTTTTGTGGTGCCTTTTTATAATATTCAGTTGAATGTTGTAAATTTAGTTTTGTCCAATCAGGCATGTAGCCTACAGAATAACAATAACTAAGAATTCGTCTCGTTTTGTTGGTTTGATTAATTAAACTTCCATGTGCTAAAGCCTCAGTAAACAATATTGCATCTCCTGGTTCAGCGCTAACATGTTTTAATAATTTGTTATTTTTTGGATTATTATTGTTTGGTCTTACAAATTCAGCTTTGTGAGATCCAGGTATAACAGCAAACCCACCATCTTTTTTAGTATTATTACAAATAGGAAAAACAACTTTTGTAATATTTGAAAAAATTTTTTTATCTTTTACAAAATAAAATACTTTTGGATGATTAGGAATATTGCCCATATGTAAATATGTATAAGTATTTTTTTTATATTTTGTCATCGCAACTGAATGGTTTAATCTAAAAAAATTTGACGTCACATGTTTAATAATTTTAAGTATATTTGGAATGAGAGCTAATTTTTCAAATTCTTTATCAGCTTCTAGAATATTAGATATATAACACTCTGATTTATTTTTTGTTTTTCCAAAAAAAACATTATGTGGCAATTCACTACTCTTTTTGTTTTCTAAAGTTTTCAACAAATTATTAATCTTAATAATTCTTTTTTTATTTATTATATTTTTGAGTACAACATAACCATTCAAATCAAATTCATAATCAAATTGTTTAAAGTTCATTTTTTAATATTTAATTAAATAGCATTAATCTCAGATAGCATTTAAATTAAGTAATTTCAAACTCCTTAAGATAATTATCTTCATTTGGGTATAAGTTTTTTTTATTTTCTTTTCTATAAAAGTTTTTTATCGAAATTTTTTTATTAATTTTTCTAATTAAAATTTCTAATTCACTCAAACTTTTATTTTTTGATCTTCCATCATCAAATAAATATACATTTTTTGTTTTTTTAGCACTTTTTAAGATTTTTTCAGTATTTTTGAATGAAGGGTTTGTTATCACAAACAAATCAGAATTTTTAAATTTTAAGTCTTTTTGAACTAAATCAAAAACTTCATAAGCTGCAAACCCCATTGTAATCAGTGTAAATTTATTTCCACGATTATATTGAAAAAAATCACCATTTTTTTCTTTGAATAAAGCTTTAGGATTTGATCTTAATTTACTAAATTTTTGACTTAGACAAAAAATATTCAGTCCCTTTTGATTAATTTTATTTAAATTATAATTTATGTCATCAGGAAAAATAAAATAATTACACGTGGCTTTGGACATTGATGAAATATCTGACAAGCAATGAAATCTTGATTGTGGGCCTTCAAATCCACTGTCTACTACATAGGTAATTATTGAAAAAGATTTTTTTATTTTTTGCAAAATTACTGAATTTAAAGTGTTTACTATATGATCTAATCCAAGAATTATAAAATCTAACTGTTTAGCAAAATAAACAGAGCTGACATTGGAGATCATAAGTCCAAAACCAAATCCAATAAGACTTGCCTCAGAATTTTGAGTATTAAACACTTCAGCTCCTTTTATTGTTTCGATTTTATTCGTAAGTCCTGAGATGCGAGACCCAGTTGTTATATTTTGTCCAAAAATAATTGCACCCTTTTGAACTTTCTTACAGAAATATCTATTAAATTTATCAATAATTCTCATATATTTTTAATTTTCTTTTTAGTTTATAAATAATATCATCATTTGGATTTCCAATAATATAATTTGAGCTTTCAACTTTCATTGGGCCATGATGATAATGAATCTTTTTTCCTGACGAAACAAATGTTCCTAAAGTTTTAACATCAAATTCACAAATAATTGGATTTTTATTTTTTCGACATTCATTAATTGCATTTTTGTATTTAGATATATTTTCTATAAAATTTAATCTATTAAATTTAAAATAACTTATATTTAAAGATTTTGCTAAATAACTAAAATTTATATGAGTTCTTCTTTCTTTTATCGATGTAGCCATTGACCAATTATTATTTTCAATTAAAAAAACTAATGGAAGCTTTAAAAACTTTGACAATATCAAACTTTCATAGAAGGTGCCCTCTTCAATTGCACCATCACCAGTTACACATATTGTGACACTATTTTTTTTTTTATTTGATTTTGATACACCACAAGCAACAGGAATGTTATTTCCTAAAACACTAGAGCTGTAAACAATATTTGAATTCGTATCTATATAATTCATAGATCCCTCTGATAAAATTTGATTTTTACCTTTTTTGGATGTTAACTTTAAATATTTAAACAAAACATTCTTAGAAAAGATAGAGCTAAAATGAATATTTCTATGACTTAATAAAATTTTATCATTTTTTCTAAAATTATATTTAACAAGAGATGAAACAAATTCATGACCAAATGCTAGATGTATCGGGATTTTAAATTTCTTTAATTTAAGTAATTCATTAATCTTTAATTGAAATTTTCTTGATTTAAGAGCCAGCTGATATATTTTTTTTAATTCATTTCTCATGCTATTGTACATTTAGAATTTCTCTTATGCCTTTATCTATTGTTACTTTTGGTTTAAATTTTAATATTTTATTACTTATTTCAGAATTAATATGTCTAATGCTGCATTTTTTTTTATCTTTCTCTAAAATTTTTATATTTTTGTTCAATAATTTTGAAGATAATTTTATAATCGTTTCCAAGTTCACTAAACTTGGTCCTTGAATATCTAAAATCTGTTTTTTTTTATGACTCATTGAAAGAATTATAGCTCTAATTATGTCATCTATGTGTATAAAACTCCTGCTTGTTTTTTTTGAAAAAACACTAATTATTTTTTTCTTTTTTACTTGCTCAGCTAAAGATTCTACTGCTGAAAAATTAGATTTTTTTTTTCCATAAATAATTCCAAATCTCAGGATTGAGTAATTTAATTCTGAGTCAAAAATTATTTTTTCCATCATAGCTTTTGTCTTGGCATAAGTTGACTCCAATTTTTCTATATAAATTTTACTCTTAATTGATTTTATTTGGTTTTTTTTAAAAGTTCCATAAACCCATTCTGTTGATGCAAATATAAAATTATTTATATTTCTTTTTTTTGCAAATCTAATCAAATTCATCGAACCAAGAATATTAACCTCATAAGATAATTGTGGTTTTTTAACAGATAGTTGATCGGAAGAAATTGCAGCCAAATGTATTATTGAGGTAATTTTTTTTTTTATTTTTGTTCCAATTTTTGTATCTAAAATACTCATTTTGATACATTTATTGGTATATGGTTTTGTTAAATCAATACCAATATAATCAACTTTATTTCTTTCTAAAAAATCAATTAAATTTTTTCCAATATAACTTGAGGAGCCAGTTATAAGTACAGACATTATCTGGCCTTATATTCTGCTTTTCCAATTATAAGATCTATTACTGCCATCATGTAAAATTGATGTGCAGTTTCAATAACATTATATGAATTGCTTCTGACCCAAAAATTTACTATACCCATTTTTCTTAATTTATTTTTTCTGCTCATCCCGCTTAGTGTAATTAGTTTAATTTTTTTCTTATTTGCAATTTTAGCAGCATTTAAAATATTTTGAGATCTTCCTGATGAGCTAATCAATACAATTACATCCTTTTTAGTAATTGACAGTTCAATAGTTTTTGACATCCATCTTTCAAAGCCAAAATCATTTGCATAACATGTGATTATGCTTGGGTCATTAAATGAAATCGAGGGTATTTTCGCATTTTTATTCAAATCTACCGATAAATGTGATGCTATAGCTGCAGAACCTCCATTACCAAAAAAAATTACTTTACCTTTTTTTTTTTGCACATAATTTAAAAATATCTTTTGTTTTTAGTATTTGTGTATTTAGTTCATTATTCAATTTCAAGACATTATTAACCTTATCAAAATATTTTTCTAAAAAAATTTTATCTTTTTTCATTTTTATAAATTTTAAATTTTGGTATTGGGTTTACAATCTTTCCTCCATAGCGCAAAAAAAGTTTATTTTGTTTCAAAATTTCATCAAGAAAATTCCATGCAAAATTAAATATATATTTTGGCTTATATTTATCAATATAATCTGGTGAATAAATTGGTATCCTGGAACCTGGCAAAAACTTTTTTTGTTTTAGAGGATTTTTATCAACTATAAAACTTAATTTATCTGTATTTATATCCAAAAAACTTGTCAGGGTTGTGGCTTTGGCTGGTGCACCATAACCAATCAAAATTTCATTCCTTTTTTTTATTTTTTTTATAAAGTTGTTCAAATTTCTTTTAATATTTAAAGTTTTTTTTTTAAAATTTATTAGACTAGAGTCCTCACATATTTTTTGTTTTTTTTCAGCTAAAATTTGTCTTCTCAAACTATTACTTATTTTTCTCATATTTTTTTTACAAACCCAACATCTTATTTGCCCATGATGAATCGGTAATTGATCAACATGAAATAATTCTAAATTATTCATTTTAAAATATTCTCTGGCAGCATTAATAGACCAGTAAGATGTATGTTCGTGATAAATCGTATCAAATGCAACATCATTCAATAGGTTTTTTAAATAATGAGCCTCTATTAATAGCACTCCTTCACTATCCAAAAGAATATTTATAGCAGTCGCAAAACTCTTTAAATCTTGTAGATGAGGAAAAACGTTTGTAGCTGTAATTATTTTTGCTTTTCCATATTTATTTTTTATCTTTTTTGCTGTCCTAATATTAAAATAATCATTAATTAGAGTAATTTTTTTTCCTTTATAAAATTTAGCTAAATTTTTTGCTGGCTCAACACCAATTGTTTTGGCTTTAAATTTTTTGTATCCCTTTAATAAGGTTGCATCATTTGATCCAATATCAACTACCAAATCATTTTTTTTAATCTTATTAACTCTATTAATTGATTTTGGAATTGATGTTAAATGCTTTTCAAGTGTTGATGATGCTGAAGACAAATATAGATAATTATCAAACATATTTTTTGGTTCTACCAATGTGTGCAATTGAACATGATTGCATTTTTTACATTTTCCTAGGAGTAGAGGATATTTCTTTTCTTTTTTACTAACGTTTTTTTGTGAAATTAAATTGTTTGCTAAAGGTGATTTACCGAGATTTACAAAAATCTTTATTTCTCCCTTTAAACACAAAACACATTTTTTTTTCATTTTATAAGGATTTATTTAAATTTTTGTTCAATCTTAGCCACTCAATTGTATTTTTTAATCCCAATTCTAGAGATATTTTAGGTTTCCATTTAAGACTTATAGTTGCTTTTTTATTGTTTCCAACCATTTTTGTTAGTTTGTTGTATTTTGTTTTATCAATTTTAATTTTAACTAAATTTCTACTGCAATTCATTAAATCATATATTTTTCTTACTAATGAATGAGTTTTTTGACTCTTATTTGAGCATATATTTAATATCAAATTTTTGTTAACACTAGAACTTAATAAAATTGCCTCTACAACATCGTCAATATTCAAGTAATCTCTAATTTGGTCACTTGAGTGAATTATATACTTTTTCTTTTTCAAAGCCTTTAAAATGGCTCCACATACTAATCGACTTTTTTTCTCCCATTTTCCGTATATTGAAAAGAGTCTCAAGTCTTTATAAAAAAAATTATAATTTTCACTAAAACTCTTAATTAAATCTGATGTTATATTTTTTGACAAACCATATTCACTAGAACATTTGATTTTAGAATTTTCATTTATATTTCTTCCAGGTGCGTATATTGCAGAGGTATTTGTATAAACAAAGTTTTTAATTCTACTTTTTTTTAGAGCTAATAATAAATTCAACGTTATTAACACATTAGAATTTATGTGATCGTCAAATTTTAAATCAGGAGGATTGAAATAACTTGATGCTAAGTGAAAAATTGTTTTTGGTTTAATTCTCTTAATTGTTCTATCTAATTCTTTTTGATTAAACAAATCTAATTTAATAAATCTGATTTTTTTTTTTGTTGAAGAAAATGGAATCAATTTTTTTTTATTTCGATAGATAGCATATGGTCTGATACCAATTGAGACCAATTTTTTTATTAAATTTATTCCAATCATTCCTGTGCTACCCGTTACTAAAACAGGTTGGTAAATTTTTTTAATCTTAATATTATTCTCCACCAGAAACTGTAAAAATTTGTCCAAATGTAAATTTACATTTATCAGAGGCTAAAAAACTAACCATATTTGAAATATCTTTTGGATCTCCAAGTTTTCCTATTGGCACAAGTCTTTTTCTTTTTAGAAAATTTTTTTTTGTATAATTTTTAATATTATTCTTCATATTAGTTTTAATCAAACCAGGTCTAATAATATTTATTTTAATATTTTTTTTCACAAATGACTTAGACAAGTTTAGCAATGAAATTTCTAAAGCATTTTTGGAAACAAGATATGTTGTATTTTTTTTTGACCCAAAAAATTTAATTGTATTAGAGCTAATATTAATAATATTTAGCTTAGATTTTAATTTCAAACTTTTTTTAATAATTTCTAAAATTATATATAGTGGGGAATATAAATTTATCTTCATAGATCGATTAAAATCAGATGGTTTAACTTTCAAAATATCCCTATAAGGATTTGCATTTCCAACATTATTTATTACTGTATCTATTTTTTTAAATTTTCTTAGAATTTTAATAATTTTGCTTATATTATTTTCTACTTTCTCAAAATTAAGCTGATAAAGAAAAATATTTTTATTTTTTAATTTTGGCTTTTTTGAATTATATGTAAGTATAAATTTATCATTTGAATTATATAAAGCTTTAAAAATAGCTTTTCCAACTTCACCATTAATTCCTAAGATTAAATAATTCATTAAATTATTGATACAACTTCTGAACCTATAGTATTTAAATTAAATTTCAAACAATCAAGATTTTTAAATTTTTTTTTAAATGTATTCATATGATTTTTTTTCCCAAAAACAAATATAAATCCTCCACCACCAGCTCCTAAAAGCTTGGCTCCATAACAGCCAAGTTTAGTTGAATTACTAATTATTTGATCAATTTTTTTTGAAGATATTTTTTTAGATAATTTTTTTTTTTCTTTCCAGCTTTTATTTATTAAATAGCCTAATTTTTTTAAATTAATTTTTTTTTCTAATTTGAAATCTTTTAAAAAAATATCAGTATTTTTTTTTATTTTTTCAAGATTTTGAATATTTGATTTGAAATTTTTTTTTTGATTTTGAAGCACGTCTGAAGCATTTCTAGTAGATTTAGTCCATATTAAAATTGAATTGTTAAATAAATCTTTATTTATCTGTTTCTTTTTTATTCTTATCATTTTCACAGTTTCATTTTTATTAAAGATAATAAAATTAAAACCACCATAAACAGCTGGCACTTGATCTTGTTTGCCAATTGGTTCTTTAAGAATATCTATCTCAATTTTACATGCTTCTTGGAACAATCTTTTTTTATTAATTTTCTTTCTTTGAATTGAGTAAAGAGCTTTAAGTAATCCTACGGTGAAACTACTCGACCCTCCTAAACCACTGCCAGTAGGTACATCTGAAACAGTGGAGATATATATTGGAAAATTAATTTTTGATAATTTAATACACTCTCTAACAATATTGTTTTCTATTTTGCTTAAATGGTTGCCAACCTCACTTTTAGAATAATTAATTCTAAATTTTTCATCAAAAAAAGAAGAATGGCGTTTGACTGTTACATAAACATATTTATCAATAGCACAATTCAATACTGACCCGCCAAATTGTTTATAAAAATATTTTATATCGGTCCCTCCACCTAAAAAACTAACTCTAAGGGGTGTTTTGGTCACCACCAAATCTACATTTTTCATGTTAGCCGTGTTTTAGATCCCAATCATAAGGAATATCATTGTTAAATGGGTCGATATAGATTAGCTCTTTTTTATCGTGAGGCATGGTTGCACAATTTGCTAGAATTGCCATTTTATCTCCATATGCTTTATAACCATTTGTTATTCCCGGAGGAATTTGTACTAACTTGTAATCATGCTCACCAATACAAATTTCCATCAATTCACCTTTGGTAGGAGAATTTTCTCTTCCATCAAATAAAACTAACTTTATCATTCCAACAATACAACAATTGTTTAATGTCATTTCTTTATGAATATGCCATGCTTTTACCACTCCAGGATAGCCGCAAGAAAAATAAATCTCACCAAACTTTTGAAAATGTTCATCGGTGTTTTTCAACATATGAAAAATTACACCTCTTTCATCTGGAATTTTCTTTAGTTTTATAATTTTTACTCCATCAATCATAAATAATCATTATCTTTTACTTTTTTTCTCCAATATTCAAGTGTATCTTCTAATATCTTATCGAATGAAATTCTTGGTGACCATCCTGTAGCTTTCCTGAATTTTTCTGTTGTTGCAATTAAATATGGAACATTTGTGGGTCTTACAAATTCTTTGGCTGTCTCATATCTAATATTTTTTGTTAAAGACATACTTATAAGTTTTTCCAAAGCCTGTCTAAAGGTAAAAATTTGGCTCTCAGACTCTGAACCAACTAGGTAAAGTTCCCCTGGATTACATTTTTCAGTTGATATCCAATATGCTTCAACCATATCCTTAACATGTGCGAAATTTCTTTTATCATCTATACCACCAACTTTTATAATTGGATCTTGCAACTTATTTTCAATCATAGCTATTTGAAAAGCATACCATGGTATCCCAAAAACTTTATCTCTTCTTGGACCTTCGTGGTTAAATGCTCTGGTTCTTATTACATTTAAATTATATGACTTATAATAAACATAGCCTATTAGATCTTGAGCAATTTTACTTACTGCATAAGGATTTACAGGTCTTAATACAGTTTCAGGATTTATTGGCAATTCAGACTCGTTTATTTCACCATACTCCTCTCCAGATCCAGGAATATGGAAGATTGCCTTTGAGCCCATAATATTTAGTGCCTCTAATAAATTTAATGTTCCATTATAATTTACACTCATGTATCTATTAGGATGCATCCAAGAAGGGCTTACAAAGCTTTCAGCTGCGCAATGAAATATTTTGTCAGGATTTATCTCTTCTAAAACCTTCCTGGTAGAAATAGGATCTGTTATGTCACAATCATACAAAATAATATTGTTAATTATATGTTTAATGTGTTTTAAGTTAGAAAGATGCCATCTTTTAAGACCATAGATCTGAACATCAAATTTATTATCTATAATGAAGTCAGCTAAATGTGATCCGACAAAACCCGTGATCCCTGTAATTAAGATTTTTTTTTTCATAAAAATAACCTATATCTTTTTTTTTAAAACCATAATCTTTTATTTTTTTTCCATAATTTATTAGCCATTTTAAGCTCAATTTTTGTATCAATCGGTAAATAAAAATGATTATTTTTTACTGTCATGACAGTGCTATTTTTAATCATTTTTTTAAAAAAATAATTTTCAAAATTTTCCTTAGAATTACGAAATAAACTTAAATATTTATTTCTTATTAAACACCAGCCAGAATTTACCCAATTTTCATTAATACTTTTTTTCTCAAAAAAACTTAACATTTTATCACCCTTGAGAATAACCTTTCCAAATTTTGGTATTGGTTTGGATAAAGTTATAGCAGCACCAATATCTTTTTTTTTTAAAAGCTGGTGTAATTTTTTTATCCTCGGTTTAAGCAAAGTATCGCCATAAAGAAAAATGAAATCATCATCTGCAATTTTATTTCTTATTTTATAAATTCTTTGAGAAGTAGATTGATGAGGAGGCAGTTTTGAAGTTTGAACAATTGGATAATCATATTTTTTGAAATTTTCAATTTTTTTTAATATCTTATCTGAGTCATGAAAAATTTTTTTTTTTAGGTAACGATTAATATTTTCACTTTTATAACCGACACAAATAATAATATTCTTAATTAAATTTATTCTCAGCTGGGTATACAGATGAGCTAGAATGGGAAATCCACCAATACTTAGCATAGTTTTATGTTTATTTTTTGTTAAATTATCCATTCTTGTACCAAAACCTCCGGCTAATATAATTGCTGTTAATCGTTTATTTTTCAATTTTAATTTTTTTTATTTTTTTTTATTTTTTTTTTTAAAATTTTCATCCAATTGTGATTAAACCCAATTGCTTTATCATCTACAAAAAAATCGTACGATGGTTTAAATAAAATTAACTCATGATACATAAGACCCCATTTTTTGAGTTGTTTTTTTGTAAAATTATAGGCTTTATATTTAACTCTTTTTTTATTTCCATTACATTGACCCATAAATCTAGCTGTAAATATCTTTATATGAAAATTATTCGTATAAAGATCATTAATAAACGAAATTACTTTTTTATTTGGTTTAGAGTCTTTATAAAAATTTTTTCTTGTTCGACAAATAACATTATCAATATCAAAACAAATAATTTTTTTTTTCATAATTAGAAACAATTATTATTTTACTTTTTGTAAAAAACCTTTTCTTGCAACAGTTAAATATGATTTGTTTTCATAAAATGTGTCAACTTTGAATTTCTTATTTTTTTTCAAAAAACTAATTACTGCATTATAAGGGCTATTTCCTTTTTTAAACGCTTTTCCTTTATTAAAAGTTTTATCAATAAAATCTATTATGGTATCCATAACTACAATATATTCTTTTTTTTTTAATAAATTTGAGTAAAGGTCTAACTCTTGTAGAACATGGTTTTTAGTGTGATTGGAGTCTAGAATTATTAATTTTGAATTCCTTTTAATGAAATCACTTTTTTTTAATTTGTTGAAAAAGGTTTTATTTGTAGAGCTGGTTTCATAAAGTTTGATATTTTTGGATAAGGGGTGACTCTCTATAATTTTTCTATTTTTCTTTTTTATAAAAACATCGATGCCAATAACTTTAAAGTTTTTAATATTTAAAAGTTTTAAAATGCTTGCATAAAATATAAGCATACCTCCATGTCCTATTCCACACTCAATTATTATTTTAGGTTTTTGATTGAAAATAAGTTCTTGTAATATAATTATGTCATTTGGAAATTGTATGGCTGGAACCCCAAGCCAATTAAATTGATAATTATATTTAGTTTTTAATAATTGATTGATTATAGATAATGATTTTTTTTTACCTTTAGGTGTTCCTTGTCTCTGAATATTTTGTTTTCTTAATTTTTCAATCATCAAACGTTAATATAAATTTAAATAAGTTTAACAAACTATTTAGGTTTAAATATGATAATGGTTAGATTTGTCCTAAATGGTAATTTTGATTTTCAATATCTTTAGTAAAATTTTTTTCAGTGCATAAATCAAGCCAATTGAGCTATTAGTACTGGTCAGCTGCACGCATTACTGCGCTTCCACATCCAGCCTATCAACG
>MDTG01394189.1_pt1 | contig 31012 bp, 28 predicted proteins | sample 811421 | NCBI WGS metagenome assembly MDTG01 (sample SAMN05326645, study PRJNA326480) | marine metagenome | isolation source: seawater | place: Pacific Ocean: South East | collected 2011
CTATTTGACCAATATCGAGCTCTTGGGCTGGCATATGAGCATCACTCCCATCCTTGCCTACATCTATTTTTTCTATCAGACCAAGGATTTGAGTATGAAGGTAGAGTCACAGAACAATTCATTTAAAGTTGGCATCGCAGTTCTAATAGGTACCTTAGTGTTCGTTATCGGAATGTTTTACTGGTCGGGCCGTCCTTCGGAAGTTGTATTGGACGGTGATGTTTTAAGAATTTCCGGACCTTACGGAATAGACCTACCACTCGAAAAAATCGAATCTTTGGGCATCTCAGAATCCCTCCCAGAGATCTCTACAAGAAGATACGGCATTTCTACAGGAACTCTTGCTAAAGGAAAGTATAGAGGACCTGAAGGTGATTACCTGCTACTCATTGATAAACCCTACGAAAAGGTGTTGCGGATTGACATAAAGAGTGCAGATCCTGTGTTGATTTCACTCAAAGAATTGGACGAAGAGAAACTACTCCTAGAGCTCAAGGAATCTTTAGAGCTTGATGCCCCGAAAGTTTCCTCGGAAATACACTTCAATATAATTTCTCAAGAACCCCATCCCGTATCCTTCATTCATAGTGATTGTCGTGCGTATAGCTAATACTGCAACCTTGAAATTTTCAGTTCTAGAGGCCTCTACGAAGACCGCCGATAAATATCCTACGAAAGCCAGAAAAGGCACTGCCAATAATGATTTCTCTTGTATTAGGCTCACAACAAACAGTATAAAACTGACATAACGGTAAAACGTGAAAACTGTCGGGAATAAGTGGGTTATTTTCAAATTACCGGGATGCGATTTTGCTAATAATGGTCGTGCAGCACCAAACCGGAATACTTGATATCGGAATTGTTTCAATGTCGCGCGGCGCTTATGATAAACATACGCCTGCGGAATAAAACGGCTAATAGCACCTGCCTTCTGTAAACGAAGGCTTAGTTCTACATCCTCCCCACAGACGAACTCCTCGTCGTAACCGCCAACTTCCTTAAAAAGTGTGGCCGACATACCCATATTAAATCCTCTAGGTTGATAGGAAGTTACCGAAGCTTTACCCCCTCTAATCCCACCGGTGGTAAGAAAAGAGGTCATTGAAAAATTTATGGCTTTTTGAAGGTCCGTAAAATCGGCCGAAGCGGCGTCTGGTCCACCGAACAGCGTAGTATCAGGATACTCGGATAGGAAGGAGTCAATGCCTTTCAGATAACCACTTGGAAGGATACAATCTGAATCTAAGAAGATAAAATATTCAGCTTTAGCGAGCTCAGCAGCACGATTTCGCGCATCGCTTACAGGAAGAAACTCGTCGTAATAGATTTGAAGTGGTAGCGTATCGAAATACTTTTGAAGTAAGGGACGCAGTTCGTCCCGAGGAGTACCATCACCAAGGATAACTTGGTATTGATCTTTGCCATATTCGAGTTGCTCTAGGCTTGTCAAAAATTCAGTAACCTCATCCGGACGTTTGAATGTAGGTGAGATTAAGGCGTATTTCACTAGAGCCATTAGAGGCCAATTTTTTTGTCGACGGTATAATCGTGCTTTTTCGTGCTTTCTCGCAGCAATAGTTCTGCGATGAAACCCACGCCAAACAATTGGACACCAATTACATTCAAGGTCAATAAAATAAAGAACAACGGGTTCTCGGTAATCAAACGTGCCTCTACCCCTGCACCCAAGGCCCAGAGTTTATAAATCCCTAGGTAGGCCAACACTAACGCTGATAGCGCGAACATAAACGTACCTGCAGCACCAAAGAAGTGCATAGGACGTCTTCCGAATTTACCCATAACTGCCAGAGTTGCCAAGTCTAAAAACCCATTAATAAAGCGGTCCAGGCCGAATTTTGTAGTACCGTACTTTCTCGCTTGATGCTGTACCACTTTTTCACCAATCTTATCGAAACCCTTGTTCTTGGCTAAGAATGGAATGTATCGATGCATCTCGCCGTATACATCAATATTATGCACCACCTCTAGTTTGTAGGCTTTTAGTCCACAGTTAAAATCGTTCAATTTAATCTTGGAGATTCTTCGGGTGGCAGCATTGAAGAGTTTCGTTGGAATGGTCTTGCTGAGTGGATCGTAACGTTTTTGCTTCCAACCGCTTACTAGGTCATATCCATCCTCCAAAATCATTCGACGCAGTACTGGAATTTCTTCAGGGCTGTCCTGTAAATCCGCATCCATGGTGATGACTACATCTCCCGAGGCGGCCTTAAAGCCTTGATTCAGGCCAGCGCTCTTACCTTGATTCTTACGGAAGGAAATGGCTTTGACGTTTTCGTTTTTACCGCGCAAGTCCTCAATTACCGTCCAACTATTATCCGTTGATCCGTCGTCGACAAAAATAATTTCATAGGAAAATCCTTCCCGTTCCATCACCTTGGCAATCCAATCGGTCAATTCAGGAAGACTTTCATCTTCATTGTATAACGGAATTACAATACTTAAGTCCAATTTACTCATTCTCCTTCGCTACCAGTTTTATAGTGCTGGATTGTTTTTTTTCATGGCGGCACCTACGATTAATGCGATAATGGCATTAAACATGACTGAAAATGCAGAACTCTTTAATTGACCTGTAATACCAAACGCATTGCTGCCTTCAATACGACTAATGATCTTCTCAATCTGCTCATCGCTCATACCTGAGGTTTCGAGTTTCTCGTAGGTAGTTTCAATAATCAAATCCATTGTTTGCGCAGCAAACTCAGGATCAATGATTGAAAACAATAGCACAGTAAACACTGTACCTATCAATGTTGCAACTATTCCTGTGAGGATGTAGGTAGAGAATGCTTCTTTAAAAGTCGCATACCCTTCATTAATCTGCTTGAACTTCCCTACCGCAAATATACCGAAGCCGATTGCCAAAAAAAACAATACTATGCCGGGCCAAGTAGCAGTAAAAACCGAAGCGTCAACCAAATAAGCATAAAGTATGTAGGAGATGTTTAGCAAGGCCAAATAGGTCCCGTACTTAATTGCGATTTGTTTCATTGCTTCATTCATAAGGCCTTTTATTTTGAGTGTTACACGCAAAGATAACCGAAGAGGCCAATAATTTTAGTCAATTCATTGCTTTCTACATCCGAGGAGCATTAACTTTACCCCGGGCAAGTCTTACACAACCAGCTCCTAATGAATCCCCCAGGGCGGGAACGCAGCAAGGGTAATTGGTTGTAGCGGTGTGATGTGAGTAGCTTGCCCGTTTTTTATGCGCTTATTTTTGAAGTTTAGTTTATTTTTAAGCAACATTTAACAACACAACTTTTCCTCATGAAGTTTTTTATTGACACAGCAAACCTTGCACAGATTAAAGAAGCCCAAGATCTTGGCGTTTTGGACGGCGTGACCACCAACCCATCATTAATGGCTAAAGAAGGAATTAGCGGAGAAAAAAACGTACTTGCTCACTATCGCGCAATCTGTGAGATTGTAAACGGCGATGTAAGTGCAGAAGTAATCTCTACAGATTTCGAAGGCATGGTTCGTGAAGGTGAAGCCCTTGCTGCCTTGGACGAAAAAATTGTGGTTAAAATCCCAATGGTGAAAGACGGTGTGAAAGCATTGAAATACTTTTCAGATAAGGGTATTAAGACAAACTGCACATTGATCTTTTCAGCCGGTCAAGCCTTGTTGGCTGCCAAAGCAGGTGCTACTTATGTGAGTCCTTTCATCGGTCGTTTGGACGATATTTCAACAGACGGTCTAGGATTGATTGATAGCATCCGCGTGATCTTTGATAATTACGGATTTGATACAGAAATCTTGGCTGCGTCAGTTCGTCATCCAATGCACATTATCGAATGTGCGCAGATTGGTGCAGATGTAATGACAGGTCCTTTAAGCGCTATTGAAGCCCTTTTAAAACACCCATTGACGGATATCGGTCTTGCCAAGTTTTTGGCTGACCACGCAAAATCGAACAGCTAACCCAACAGAAATTAAAAGCGAAGCCCGGCAATTACGGGGCTTTTTATTTTCGACTAAATCGATTGGGGCATGATTTACACACTTTATCCGGAAAGTATTGACCAGCAAAAAATACAGGAATGCGCCGCACGCTTAATTGCAGGTGAAATAGCCATTATTCCAACCGATAGTGTCTTTGCCGTTGTAGGTGATTTTATGAATGATAAAGCATTAAAAAAGCTCGCTCAAATCAAAAAAGAGTCGGTAAAAGAAGCAGAATTCTCATTCTTATTCACCAACCTAAGCCAAGTATCTCAATACACTCAAAGTGTTGGCGGCGCTACCTTTAAGTTCATTAAGCAATGCCTTCCGGGTCCGTATACACTCGTGCTGGAGTCAAATATTACCCTTGCAAGAAAACTAGGGCAGAAACGTAAAACGATTGGGGTTAGATTGCCTAATAACGGAATCGTGAAAGCTCTAGCAGAAGCCTTAGGGCGCCCTCTAGCATCCGCCTCTCTTCATCACGACGATGAAGTCCTTCAATATCCTACAGATCCGGATGAAATCATTGCCAACTATGCAGATAAAGTTGACTTTGTGATTAATGGCGGCTGGGGCGATAATACCCCTTCTACTGTAATCGATCTTACCACACCGTCACCTACTCTGATTAGAGCGGGAAAAGGCGATGTTGAGATTCTTGGATAAGTCTCCTTACCTCATTGCGATCTATTTTTCCACTTTCTAAGACCGGCAGTTTGTCAACACTAAGCATGAATTTCGGCTGTTGACTTCGAGGCACATCCTGCAAGAGCTCTTGAACTCTACTTTTAGAAACGACGCCTTCAAAAACGATGACCACCGCTTCTCCATAGACCTCATCTTCTGTGGACGACACACAGACGATACATCCATCAGAAGGAAAATGTGATTCGAGAACAACTGGATGAATCTTGAGCCCTCCAGAGTTAATAACATCGTCAAGACGTCCGATAAACTCAAAAGAATACGCGTCGAGAAGATGAACTAAGTCATTGGTCTGCAACCCTTTAATACCTAAATGAGGCGCATCAATGATCAATGTACCTTCAAGAGTAGTAAACTGAACACCGTCAACTGCCGAATACACTTTTTCCGACAGAGAACGAAGTGCCACATGTGAAGCAGTCTCTGTCATTCCATAGCCAACGTAAAGGTCAATACCCGCCACCGGCTCTAAATCACCAACAGGTGCTCCTCCTAAAAGAATGGATCCGCTAAAGTCGCGCAGTGCATCATTTTGCATCGCAGCTTTAAACTGAGCTGGCGTGCACGGAAGAAAATCCACACTTGGAATATCTTCTACAGCGATCTTGGGCGGCAGTAAGTGTAAGGTCAACCTGCCCATAAGTGCCCGAACTAGCATCATACTACCCCCAATGAACTGAGCAGGTAGTATAAGCGCGGCACTATCCCCAGGTTGTAAAGAAAAATAGTCCAAGGTTCTTTTTGCGGAAGCCTCTAGATAGGTTTTTTGGTGGACAATTCTTTTTGGCGAGCCTGTACTACCACTAGTATGAAACTCCATTTCACTTCGTATCGAGGTAAAATCAATAAGCTGATTTTGAACTGTTTGAAGCCAATCTGGAGCCGATTTTACGGCCAATATTTCTTTGAGAGAATAATTCCTCTGCTCAAATACAAATATGGTCTGAACGAATGAAGCCAATTAGGTACAGTTTTTGTTGATTGTGGTCGCGATGTCCAAAATTAGAACATTATTACTATTGATTTTGATCACGTGTGCAACAACATTATCTGCAAGCGTGCTCTCACTTGGCCAGCATTGGGTTACGGTGATCAGTAAAAACAGTGGTCAGCCCGTCGAAGGGGTCAGTATTACTGTTAACAACAGCTACATTGCAACTACCGGACCCTTAGGTCGTGTTCTAATTAGTGATCTTCATGAAGGAGACGTTGTTTCCTTCTTCCACACCTCATATGCCCCACGTCATTACAACTTTAAACAGTTGGAGCGTGCGAATTTTGAAGTAGGGCTGTACGAGAGTGTGCTGAATATTCAGGAGGTCGTTATCAAGGCCAATAGAATGGAGGCGGATTTCAAGCACAACCCCCAAGAAGTGAGAACCATCAGTGCAAAACGCATGAGCAGTCAGTTCATTGCGAGCAGCGCAGAGGCCCTTAGCCTTGATCCTAACGTCTTTATCCAAAAAAGTCAAAGTGGCGGTGGATCGCCAATGATTCGTGGTATGAGTACCTCACGTGTACTTATACTTATCGACGGTATGCGATTAAATAATGCGATTTTCAGGGCTGGGAATGTACACAATGTCATCAGTCTAGATCCATTGAGTATTGCTGATATGGAGGTAAGTCTTGGGCCTGGATCGGTACTTCACGGCTCCGATGCCCTGGGTGGAACAATGCATATCAATACCTACGACGCACACTACGGAGATAGTAGCGAAGTACTTCAAAGCTTGGTTTACGACTTTAGCACAAACAATGCGCAGCTCACACGCCGTCCAAATTTCAGAATTAACTACGGTGGACTAAACTGGGCCGGGATGACTAATATCACCTATAGCCAGTACAGCGATGTTCAAATGGGGGCACGTATTTTCTCTTGGACACCGGCAAATTCAGTGGAGAATTACTTAGCTATGTGCGAGCCTATCACATTTGCCAATCTCGATACGCTTCGAAAACCAATAGATCCGCTAATCCAACCAAAAACAGCCTATAGCCAAAGAAACTTCACTCAGAAACTGAAGTTTAGAGTTTCTGAAAAAAGTGAACTGAAATTCGGCCTTTACTTCAGTATGCTTTCCGATGTGAACCGTTATGATAGATTCATTGAAACGAAAAACGGTTCACCGCGATACGCGTGCTGGAATTACGGCCCGCAACTTTGGTCTATGGCCACGGTAGCCTACGAAGACCGAAACAACACTCGCTTTTATGACCGTATCAAATGGGCAAGTGCCCTTCAAGGGTACCAAGAAAGTAGAGATGTAAGACGCTACAGAAGCCCTGCAGGCCGTGTTCAGACCGAATTGGTCCGTATGGCCCAAGGTAATGTAGATGCGACCAAGAAGTTCTCCGAAAAACTCAGTATGAGCTATGGCGCCGATTGGAACCTGAACCTTATCGAAAGTACTGCCTATCATTATGCCGCATCGAACAGTGATAGCACATGGCAGGCTCAATCTCGGTACGCAAATGGTTCGAGATGGTCTAGCTCAGCAGCATTTATTAGCGCCCTTTATAACCTCAACCAAAACCTATCCATCTCCGGCGGAACCCGCCTTAACCACATTCATATGTTCACGCCGATCCGATTCAATGGATTCAACAAGGATGCCACATGGAACTTTCTTGCACCAAGCGGCTCCTTGGGGGCGAGTTACTCAAATAAATCATTTAAATACTTCTTCAATCTAAGTAGTGGCTTCCGTGCCCCTAACGTAGACGATGCGTCAAAGGTATTCGATTCGCAGCCAGGAGCTGTGATTCTTCCTAACCCAGATTTGAGGGAAGAAAGGTTATACAGTGCAGAGATTGGGATGAAGCACCTTCTCGGCAAATATTTGGTTTTGGACGCTAGTTTATACTGCAGCTATCTGGATAATGCCATGGTTCGCGCACCGTACTCTTTCAATGGTCTAGACAGCATGATGTATGACGCGGAATGGTCTCAAATCTTAGCCGTTCAAAACTTGGATTACGCAACTATCTGGGGGTATCAATTTGGTGTTCGTACAGAGCTCAGCAAGGCGCTGTTTTGGACCGTTCACTGGTCACATCCATTTGGAATGGACAGTCAGGGCTATGCACTTCGCCATGCGAGTCCATTCAATGCCACTTCGCAACTTGCCTATCGTAAAAAGAAGTGGACCGCTACCCTTACAGCTCGCTATAACGGGGAGATGAGTCACGATGAATTGAGTTTTAGTGAGCGAAGTAAAACACACATCTACGCTATTAATGAGAATGGTCAAACATATTCACCGCGCTGGTACACATTGAGTTTGATGACCAATTACGAATTCAACAAGAACATTCTCCTTCGTATTGGTATTGAAAACATCATGGATGCCCAATATCGTCCGTATTCTTCGGGCATTGTTGCAACTGGGCGTGGCGTATTTATTGGGCTTAGAGGATCGATTTAATCGCGCTCAAGTCCCAGTCTTCATTTACTTTTCTTGCAATCTTCAGCGTCCCCCCACTTACCTCATAGGGTCCTGGGATATTGTTGGTGAATAGACTACCTGTTCCCAAGCCTTGTGGAATAGAATTTCCCTTGGTAAAAGCCCATTGTGCGATGGCATTTAGACCGACATTGCTTTCTAGAGCCGAAGTGGCCCACCATCCTATACCTTTACTTTCAGCTATAGATATCCATTCATCTGCACCGCGCCAGCCACCAATAAAACTTGGCTTTAGAATAATGTATTGTGGTTTGACAGTATCTAAAAGATATACTTTTGCTTTTGGGTCAATTACACCGATTAAACTCTCATCTAAAGCGATTGGAATATGCATACGCTCTGCTGCTAATGCCAGCTCTTTGTCGCGTCCAGCGGGCAGCGGCTGCTCTATGGAATGCACTTGGTGATCTACAAGAAATTTACTGACCTCTATGGCTTCTTCGAGCTCAAAAGCACCGTTAGCATCGACACGAAGTTCCAACTTATCCGGAGTAAACTCTTTTCTAAGCGCAGTTAGTATCGATTGCTCTTGGTGCCAGTCTATAGCCCCTACTTTCATTTTCAAGGTGGTAAATCCTTCTGAGAGACGTTTGGAAACTTGGTCACGCATAAATGCGAAATCTCCCATCCAGATTAATCCGTTAATGAGTTGTGAAGAATGTCCTGAAGTAAATGAAGATGAGAAGTGCTCGAAGCCGTTACTCAAATGACTGAAGGCCTGCTCTACTGCAAATTGTATGCTTGGAAATTGAACATTAGCTGCATATAATTCCTCGAGACCAAGATGAATGTTTTTGCAGGTCCAAGCAATTTGACTTTCAAGCTCAGGGACATCGTCGTAAGACAAACCGCGTAAAACACCTACCTCTCCAAGGCCTATATTACCGTCATTGTGAATAGCAATGAAAAAGCTTTCTTTTTCTGTAAGTATACCTCGAGAGGTGCCTCCAGGAATTTTTAACTTTAAAATATGAGAGCAGTATTTCGCATCCATTAGAAGAAGAAACTCATTGAGGTAGTTATACAATACAACAACGTAGTCAATGCTAAAGGTTTAAGCAAAGCGTCATATTCTTCTGGTGTTTGGGATACTGTGAACTTTTTGAATTGACCCCGAAGTACAAACTGAAACACCATGTGCGCAACGATTGGGTAATATCCGCTCATTTTTATGCTTGCTGTAATGGAGAACACTAAACTCAATAGAATCGATGTGATAAGTAGCACTTTAAAATAACCTCGCCCCCATATTTCACCGTAGCGAACCACCAGTGTTCGTTTACCGTGATGTGCATCTCCTTCTCTATCGCGCAAATTATTACAGGTTAAAACGGATACGCTCATCGCACCAGCCACAAGCGCAGGCAATGCATCGATAGAATGCAGTGTCCCCGTTTGAAGCGCTGAAGACCCCATGACCCCAACCAAACCGAAGAATAGGATTACAAACAAATCACCTCCACCCCAGTAGGCGTAAGGGTTTCTGCCTATGGTGTAGGACCTAGCCGCCCAAACAGCCGAAACATTTAATACCATAAAAAGGTAGAAATAAATGGTGCCCTTAAAGGCCATATACACCAATATACTTCCGGTCATAAAGGACAGTAATGTGAAGAGATTTATGACCAAACGCATTTGGCGAATGCTTATAAGTCCGGAAGCTACAGCTCTTTGTTCTCCACGCTTATTATTGTCTGTTCCTTTAATACCATCCCCGAGATCATTGGCATAGTTGGATAAGATCTGGTAGGCGCAGCTGGTCAACAACGCTAGGCCAAACAATGCTATAGAAAACGACTTTGTGTGCAAGTAACCTAGACCACTCCCAAGTATGATGACAGCAAAGGCCAATGGCAATGTTCTCAACCTCGCTGCTTTAATCCATTGTTTTAATGTCGCTCCTTGTGCCATAAATCTATTCGTGGTAGGCCCTATTTCGATTGATGTGCTTGATGAAGTTGCTCATAAGCCTGCTTATTATCCGCCTCTGCAGTCCATACTTCGATCAGCTGCTCTGAGGCCTTGCTGAGCGCGTCTAGATTTGAAACTCTCGTTGAACAACATTGGTACGCTGCAGCCAATGCTGCTATGTTGACCGAATGCTCGTTGGAGTATACCCTTTGGGCCTCCTCTGTGGTTGCTGAAGTGCCGGGAAGCCAGTCAAAGATGGCACCTCTACCATTATTGATGACAAAAACCTGGAGGTTCTTGAGCGTACTTAACTTTGAAAGCGCGTTGCTGTCGTACAGCGCACTCTGGTCACCGAGAATGAGTACATGTTTTTGGCCTGGTGTTGCAGCAGCTGCGCCTATTGCCGTACTTAAACAGCCATCGATTCCACTAACTCCTCTATTACAATATATTGGACCTTCGAAATTAAAGTGATTCATGTATCTAGGAATGGAGCTGTTGCCAAGATGTAGAACGGTCTGCTTGTCCAGCTTTAGAAGAATGGTTAAAATGGCAGCTGCATCGGACCACGGTAAATCTGGAATAACTGTATGTGGCACCTGGGAATTAAGGTAAGAAAGTGACGTGGGTAGATTTAAGGATTCGACCGCTTGTTTTACCCAAGAGAAATTGCTCACATCCGCGAGTTCCCAAGCTTGATATTTATCAATATGTACGTGGGCTGAGAGTCCAAGGCTTCGAACATGGAATTTCGCGAATTTACTCATCCATTGGCCGCCTAGAGAAAGTAAGCCGTCAAATTTATGATGGACCAATTGGTCGATATTTACCGTATTAGATGCGCCAAGCAGTCCACTTAAGGGATCCACAAACCATGTTGCGCCGGAAAGAGCGATGGAATTGTTTGCCTTTATCTGTAGGGCAGTATCGGGGTGCAACTGACCGCAAACGATTGCGACACAAGAGCAACTGCCTAGACGGCTTAGACTATTATCAATATCATTGGCAACGGTTTGCAACGCTTGAAGTTTGAGAGGGGCTAAAGGCTCTTGCTGACCGTAAAGCGGTTCTTCAAAGTGCAAGTTTATGTGGACGGGCTCGCTTTTTTCGTGAAGACTTTGGCGAATCTCTGACCAGATTGCCACCGCCTCTTCGCGACCAACAGATTCGTTTATTGAAACACTCAAGCCTATGTGCGGTTCGTAAAAATCGTTTTGCTGACTGGTCTGACCTTCGCCCTTACCAATGCGATTTGCGGGACGATCTGCAGTTAGAATGATCAGAGATACTTTTCTGTAAAATGCTTCAAGCACAGCGGGATGATAATTGGCTAAAGCACTCCCTGAAGTGCAACACAGGGCAACTGGCTGATGGGTTATCAAAGATTCACCGAGCGCCTGGAATGCAGCACTACGCTCATCGAGTACTGTGATATGCTCGAGTGCAGGGTGTGCTGTGCCGGCGATAATTAAAGGTGTATTTCTAGATCCTGGCGAATAAATAATGCGCTTAACCCCTAGCTCTACCAGGGCGTCAATGGTCCATTGTGCTATTGCCTTATCTGTTGTCATTGATCTGAATGAGTTCTTTCAGGGCAGAAATTTTGTGTTCTGTTTCCATCCACTCGTCCAAAGGTACGCTGTCTTTGGTAATGCCGCCGCCGGCATAAAATTGGACACCAGATGTAAACCACTGCATACTTCTCAACAAGACAGTGGCATGCACCTGTTGTTCAAAAAGACCAAAATATCCAGCATACAACGAACGGTCGTACCCTTCATACTGTGCAATAAACTCTTGTGCCTTTTCAGCTGGAGAGCCGCAGATGGCTGGTGTTGGATGCAATTCCTCCACAAGAGATTTTGAATCCAAACTATGGTTGTCTGTATTTATCCAAGTCAGCAAGTGCTCAACGGGTCCAGCATTGAATGTTGTTTGCTTGTCGCGGCTAATCTTTCCACCAAAAGCCTTAAGACTGCGGTGAACTTCGTTTGTCACAAACTTCTGCTCTTCAAGTTCTTTGTTTCCCCAGCGAGTTGCATTCTTAAGGCGAGTACCGGCTAATGACATACTGCGGTAGCCCAATTCAGTGCTTTCGAGCAGCACTTCCGGTGAAGCACCCATCCAAGATCCATATTCGGGATGTTTGATTGCGAAAACAGTACATGTCGGGTAGAACTTCAAAAGTGCGTTGAACGTCTCTTGGGCATTCGCATTGGGACAATCCCAGAAAAACTGTCTGCTCAATACCACCTTTTGAACCACTTGCTGCTCAATCTCTTTAATAGCCGATTGGACCATTTCTTGGTATTCCTCTGCAATTTTACCTTGAGTTTCAGGTTTTGGCTGGTCGGCAAAATCTGACCAGAAATCACCCGTTTCACTCTTGTTTTCAGCTATATAATGGCTCGCCTTTTTCGAAAATCCGCGTAAAACGAAGGTTGCACGTTCAGCATCAGAGGGCCGACAATGTAACATACGAATATTTTGATTCGGTATCCGGAGGAGTACTTCAAGCATTATTTGCGCTGTTTGACAAAATTAAGCAGCTTCACCATCGAGATGAGCTCGCCTTGTTCATTCTCTACACGAATGTGGTACAAGTGTGAACTTTTTCCGTGATGAATGCATTCAGCGGTCGCAATGAGTAGGCCTGTGCGCGCACTTTTGATATGATTGGCGGAAATTTCTACACCCAAAGCCGTTTCTTTCTTAGAATCAATGATCATTTGAGAAGCGGCAGAACCGACGCTTTCTGCAAGTGCAACAGTGGCGCCACCGTGAAGAATACCCATAGGTTGGTATACACGCGAATCGACTGGCATTGTGGCAACTAGCTTTCCTGTCAATGGATTAGCATCAACGTATCTTATGTTTAGAGTCTCCATGAGTGTGTCCTTAGTTAGACTGTTCATTGTCTCTAAAACTTGCTCCTTACTAGGGGTGTTTTTCATTAGGGCTAAATTACTATCCAAATATGGTTTATAAAATCGGTTCGAAAAAAACATCAAATGCCTACGAACACTTAAATTTGCGCTCTTAGTCATAACACAAAAAGAGTAAAAATGATTACTGTAACGTTCCCAGACGGAAATCAGAGGCCTTATGAGCCAGGCACAACTGCTATGGATGTCGCGAAAAGTATCTCTCACGGTCTAGCAAGAAATATCTTATCGGGCAGCTACAATGGACGAACCATTGAGTTGAATGATGAATTGACGCACGACGGTACGCTGCAGTTTTTTACTTGGAAGGACGCTAAGGGTAAAGAGGCTTTCTGGCACAGTTCTGCGCACCTACTGGCGCAGGCCATTCTCCACTTCTACCCCAACGCACAATTGACTATCGGTCCAGCTATCGAAAAAGGATTCTACTACGATGTGGATTTCCGTGGCGAAAGCATCGGTGAAGGAGATTTTGTGAAGATTGAAAAGCAAATGCTCGAATTTGCCCGTGCGAAGTCTGAATTCAAACTACGTCCTGTTAAGAAAACAAAAGCCCTTGAAACATATAAAGACAATCCGTACAAAACGGAATTAATCTCCAATCTTGAGGACGGTACGATTACCTTCTGTGATCATGCAGATTTTACTGACCTTTGTCGTGGGGGGCATCTTCCTCACACAGGATACATCAAGGCAGTAAAAATTATGAATGTTGCTGGTGCGTACTGGCGAGGAGATGAAAAAAACCCACAGTTAACGCGTGTCTACGGCATTTCCTTCCAGAAAGCTGGTGAGCTTCAGGAATACTTGGAATTGCTCGAAGAAGCAAAGAAAAGAGATCACAGAAAACTGGGGAAAGAGCTTGAGCTATTTACTTTCTCGCAACGCGTTGGTCTCGGATTACCGTTGTGGCTACCAAATGGAGCAGCACTGCGTGAACGCTTAGAAAATTTCTTAAAACGTGCGCAGAAAAAAGCTGGTTATGATGGTGTCATCACGCCGCACATTGGAAACAAAGAGCTTTATGTTTGTTCAGGACACTACGCTAAATACGGTAAAGACAGTTTCCAACCTATCAATACTCCAGAGGAAGGCGAAGAGTACCTACTCAAACCAATGAACTGTCCGCACCACTGTGAGCTGTATAAGGCGACGCCAAAATCTTACAAGGATTTACCAGTACGCTTTGCAGAATTTGGCACCGTATATCGTTACGAGCAAAGTGGGGAGTTGCATGGACTTACTCGTGTGAGAGGCTTTACGCAGGATGATGCGCACATTTTTTGTACACCCGATCAGCTCAAAGACGAGTTCAAAAATGTCATTGACTTAGTATTGTACATCTTCAAAACATTGGATTTCACGGATTATGTAGCTCAAATAAGCTTGCGCGATCCTGAGAAACCTGAGAAATACATCGGTTCTGATGCAAATTGGATAAAAGCTGAGAGTGCTATCATTGAAGCAGCCGACGAAAAAAGTTTAAATACCGTCTTAGAATATGGAGAAGCAGCCTTCTATGGTCCGAAGCTAGATTTCATGGTCAAGGATGCCTTGGACAGAAGCTGGCAACTCGGAACTATTCAGGTAGACTACAACTTGCCTGAGCGTTTTGAGTTGGAATACAAAGGAAGCGATAATGAGAACCACCGTCCGGTGATGATTCACCGTGCGCCATTTGGCTCGATGGAGCGTTTCGTTGCCGTACTTCTTGAGCACTGTGGCGGTAACTTCCCGTTATGGTTAACCCCAGAACAAGTAAAGATTTTACCGGTGAGTGATAAATACAATGACTTCGCTCAAGAAATAGCACAATTCCTAGAAATTTCCGATATTCGCGCCCTCGTAGATGATCGCAACGAAAAGATTGGCAGGAAGATACGTGATGCGGAAGTGAAAAAAATTCCTTACATGTTGATTGTCGGCGAGAAAGAAGCCACTAGCGGTGAACTAAGTGTACGTCGCCACGGACGGGGAGATTTGGGAACAATGACTCGTGAAAAATTTGTGACAAGCATTGAGGAAGAGATTTCTCAATTAATTGAATAATAATAGTTTAACTAAAACCACCGAACACTGAGAAGAGGTAAAAGAAAGCAGCCGAAAGAGAAACTGGCCGCAAACCACAGAACCAACGAGCGCATCCGGGTTCCCAAAATTCGCTTAGTTGGTGATAACATCGAAACAGGTGTCTACGACACACGTCAAGCGCAGCGTATGGCTGAAGATATGGACTTAGATTTGGTAGAAATTTCACCAAAAGCTGACCCACCGGTGTGTAAAATCATCGACTACAGCAAATTTATGTATGATCAGCGCAAAAAGCAGAAAGAACTTGCTGCGAAGGCTGTGAAAGTGGTCATCAAAGAAATTCGTTTTGGACCGAATACCTCAGATCACGATTACGAATTTAAGAAGAAACACGCTATCGAATTCTTACAGAGCGGTGCCAAAGTGAAGGCCTTTGTCTTCTTTCGCGGACGTTCGATTGTTTTCAAAGATAAAGGAGAAATATTGTTGTTGCGTCTTGCTCAAGACTTAGAAGAATATGGAAAAGTAGAGCATATGCCATCGATGGACGGCAAGAAGATGAACATCACCATTGCTCCGAAAAAATAGAAGTTACTCCAAATTAATACAGTTAAATCATGCCAAAGATGAAAACTAAATCTAGTGCAAAGAAGCGTTTTAAGCTGACAGGCTCTGGTAAAATCAAAAGAAAGCACGCTTTCAAGTCACACATCTTGACTAAGAAAGCAACTGATCAGAAGCGTCGTTTGACAAAATCTGGTTTGGTTTCTGATTCTGATGCGAAAAACATCAAGAATCAATTGGGAATGAAGTAATTCCCAGAGCTAATTAATTAACCCTGTGCTGGGTAGCTAAACTTTCTTGAAATAGTAGAAGTACCTCTCACAAAAAATTAAAATTTATGCCACGTTCAGTAAATGCTGTTGCTTCCAGAGAGCGCAGAAAAAAATTGATGAAGCACGCCAAAGGTTATTTTGGTCGTCGCAAAAATGTTTGGACGGTAGCAAAGAATGCTGTTGAAAAAGGTCTTCAGTACGCTTACCGCGACCGTAAAAATAAAAAACGCACGTTCCGCGCTTTGTGGATTCAGCGTATTAACGCTGGTGCACGAATGCACGGTATGTCTTACTCACAATTCATGGGTAAGGTTAAAAGAGCAAATATTGAATTAAACCGTAAGGTTTTGGCGGATTTAGCCATGAACCACCCTGAAGCGTTCAAAGCGATCGTTGATAAGGTGAAGTAATAATCTTTTGGAGTACCTTATAAATGCCTCGTTCCTTTGGAGCGGGGCGTTTTACTTTCCCCTAATTGCTACTTTGAAATAAGCCGGTGTCCCTGGTAATTATAGATGCGCATCTCCCCTTTTGGTAAAAGAATAGTCTCGATAATCTCCGTATCCAAATTTGGCAACTCGTGCGCATAACACCACTTGTAATCGCCATTATCACGCCAGTTACCTGCCAACTCAAGCTCTTTTGGAACCACATTTATGTAATCGAATAAGCCCGCAATCTCGTGATGAATAGGCTCTGCAATGATTTTGTTAGGTTTTCCCTTTTGCACTAATTTACCGCCACGAATCACCCAAAGCGTATCTGCAACAAAGAGTGCATCCGCAGGATCGTGAAGCACTAAGAGTGCCGCACAGCCTGCTGTTTTTATCATGGCCTTAAAATCTAGCAGTATGAGCGACTTCGTCCTCAAGTCCAGCTGCGCCAAACTCTCGTCCATCAATAGCACCGGTGGGCTACCAGCCATTGCCTTGGCAATACTAACGCGCTGACGCTGACCGCCACTTAGTGTTCTCACCTTTTGGCCTCCAAATGCCTGTAAATGCATCGCTGCTTTGAGTTCTTCTACACGTACCTCTTTATCCTTAGTGTCCATTCCCAGAATATGATGGCCAATGTTGTCTTCGAGGCTAAGCATACTCTGTAAATCATCGAGCTGAGGTACCCAACCCGCCTTTGTCTCATCAAGCACCAACAGCTTCTTACGCGTTTCCACTTCCTTTCCTGCAATAATCACCTTACCCGCTCCAGGATCAAGTTCTCCGCGCAATAAACGCATCAACGTACTCTTACCCGCACCAGAGGGGCCAACAATAACTACAATCTCTCCTGAAGAGATAGAAGCATTGCCAAAATCAAATTTCAGTTCATCGTATGCAAAGCGCAGTTCTTGGAATTCTAGGAGTGGTTGTGCCATATGAGGACGTAACAAAAAAAACCACCCCATAGTTGGAGCGGTTTAAAACAATTTATAAGCTTTTCTTACAAGTGGATTACCTCGTTGTAAGCTGCTGCTGTCGCCTCCATAAATGCCTCACTGAGGGTTGGGTGCGGGTGGACAGCCTTTAAGATTTCGTGACCAGTAGTCTCTAGCTTACGTGCGAGAACGGCCTCAGCAATCATTTCAGTTACGTTAGAACCAATCATATGTGCACCGAGTAATTCGCCGTATTTCGCATCAAAGATTACCTTGATAAAACCCTCTTTGTGCCCAGAAGCAGAAGCCTTACCTGAAGCAGAGAATGGAAACTTACCAACTTTGAGGTCGTAACCCGCCTCTTTAGCTGCTTTTTCAGTCATACCTACAGAAGCAACTTCAGGGAAACAGTATGTACATCCTGGGATATTACCGTAATCTAGAGGCTCAACGTTGTGACCTGCAATTTTCTCAACACAAAGAATACCTTCTGCAGAGGCAACGTGAGCCAAGGCTGGTCCTTTCACAATATCTCCGATGGCGTAGTATCCTGGAACTGTCGTCTGATAGTAGTCATTGACCATAACAAGACCGCGATCGGTGGCAATACCAACGTCTTCCAAGCCAATACCTTCAATATTTGTTGCAATACCTACAGCAGAAAGAACGATATCAGCATTTATTACTTCTTCGCCTTTTTTCGTTTTCACCATCACTTTACAATCGTCGCCTGAAGTATCTACACCAGTTACCTCTGAACTCGTCATTACTTTGATGCCGCTCTTCTTAAAGGTACGCTCGAGTTGCTTACTCACTTCTTCGTCCTCTAATGGAACAATGTTCGGCAAGTACTCCACAACAGTTACCTCAGTACCCATACTGTTATAGAAGTAGGCAAATTCGATACCGATAGCACCTGAACCTACAACCACCAATTTCTTAGGCTGTTTGTCCAAGGTCATCGCTTGGCGGTAGCCAATGATTTTCTTTCCATCTTGCGGCAAAGAAGGAAGCTCACGTGAACGAGCACCGGTTGCGATGATGATGTGGTTCGCTGTGTAAACAGTTTCTTTACCGTGCTCAGCGATTACTGCCACTTTCTTGCCTGGCTTTACCTTACCGAATCCGTCAAGAACTGTGATTTTATTTTTCTTCATCAAGAACTGGACACCGCCGCTCATACCGTTAGCCACCTGACGTGAACGGTTTACTACAGCATTGAAATCCTTATCGTATTTACTCACCCTGATACCAAAGTCCTCTGCGTGCTTCACATATTCGAATACTTGAGCACTCTTCAAAAGAGCTTTAGTTGGGATGCAACCCCAATTAAGACAAACGCCTCCTAGATTTTCCTTTTCTACTACAGCGGTTTTCAATCCCAACTGTGATGCGCGAATTGCGGTTACATAACCACCCGGACCTGAGCCCACTACAATTACGTCAAAATCCATTTCTGATGTGTTTAAAGTGAACATGCAATTTAATACCCAATTCCTTAACTCTTACGGACTGCAATGCAGGATATCTCCACATTCACATTTTTAGGCAAAGTTTTTACCGCAACCGTCTCTCTCGCCGGATAAGGAGGACTAAAATGATGCGCATAAATTTCATTCACTTTTGGAAAATAATCCATACTGCTGAGGAAAATAGAAGTCTTCACGACGTTGTTAAAATCGGACCCGGCAGCTAAAAGTACAGCCTGTAAATTTCGCATCACACGCTCAGTTTCTACCTCAATGGTCTCCAACTCCAATTCGCCGGTATGCGGATCCATTGCAATCTGACCAGAGGTGAAAATCATATTTCCGACTTCTACCCCTGCACTATATGGTCCAATAGCAGGTGCGAGTCCTTTACCTTCAATTGCTTTTTTCATAACTCAAATCTATTAAGAATTCAATTTAGCTCATATTTGCAGTATGAGGATGCTCCTTATTGACAATTACGACAGTTTTACGTACAACCTAGTCCATTATTTAGAGAAAATGGATGTGGATATTGACGTAGTTCGTAACGACCAAGAGATACCACCCCTTAAGAAATTCCACGCATTAATTATTAGCCCTGGACCCGGGCTACCTAATGAGAGTGGTAATTTAATGGCCATCATTTCGGCGGCCTATGGAAAGATACCGATTCTCGGTATTTGTCTCGGTATGCAAGCTTTAGCTGAACATTCAGGTGCAAGCCTCTACAACAGAGACGGTGTGATGCATGGCAGAACGGCAGAACTTGAAAACATTCAAGATAGCTTATTGCTGCAAGGTGTCAATGACCTAACTGTTGGGCTCTACCACAGCTGGGCGATCGTTGCCGAAGGGTTGTCAAACGATTGGAATATATGCGCTACTGCCATGGATGATCGGGCGCCTATGGTGATGGAAAATCATGAGAAGAGCGCCTATGCAGTACAATTTCATCCAGAGAGCATACTTACCGTTGAAGGCTTCAAAATGATGATGAATTGGGTACAATCACTCTCCTAGAAGTCGATGGCCGTTCGGCGACGCTGCGCTTTTACTTCACGGAATTGTTGATTCTTCAAGTTGATGCCTACCAGATAAGAACGGGTTGAGCCGAAAGGCACCCAGGTGAAACGCATTTCCCAACAGTGCAGATCGCGTACCGCATTGATATTTGTAAAAGCTATGGTTCGTTCGGCGAAATCAATTCCTGTTCTGTAGTTTATGCTCCAATTATCAGTCGGGCTGTAACTCCCTGACATACTCAAAGAATGTGCAGCAAACTCATTAATGAAGATTGGCCGATCACTGCCCTCTTCTCCGGTCTCTACTTGAGTCATAAAACGAACATCATAGTTCAATCTAATGTCCCAATCTTGACGCAATGGCACAAGACCGTCAAATCGATAGTAGTCTATATCTCCTTGAGTGAAACTTCCTCCTCGCTGGTCGGGTACAACCGCATCTCGACGATTGTCTCTATTGCTCTTAAGCGAAGTACTTGCGGAGAATTGTGAGGTACGGTGAACAAACAGGCCCTGTCCTTCGCTGGCGGCCAAAATGGGCTGCCTATTCCCTTCCTTAGTGTAACTGTAAGGGTCAAATTGACCTTGATAGCTCAACCTTAATTTCTTATTGAATAATGAGCTCTGTGCCGCAAGACGTATAATGTTCCAGTTATAACCGTCCTGTGCCGCCAGGTTGTAGTTGGTGCTAATGTTGAAACGCTCCAAAAGCTTAATCTTGGTCAATTCTCCTGTCGTATCGCCCCGAGCGACCATCTTAATCTCCACATTATTATCGAGGTTTAGAGAAATTGAACCGTTCGATCCCCTACCGGGTGAACCGTATAGGAATCCTGTGTAACGATTATAAAACAGCTCATTATCCAAAGTATCCAAGAAAGTTTGATAGTACCCCCAGAAAGGGTCGCCGAAGTCTGGGCGATAGTTCAGACTAGCCCGAGGTGTGATCATGTGACGAACTGCCTTTACAGGTCCTTTAGTAAATTGAAAGGTTCCGTAAATCTTTGTATTCATTGATGCACTTACCCCAAAATCTCTCACCGCATGGAAACCATTGATTGTATCTACCACCGATGCCTTATTAAGCGCACTATCAAATGCATAGTCGTACTGCTGGAAGTACCAACGCTCCGTATAATTCGTACTTGGATTAAAGGTGATGTACTTCAGGATTTTACCGTTCGTGCTTACACTAGTTGTGTGTTTGACTCCATATTGACCGTATTCTCTCAGCACATCGCTAAAGTCGTAGCCCGCTGTACTATCAAGGTCTGTGTTAATGGATCCTAAGTTACCCTTCACTCTTCCTTCAGCCACTGAACTGTAATTCATCCCCACCTTATCATACCATTGGCTTTTCCCATCGTTAGTCTTCAAGGGGAAGAAACGTGGAACGTTAAGGGAAGCTTTAGGAAGGTTGGTGGTAAAACTTTGCGTCCCGTTATTTTGACTGTGGTTGCCACTTACCGTTAGATTGGCACGCCCAAATTTCTGATTATAGGTAATGCTCGAATTCATCGTATTATTCGTAGTAGTCATCGTACCGTTTATCAAATCTTCAGCATTGGCTGCATTCTTAAAGAAGTTAGGGTTCTGCAGATTAATACGTGCGTTAAACTTGCGCGTGGGATGTGCTTTCGAATCTTGATTGTGCGACCATTTGATGCTGAAGTTCTTGGATTCTGAGTAACGACCGAACGGCTCGTAGATTTTCAATCCACGTTTTACATTGCGAAAACTGTAACTAAAATTTCCAGAGTATTTGTAACGTCTTTTATAGTTGGTTGTCGCTGCCAATGCCCAAGAACCTCTGAGGTAGACATCTCCCCGAAGTTCAAGGTTGATGTAGTCGTTTATGGGAAAGTACCATCCCCCATTAACAAGCCCTAAGCCTTGCGTAGGTGAATTCTGAAAGGAAGGCATTAACAGCCCAGAAATATCCGGCTTTTCAATGTTGGTAGGGAAATACCCGTAAGGTATAATCAGTGGCGTCGGAATACCAAAGAACTCAAAATGTGCTGGCCCCGTAATGATACGTTCTCCCATCACCACTTTGCTTTTACCCGTTTTAATTTGAAAGTGTGGCACTTCGTGTGAACAAGTGGTAAATCCTGTACCCTCCATATAAAGGGTATTGGAGTCGACTTTTTTCACTGCATCTCCGTTCAAAAAATTTTCTCCTTCCTGTGTAAGAAGCGCCTTTATTTTCGCTTTTTCTGTGTACCAATTGTAACGAATCTCACTCAAGTAAAACGTCTTTCCACTTTCAACAAAAACGGGCTGTTGAGTTATTTCACCAGAGGCTAGTTTGTAGCCTTTAGCCTCCACCAATTGCTTTTTCCAATAGATTTTAGCGTATCCCGCTTGAAGGGTAGTTTCACCAAAAACGATGTTCACGTTATTGAATAATTCTACCGTAGCCTCGTCTGCATTACTTACGATTGAATCTTCGGCAGTATAGGCAATGGGTCGGTTCTGCGCACGGCCCGAGAATGGTGCACAACATGTGAGCAAAAAAAGCAGAATCGTAAGCCTCCTAACCACGCAGGTATGTAATTTGCATTGTAAGATTCAAAGGTAAAACGAACAATCTTCTCAGTTGTTATGAATACAGGAAGTTATAAAGGATTACGGATCGCAATTCTAGCGCTCTTGATGACGGTTACCGCCGCCTTTAATCCAAGACCTTTTGCCCAAGACGATGAAGGAGTTAATATAATTGTAATTGACCCTGGCCACGGTGGAAAAGATCCAGGTAACCTAGGTACAGGGCGTTATAAAGACCGCGAAAAAGATGTGAGTTATGATGTCAGCTTACTTATCAAGCAATACATCGAGCAATACTTACCGGATACCAAAGCCATACTAACTAGAAACGATAACGAATTTGTCGAACTCTACCAACGTACTGTATTCGCCAATAGAGCAAATGCTGACCTATTCATATCCATTCATTGTAACGCCAATGACAGTCGAGCTGCCTACGGAACCGAAAGTTTCGTTTTAGGAATGGGTGAACGCGACCAGCGATTAAATAAAACCGCACAGCTTGAAAATGCCGCACGCTTACTTGAGGATAATTGGGAAAGCAACTATGAAAAACTCGACGCATCCAATCCTGCAGCGGTTATAGCACTCCGTGCGTACCAAGATGCCTTTTTAGAGCAAAGCATCAGTATTGCCGATGAAATCCAAGATCAATTCGAAAGTAGAGTGAATCGCCGGAATCGTGGCGTCAAGCAACAGCCTTTAGCAGTTTTAAGGGGTTCTACGATGCCTGCTGTCTTAGTAGAATTGGGCTTTTTAACCAATCCGGGTGAGGAAGATTTCTTACAGAGTACTCGAGGAAAAGAATTGCTTGCTAGTGCAGTATACCGAGCAATTAAATCTTACAAGCTGAAGCGTGAGAGTCGCGATGCCATATTACGAGAAGAAAGCATCTTTGATGAATTTTTTGATGCTGCTGAAGGGAACAATTCAGGTACGCCCACCGAAATATCTGTCCGGACAGATATTAAACCAGCGGAAATTGCTGCTTCAGCGCCATCAAACACAGTGTATTATAGCATACAAATCGCGGTTAGTAGAAATGATTTGCCGCTCCTGCCAGAGAATTTTATGGGGCTTACTGACGTTCATAGAATAGATGTGTACGGTTTGTACAAATATTTCTATGGCAAGGTCAGCTCGTTCAAAGAAGCAGAAGCTTTAAAAACCACGGCAAAAGCGCATTATCCGGACGCGTATATTGTAGCATATGAAGGATTGAAGAAAATTGATGTAAAAGAGGCCAAGAAAATTGCCCCTTAGTGTAACTTAGAAGTAAAAGGAAAAAACCTGTGAAAACTGAATTTAAAATTGGGATTGCTCTAGTATTAAGCGTTATGCTGCTCTACTGGGGTGTCAATTACATGAAAGGAGAAGACGTATTCTCAAAGCAGGATAAGTTCTATGTAGTCTACGAAAACACCCAAGGGCTTCTTCCAACCTATCCTGTAACGGTTAATGGATTCAAAATTGGGCAGGTCAGCGATATTAAATTCATGCCAGACGGCAGCCAAGATCTCGTTGTAGAGTTAAAAATCACTGGTGACTTCCCGGTAACAAAGAATACCATTGCTAAAATCTACTCTTCAAGCATCATGGGTGAAAAAAGTATTTCGCTTTTCACCAAACACGGAGAACCTCTTGCTTTGGGCGGCGATACGTTACTTGCAGATGCCGAACGTGACTTAACTGAAGAGGTCAATATGCAGCTTGCGCCGATTAAGGCGAGAACTGAAGAACTCTTGGGAACCCTTGATACTGTTATTGGTTTGGCCTCAGGCTTTTTGGATGAAAGAACCTCAGAAAACTTTAAATCTACCTTTGAAAGTATTGATAAAACTTTCGAGAGTGTTAAACAAAGTGCTGCGGAAATCAGTGCTTATTTATCGACCAATAAAGAAAATTTTGACGCTATTAGTTCCAACTTCAGAATGCTAAGTGAAGAGCTCGCCTCGAGAGGTGACGACATAAGCAATACCATTTCAAATATTGAAGCAATATCAGATTCCTTGGCAAATGCTCGACTTACCGAAGCTGTTAACAATGTTGAAAGCATTACAGCGCGCTTTGATGAGCTATTGGCAGAGTTGCAGAGCGGACAAAATTCAGCTTCCCAATTAATCACTGATGATCAGGTATACACGAATCTTGTCGAAGCCACTAACAACCTTAATCGATTATTACTAGATATTAAGTATAACCCAAACAAATACCTTCACGTCAGCGTTTTTGGAACACGCGCTAGATACACAGAACAAGAGATTCAGGCCATCGAACAAAAGTTTGAACAAAAAGACGATAACTAACTGATGCAATTTTTATCCAATGTCATTTTCATAGCGCTACTAGGAGGCGCCATTTTTTGGTTTACCAAAAACGTGGGGCGTATTCGTCGTAACATCCTACTAGGCCGAGATGTGGACCGCTCAAAGAATGCCGCAGGCAGACGAGCTAATATGTTCCGAGTGGCTTTTGGACAGAGTAAGATGCAAGCCAGACCGATCGCTGGTTTCTTGCATTTTATCATCTACATAAGTTTTATAATCATTAACATCGAAGTGCTCGAAATTGTCATTGACGGTATTTTCGGTTCCCACAGATTCTTTTCGCATTACCTCGGAAACGCATACAACTTTGTTATTTCCTTTTTTGAAATTCTTGCCGTAGCCACCATTGTTACCGTTGTTATTTTCTGGTGGAGGCGAAATGTGAGTAAGCTAGAACGCTTCCACAAGGAGGAAATGAAAGGTTGGCCGTTTAAGGACGCAAACATCATACTTTACATTGAAGTTGCACTTATGCTTGCTTTATTGAATATGAATGCCGTCGAAGAAAATTTTGCCTCAAGCGAGCACAGTTTCATAGTGAGCCACAGCATAAGTCCATTATGGTCAGGTCTAAGCGAGAACTCTTTGCAACTCTTAGAACGATTCTTTTGGTGGATTCACATCGCTGGAATACTCGCCTTCCTGAATTACCTCCCCTTCTCTAAGCATTTCCACATTATCCTTGCCTTTCCGAATACATATTATGCAAATCTCGAAGCAAAAGGAAGATTCACGAACAATGCTTCGGTAACCAGAGAGGTGAAGCTTATGATGGACCCTACGGCTGATCCTTTCGCAGCCCCGGCCCCAAATGCCAACGAACCATTAGAGAAATTCGGTGCTAAAGATGCTATGGATCTGAGCTGGGTGAATCTATTAAATGCCTACACCTGCACAGAATGTGGGCGCTGCACGAGCGAGTGCCCTGCGAACCTCACAGGAAAGAAATTGAGTCCACGTAAAATTATGATGGATACGCGCGACAGGATAGATGAAATAGGTAAAAACATCGAAACCAACATCGAGTTCAAGGACGATGGAAAGACGCTACTCGGAGATTACATCAGTCCAGAAGAACTTTGGGCCTGCACTTCGTGCAATGCATGTGTTCAAGCCTGTCCTGTGGATATTGATCCTTTGAATATCATAATGCAACTGCGGAACTTTGCTACTATGGAAGAAAGCAGCGCACCCGTTGAACTGAATGCTATGATGACAAACGTAGAAAACAATGGAGCACCCTGGCCATTGTCACAGATGGACAGGGCCAATTGGATTAACGAATAGGACTACAAAACAACCCAAATACAAACAGTAATTCTTTAAACGCGTTAAAACAAACACATGAAAAAAAGCGCAAATGGCCACATCGACAACCTATTACGAGAAGCATCTGAAGACGGCCAGCTCATTAGCCCAATGCTGCCCAAAGAAATCAAGAATTACCTTATCGATATTGATGGCACCATCTGTGACGACATCCCGAACGAAGAACCCGAGCGAATGGCTAAAGCCGAGCTTTACCCCGATGCCTTGAATACCTTAAACAAGTGGTACGATGAAGGTCACGTAATTACCTTCTTCACGTCTCGTACAGAAGACCACCGTGAAGTAACTGAAAGGTGGCTAAATGAAAACGGCTTCAAATGGCACGGTCTTCTGATGGGTAAGCCACGCGGTGGTAACTACCATTGGGTAGACAACCATATTGTGCGCGCTACACGTTACACTGGTAAGTTTACCAATCTTATAGACAAAGAGACTACCATACAAGTATTCGAAGATTAATATTCCAACCAACTTCATCAACATCTGTTATGTCCACCTTTAAAATACCAACGCTTGCACAAATGAATGCCACTGGCCAAGCGCCAGAAGTCCTTTTCTGGGTAGGCTGTGCTGGTAGTTTTGATGATAGGGCCAAGAAAATCACCAAAGCAATGGCGAAAATCTTGCACCATAGTGGTGTGAGCTTCGCCGTTCTTGGCACGGAGGAGGGCTGTACAGGAGATCCTGCAAAACGTGCAGGCAATGAATTCCTGTTCCAGATGCAAGCAATGATGAACATCGAAGTTCTTAATGGTTACGGTGTCAAACACATCGTCACGACCTGTCCACATTGCTTTAACACCTTGAAAAACGAATACCCAGAACTAGGTGGTGAATACAAAGTGGAGCACCACAGTCAATTCCTTAATGGTTTATTGAAAGATGGGCGTCTTAAAGTTGAAGGAGGCCAGTTCCGCGGTAAGAAAATCACCTTCCACGACCCTTGTTATTTGGGTCGTGCTAATGATGAATATGAGGCACCACGGGCACTTTTAGAAAAACTTGATGTCGAACTCAAGGAGATGCGTCGTTGCAAACAAAACGGACTTTGCTGCGGCGCTGGAGGTGCACAGATGTTCAAAGAAGCTGAAAAAGGCGATGCAGAAATCAACCATATTCGTGCAGACGAGGCGATAGAAACTAGCGCAGAAATTGTTGTAGCTGGATGTCCCTTCTGCAACACAATGCTAACTGATGGTGTCAAGAACCGTGAGAAAGAGCATGAAATTCAAGTGCTTGACCTTGCGGAAATGATCTCTTTCGCTAAAGACCTTTAATTATGGGAATGCAAACGATGAATCCTGAATCATCCATCTGGTTCTACGGCTTAAAAAAACCCATGAACACCGTTCAAGCCCATGAACTAAAAGTAATTATGGAGGAGTTTGTAGGTGGCTGGGAGGCTCACGGAGCTAAACTAGCTGCGGCCTATCGCATCATCAAAGATCAGTTTCTAATAATCGCTATCGACGAAACCCAGCAACAAGCTACCGGCTGTAGCATAGACAAAAGTGTTCACCTGCTTCAAGAGTTCGGCGCTAAACAAGGGCTAGATTTCTTCAATCGCATGCTCGTGCACGTTATGGAAAATGAAACATTCACCTCCTACTCTACATTAGAGCTTAAAGCCGCTATTGCTGAAGGAAAAATTGGTCCCAATACACAAGTGATGAATACCACGGCTGCAACTTTAAAAGAAAGCCTTACAGGTACCCTAGATTTAGCGGACAGCTGGGCCGCGAAATACATCTAAAGTTTAGAAAATCGCTTTTGCGATTTCATAGATGATTTTGCTCTTGCCCATACTGTAATAATGAAGCACTGGTACTCCTGCTTGCCTAAGGTCCTTACTCTGCTGGATACACCATTCAATACCTAACTGACATACCTCAGCATTGTGTTTACACTTCAGCGCCTCAATAGCCAAGGTGTCTGGAATATCTACATGGAAAACCTGGGGTAGAATACTTAACTGTCGTTTAGTCACCAATGGCTTCAAGCCTGGAACAATGGGTACCGTAATACCCGCCTCTCGACATTTGTCGACAAAGGTAAAAAACTTACTATTGTCGAAGAACAACTGTGTTACAATGTAATCAGCACCTGCCTCAACCTTAGCCTTGAGGTGATCAATATCAATATTTAAAGAAGGAGCCTCGAAATGCTTTTCTGGATAACCGGCCACACCAATGCAAAAACTAGTGGGCATGGTGTTCTGCAAATCTTCGTCAAGATATCTACCCTGATTCAGATCATTAATCTGCTTCACCAAATCAATGGCAAAGTTGTTACCGTCTGGCTTTGGAGTGAAGTAGCTTTCTCCTTTCGCTTGATCTCCTCGAAGTGCTACAATATTTTCTATCCCAAGAAAGTTGAGATCAATAAGTACGTTCTCTGTATCTTCTTTAGTAAAACCACCACAGAGAACATGGGGTACAGCCTCTGTCTGATAGCGATGCATTAAAGCAGCACAAATACCTACTGTACCAGGACGCTTACGGACGACTTTTTCTTGGAGTAAACCATTGGGCAGACGCTTGTATACTGTTTCCTCACGATGGTAGGTCACATCAATAAACGGTGGCTTGAATTCCATCAACGGATCTATGTGGTCGAAAATTTCTTGAGCTTTTTGGCCTTTTAGCGGCGGTAAAATTTCAAAGGTGAATTCACAACCTTTGGCATTCGCTAGTATATCAGTAATCTTCATATCAGTAATTTAAGTTCGGAGCGAGCCACTTTTCTGCAATCTCCGTGGAGATGCCACGTATAGCTGCATAGGCCTCGACTTGATCTTTAGCCAATTTTCCAACAGCAAAATATTTACTCTGTGGATGTGCAAAGTAATAACCACTAACACTTGCTGCAGGATACATCGCTAGACTTTCAGTCAAAGACATTCCAATTTCCTTTGCTTGTAACAACTCGAAAATAGTCTCTTTATCTTGGTGGTCCGGGCACGCTGGGTAGCCCGGCGCAGGACGAATACCAATGTATTTTTCTGCAATAAGTTCATCGTTGGTAAGCTGCTCGTCTGGCGCGTAACCCCAAAACTCACGTCGCATACGTAAGTGCAAATATTCCGCTAAGGCCTCTGCTAAGCGATCCGCAAGAGCCTTTAATATCAAAGCATTGTAATCGTCCATAGCATCCTCAAAACGCTTCAAAGGAACTTCAATCCCCAGGCCGGCCGTTACCGCGAAACATCCTACATAATCTTGGAGGACCCCTTCTGGTGCGACAAAATCTGCCAAACTTTGAAATTTGGACTTCTCACTCGTTTGACGAAGAGTATAGAAACTGCCTAACTCCCCGTTTTTGCCAATCTTAATTTCTTCACCGGCACTATTTGCTGGAAAAATACCGTAGGCTACCTTCAATGTTAACCAATTTCCCTTCTTGATATCATAAAGCATATTCCGTGCGTCTTTGAAGAGCTTTTGTGCCTCCTCACCCACTAATTTATCTTCAAGAATTCGAGGATATTTTCCAAAGAGCTGCCAGGTTTGAAAGAACGGCGTCCAATCGATGTATGGAATAACATCACCTATGGCAATGTTGTGTAACTGCCTGCTCCCGATGAATTTTGGAGTGGGTAGAGTGGTTTTATCAAAGGTCAATTTCGGCTTATTCTGTTGTGCAAATTCGAAGTTCACCAAAGCTTTGTGCTCACGCTGTTTAGCATACCCTTCTCTCACCTTTTCTAAAGACGTCTTTTCTTGAAGTACGTAGGTAGGTCCATCTTTCGAAAGAAGCTTAGAGCTTACACCTACTGCACGGCTAGCATCGCTCACATGCATCACTGCTCCGCTGTATTCTGGATCAATCTTCACAGCAGTATGGGCTCTTGAGGTGGTCGCACCGCCGATAAGCAATGGAATGTGCATGTTCATACGCTCCATTTCCTTGGCAATATGAATCATTTCTTCCAACGATGGTGTGATTAGTCCACTTAGTCCCAAAATGTCTACTTTGTGTTCCTGAGCAGCTTGTAAAATCTTCTCTGGCGGTACCATCACTCCGAGGTCTATGATTTCAAAGTTGTTGCATGCAAGTACTACACCGACAATGTTCTTACCAATGTCATGCACATCGCCTTTTACCGTGGCAAGTAATACTTTACCCGCACTCGAGTTGCCGCCCTCTGCCTTCTCGGCTTCGAGGTAAGGAAATAGATATGCCACCGCCTTTTTCATCACGCGGGCACTCTTCACAACCTGAGGTAAGAACATTTTCCCTTCTCCAAAAAGGTCGCCAACGACGTTCATCCCTGCCATTAGAGGGCCTTCTATGACTTCAAGAGGACGTGTAAACTGCTGGCGTGCCTCCTCGACATCTTCATCAATGAATTCGGTAATACCCTTGATAAGTGCGTGCTGTAGGCGCTTAGCGACTGGATCGTTTCTCCATTCAAGAACTTTAGCTTCATCCTTGACTGTGCCCTCTACGGTCTGTGCAAATTCGAGCAATCGTTCTGTAGCATCTTCCCTACGATCAAGCAGCACGTCCTCGATGTAGGTCATTAAGTCTTTATCTACTTCCTCATAAACCTCAAGCATCGTTGGGTTCACAATTCCCATGCTCATGCCATTTTGAATGGCGTGGTACAAAAAAGAAGCATGCATAGCTTCTCGAACCGTGTTGTTTCCGCGGAAGCTGAAACTCACGTTACTCACCCCTCCACTCACTTTGGCGTAAGGAAGGTTTTCGCGAATCCATTTGGTTGCGCGGAAAAAGTCCAGAGCGTTCAAGCGGTGCTCCTCCATACCTGTTGCTACAGGGAAAATATTGGGATCGAAAATGATGTCTTCCGGTGGAAAACCTACCTTGTCTACTAACACCATGTAGGCGCGCTCACAGATTTGAATGCGACGCTCGTAATTATCTGCTTGGCCGTCCTCATCAAATGCCATGACAATGACTGCAGCACCGAAGCGCTTGATGGTGGTGGCTTGATGTATGAATTCCTTCTCGCCGCCTTTTAAAGAGATGGAATTGACTACACATTTTCCTTGAACGCATTTTAATCCTGCCTCTATGATCTCCCATTTTGAAGAATCAATCATGATTGGA
>MDTG01037037.1_pt1 | contig 30994 bp, 27 predicted proteins | sample 811421 | NCBI WGS metagenome assembly MDTG01 (sample SAMN05326645, study PRJNA326480) | marine metagenome | isolation source: seawater | place: Pacific Ocean: South East | collected 2011
ACCGATACGAGATCATTTGCTATAAGTCCACCGAATACACGGCGAACGATAGGGAATGCAACTGCAGCGAAGCCTTCGACATCACCTGCAGCCATAGACGAGGCTTCTCGAAGAAGTTCCTTCGCCTGGTTTTCGAGAAGTACTGCCATTCCCTGCTTTTGCTGGCCTTCGTTAAGACCCTCAAGCAAGCCAGTAGCTTCCCACTTGTTAAGTAGAGCTGCGCCTTCAGCTTGCATATCGCGAGACTGGACGCCCTCTGTTAGTTTTTGTAAAACAGACATTAAAAATCACCTCCTTTTCTAAAAAATTTTATTTTGTCTTTATACCTGCTAATTTTTGCATTCTTGAATACAAAGGATTAGCATCCTTGTTTGGTTGCTCATTACGAGCCGCGACAAGTAGCGACGACCTTCTTGAAACCATTTCATTTAAAGTTGCATCTTTCTTCACGTCTGAAGTAGTTGTAACTGTGTCATTCATAGTTTCAAAGACTATCTTTGCTTCTTGTACAGTTCCGGCTTTTGAAATGGCTTCGACAATTTTTCTTCTTTGTCGCTCATTCAAGGAGGCATTTTCTAGAGCCTGGTTTATGTACAGCAACTTCGCGTTTGAGACATTCATGGTCTCCAACTTTTCTTGCAAAGTGTTAAAAGCTGTTTCATACTTATCATTTTGAGCTTGCAGCTTTTTAGCCGCAGAGCTGAGAATTTTATTTTCTTGCTTAAGATCCGCTACTGCTTTTCTAAGCTCTTCATTTTCTTCTTTAACTTCTTCGTCTTGCTCTCTGGCGAGAAGCATTGCTTCATATTCTTGCATTATTGATTCTGGAGTGCCAGCCCATCCAGACTTTTGCGGATTTATATCAACTCTAACTCTTTCTGCTAGTTCATCGATGTCTATATCTTCACCAGAAGCGCCGAGTTCACTAAGAATTTCTTCTACCATCTGCTCAGTTATTCCTATATCGATGCCCGCGGGGGTAGAGTCAGTTGTAAAATCTTGATCTGGGGATGTGTCGAAATCATCTGCTTGAATATCTGCTTCTTCGTCGTCAAATATATCTATTCCTATCTCATCATCTGACATTTCTTCGCCGCTGGCGAATGGGCCATCGACTTCATCTTCTTCTTCATAGTCCGCTTCCAACGAATCAAGCTTAATTGTTATTAGCTCGTCTTCTTCGCTGCTGAAGGAATCTGGCAAGCCGCCTACCAGGGATTCAGGATCCATTTTTTGCTCAGGAGAATCTTCTGTTTCTCCCATTTCTTCTGTATCGCCGGTAAGTGAATCAAATTCATCTTGGGCCTGATTCACGTCTGACATCCCTAAGTCTTCTGGGGCCAAGCCTCCGATTTCATCCTCAGGAGCTTCATTTAAAATTTTATTAACCGCTTCTTTGACTTCTTTTGAATACTTTTCCACTACAAGCTGCTCAGCATTCTTTAAAGCTGCTTCTTTTAACGCCTCAGCGTCAATTATAGCTTTCTCTAATAAATTTGACATCCTTTTCGACTCCTAACAAATGATATATTTACGCGTAAACAAATAAACTTGTCTTTATTAAATAGTGTTTTAATGTTTTAAAGGGAAGGAAAAATTTTTAACGCTAAAATACTAAAAAGTACTAACACCTGCAAAAATTAAAATATCATCTGATTCGCTTCCTCCACCTGAATTAAGAGAAGTGCCAGATGCCGAGAAAACTTGGAAGAAAACCTTATCTGCTCCGTAAAGCTGCAAAACCTTTGAAGAGACTTGTTGTTTGGTGGCTGCAAGTACCTGTAGGTCATTTGTATAGTTTATGTTTGATTTAGAGACTATACCCGGGGACGTCAGGGGATTTTCTAGTGCAGCAAAACGAATAAAAATTTGATTTCCAGAATACCAATACCATGGTACTACAAGAATATTGGTGCGGGAATAATTTGTAAGGTCTGCTGTTAAGTGCAAATATCTTTGATTTTCTACGTTATATGAAATTAAGGTATCAACTCCGTTTATTGTTTTATAAACATTGCCGTCAACATAGTAAGTTGAATTAGGGAATGCTCTGTCCATATCATTGCGCTTTACTATATCATTATATTCAGCCCAAGTAACTTGTGATAATCTTGTTCCATCTTTATTTATTCCCTTGGGAGTTCGCGTTCTTCCAAAACTAGTGTAAATATGGTTGTCAGTTAAAGTGATAAAATCTGTTCCTAAATCCGGAGAGTACTTTATAAACGGGCCATTGGTCAAGGTGCCATGATTGCTACTAACATAATCTTTTATTCCTAGTGCGCCCGGGCCATCTTGATCATCCCCCATTTTCCACCAGGAAAGCAAATTATTATAAGTGGAAGCTTTAGTCATATCTTTGACTTTTCCGCCGTTGTAGAGTTCTTTAGCTTCTGCTAATGTCAATTCTTTGTCAAACACATATACGTCTGCCATCCTATCTTCGAAATCTCCTCGCTCAACGGGGTAGCCTCCAATTGCAGCCCGCAGCGCTGCATTGGGCCGCATATGAGTGTAAGGGTTTCCAGTTTGATTGCGGTGAACTGTTTGTAGTACACCATCGACATAAAAATTTATTCCGTTTTGGTGAGCAGAACCATCATAAGTCGCAACAATCAAATGCCAAGTTGCACTCTGCAAGGGGTTTGACGTTGTTCTAACCATCAAGCGGCGACCGAGATGATCGCCGGAATCATATAGCCACAACAACAAGTTATCAGCACCGTCTGCGTCCTGGTCGTGAGTAGTGTTTGTTCTAGTAAAAAGATATTCGTGCTTGTTTGTGCCGGTGTCTTGATCGAGAATGCTGAGGATTGAACCATCTCCTATGGTCCCGACGGTGGCGAGACCAGTTGTTACGTCTTCAACAAAAATCCAAGCAGCAAGAGAAAATGGTTTATCTTTAGCTGTTCCGGCTGCGATCTCTGCGGGAGTGCCTTCGACAAAGCTTAGCTTTGATCGGTCAGCAGAAATTGGAATCACTATTCTATCATTAGCCCCATCGAATTTTATTGAATTAGTATTTACTTTTTTGCGTCTCATACTTTTTGCCTTAAATTAGAATGTTGAAAATGCTGCATAGAAAAAATTATTTGCGTGAAGAGCGCCATTAATCTTAAAGTAGACCTTATCTACGCCAGATATCTCAAATATCTGGTATTTAGATTCTTGGTCGCATACTAAATCTACTAAATTGCCTCTAACATCTCGAATTGGCGCCCATCGGTTAGTTACGTAAGAATAGCCATAAACAGTTACTGTTCGGTCTTCGTTCTGAACCGATGTGTCCAACAACATATGTAAAAATCTTTGGTTTTCTGTTGAGTATCCTTGGCCACTGTTGTCTGCGGCGTTATTTGTAGGATCGCTGGTTGATGTGGCTGCTTCTGCTGTACCGGAAGCGCCATGAACACTTTTTGGTCGGCGTGTCCTCCCCCAGCTAGTATGTTTAAATTGTGACATTTTTAATCTCCATTATTTATAAATAGTCAGAAAGTGCAAACTGCCAACGAAATGTGATCAGTGTTTTTATCAAATGTTCTATTTACCGCTTGTCCGCCTGGGTTTGCTTGCGAAAAATTAACAAGACAGACTTTGTCTACTCCAGCAATCTCATAAATTTTACCTAACTGAACTGCATTGTTTTGTGATTGTTTTACTTCAATTCCATATAAATCGTATAGCGGCGACCACCTTGGCATAGCGTATGAGAAGCCCCAAACCTGAACAACAACATTTGAAAGTGTAGGAAGACAGTCTTGAAATATTATTAAATATCTTTGATTTTCAGTGCTAAACGAACAGGGAACTCCATTTAATTTTATATCTGGATCAGTGCGAAAACTAGGTATTGCATTTGCCAACTCTGGATATGTGGCTGTATCTACTGTATCCTTAGCTTCACCCGATTCGATTTGACTTGGACCTAGTGGCATTAAAATATTATCATAATCTGGTCGTGGGCCAGGTGGTGTAATAAATTTTAGTTGCCTTGTTTTTCCGTGACTAGTTTGCGTGAACATTTGAAAATTTTCAGGATCTAAGTCAGACGCTAAATCTACCTCTAAAGCTATCGTGGCACCATTGGTTAGTGTCCCGTTGTAGCCACCCACATAATCTATAATTCCTCCTGAAAGAGGGCCATCTCTGTCATCTCCCATTTTCCACCAAGATGTTAAATCACTATAAGTGGAAGCTTTGGCCATATTCTTAACTGCACCTCCATTATAAATTTCTGCTATTTCAGTTGCTGACAACTCTTTACTGAAAATGCAAATGTCAGCCATTCTGTCTTCGAACGCTTGGGCCCCCAATGGAGAGTTATTATTTGTTTTTCCAATTATAAGTGGCTCACTTGTGTTTCTTGTTCCTCCGTCTGTGCTATAGTCTCCATTTTCTACCGTATTTGATGCAGTTAGTGCTCCATTTGTGTAAAGCTTTAGACCAGCATGGTTCATACTTCCATCGTATGTCAAAGCAACATGTGCCCATGTGGAAGCTGGGATGGTGGCCGAGGTGGCTGTCACCGCGAGCCTGTTAAATGTACCCTCTCCTGCTTTACCATTGTACAAAAAAGCCTTTAACACGCCAGATTCATGTTTGAATATGTACTCTATAGTAGTGGCTCCGCCAGAGTTTCCTTTTGTTATAAAAGGTCCGTTGTCAGAACCAGGCGCTTCTACATAAACCCAAGCGGTAAAGGTGAAAGGCTTATCATTGCCCGAACCGTCGCCAAAACTAAAAACATCGTGGTCCCCGACAACAACGCAGTCCGCGCGGTCAACGGCGCCGGACCTGCCGTCAAAATAAATTGATCTTGAATTTATAGCTGCTTCTCTTCGATACATCTAAACTGCTCCTGCTTACTTTAGTTTATCAAACTTATCTTTATAATCTTGTGTTGACTTTTGCGAAAGCTTTTTCTTTCTCTCGCGTTTTTCTTTTAGTTTCACTGACTTTTTTGTATAATACCTTCTTCTCTTAAGTTCGTCAAAAAGACCTGATTTTTTACATTTTCTAGTAAATTTTTTAATCATTCTTTCAACTTGAGATTGGTCTTTAATCGTAACTTCTATATGAACTGGCGTTCTTCTACCCATTGTTAATTCCTTTGTTGTCCTTATTTCTCATTTTAATTGATTCCACTTATTACCTGCAAGACTAAAAAGCCCTGAAATGTCTACACCCGCATCATTAGGATCCTTTCCAGAAAGAGGAGAATGTGCCGGAACTGTAGCAGAAGGCTGTGCTAATGGTTCAGTACCCTCAAAAACTGAGTTAAAATTTTTGTTGCCCATTGCGTCTATCATTTTTCTTTTTGTTTCTAAAAGTTTCTTTCGCTTTTCCTCTTTAGCTGCTGTAATGTTTAGTTGGCTGTCTTGCTGAGGTGGTGTGCTATTTTGTTCTAAAATTTGATTTTGAGCTTTAGAAATTCCAAATGCAACTTCTGCCACCAAAGAAGATAATATTCCCTCTTCGAACAAAACCTCTTTAACGCACTCTTTGATGATTTTTTTTAGTTCTGATTTTTTCATTTTTCCTCAAACTTGTACAAGAACCCGTTAAGGGCTCTATTAATTTTATCTGATTTGTTAAAAATATTTGGAACACCTTTTGCTTCGGACATCATAAATGCTCCCGGCGTTGAGGGATCAGAGACCATGTCAAAACAAATTAGCTGAAAGTCATCTTCTACCATAGTGACTCCGTTTCTTTCAGAGACGGAGCCCATACCCCTAGAAGATATTCCAAGCTTAACTCCAGCGTTAACTAGTTCTTTTAAAACATTTCCAGATGGCGTATTCAGAACTTCTATTTTGCCCATACACTTCTTTCCATCCATCCAGATATCGGTTACCAAATGTGATGCATTAGATAAATTTATGACACTTGAATCTGGGTGGTCTAATTCCCCTAAGGCTCGGCGTTCTTTAACCATTTTTACATAACTAGAAATCTCTCTTTCTAAGATAGCATGTGGATAAACTCGGCCGTTGCCGTTTTGAGTTTCAGACATCTGCATAACTCCAGACAAAATTATAGCACCTTTGGCAACTCGGGCTTTTTCATCCTCAGTTAATAGGTCTTGGCATATGCCACCGTCGCAAAGTTCGTAATACTCTCGTAATAATTTCATTTTTTTACCTCAATTTGTAAATGCGGGGATCACCCGCGTCAGCTATTTGCCCGTACAACAACGACGAACAGGCTGCAAACTCCACCTTTTCATTCCTCTGATTCTCATATTAATCGTTCCTTTCTACATAAACTCTATGATTTATGTTGATTCCGTCATCCCCCATAAACATGCTTCCAAGAAATGAGGCAGCCGATGAGGCGCATCCCAATAGGAAGCAAGTTATGTAAGAATTATCAAAATTAATTAGTTGAGTGTAGTCTTTTACGGACCATAAAAATATGCCAACCCAAAAGCCTGTGCACATTGGGCAACTAAGCAATTGCCCTAACTTTCCTGACTTTGGCCTTATTGGGTCGAATATTTTTCCGTATATTAATATTTGTGTGAGGCCATACGAAATAAGGCAAAACCAAATAAATGTCATTAATCTTCACTTTCACTCTCTCGAACTAGAGAATAGTTATATTGAAAGCCGTAAGGTCTCACTGACGGGTCGTGAGATCCCTTATTAGTAGCTTGCGGCACATCGCCAAGCTCTGTGGATTCTTCATCGCTTGGCCTCAAGAGGTTATCTAATCTCGCATCGTCATAAACATCGTCTCTGCGGAAGTATGGGCGCTCTTGATCTATATATTCGTTTAAAACAAACAAAAATGCTTGAATAGAATCAACTCCTGAAACTTTTGATTCTAAAATTTCAGCTTCCATGGATCCGAATATATTTCCGCCTCTAATGGTAGAATTGTCTACTATTCCTTTTTTAAACATAAAATTAAACATTCGGTCTTGAGCAGAATAAACTTTGTCGCTCATGCTTTTTTTCGGAAAAGTTAAACACTTTCTTTTTTCAGGAATTAAGACTATATCAATATCTTCGTGATCAAAAATTATTATATTTCCATCAAGTGTTCGCTTTGCCTTGAGCTTTACTCTGGGATCGAAATTTATTTCTGCTTTAATCGTCATCTTTTTCTAGCTCTTCTAGCAAATCCTGGGTACTGAGTACTATTTCGATAGTTTTAGTATCTATCACTCTATTTTTTGTTTCATCTAAGATATTATAAATCTTATCAAGCTTTTCTTTAAGAGGGAAATCTGATTTTATGTCTTTTAAATTTGCAGCTTTTTTAATTCTACTTTTGAGGTCTCCTATCTCTTCATTCAGATAAAGCTTAAACTCAGACCCGTTATCGGCAAACGAAGAAATATATTGGCCAAGTAATTTTTTTTGACCTTCATTTAAAGAATCCGAATATTCCTCGTTAAAGTTGTTAACAAATGTTTTGTATACAAGTGAATCTATCGGCTGATGGAGGCTTGTTTTTCTTTCTTCTATGGAAGCTGACATGTGTTGGACTATATTTTCTTCTAGTAGGACCCTGTCCTTAACTGGGAGGGCGTCTTGGAATATCGAGTAAACGGAGGCTATTGTTTTATAATTTGGCACAAACTTATTGTAAACCTTATTGGATAAAATTCTGTTAATTTTATTAATTAAAGCACTCTGTTCTTGAAACAACTTTTTTTTATCAAGCGAATCATGCTTCTCTTTTACGTGGTAGACTATCTTTTCAGCTGTTGACTTTTCTATATGCCTGGTTTCATAAATTGATTTGTAAAGATCTAATTCCTCTTTCAACACAGAATTGGCTGTAAAATGATCCTTTAATATTGAAACAATCTTATTTTGTTTGTTTTTATTGTTTTTGACAACAGATTCTGTTAATTCGCGCACCAAAGCTTCGTAAACAAAAGCAGTGTTTCTTTTTTTATTATGTTTTAGTCTCATTTTTCTTATCCTTCTCCTTTAGGCTTTCAAAGAGTGTATCTAATTCTCTCTGTTCTTTAAGAATTTTTAATTCCTCTACTTTATAATTAGTGCCTTTAGATTCGTAAATACTGGTGCCTTTTGCCAGGCCGGTGAGATCGCTGTAGCCGGGATACAGTTTTCTTGTAGTTCCGGTCTCTGGACTTGCTGCTCTTGACATGTTTTTCTTTCTAGGGCCAGACGTTTTTCTTCTATCTCCACCAGGAGATAAGCTTCGTGGTGAATACCATCCGTGAGACTTTTCTGTAGTGGTTCTTCCTGAGTCGTCTTCTCTCTTGCCGGGAGGTGTTGCTAAAAGGTCCCCTTCCGCGGGTGCGGCGCCGGCAGGAGCGTCAGCCGCTGCGGTGATGTCAGGGGTAGCGGGGGCTGCTGCTCCAAGTTCAGGCTCTTGGCCTACGACCCCTGTTCCACCTGGCTCTCCGAGATCTCCCCCTAGTGCGTCGGGCCCAGCATCAAGGCCGGCTGTCATTGCGGCCTGCTCTGCTTCGCCAACTGTTTCTAGTGCTGCCTCATAGCGCTTATCATAGAACATCTCTCTTCTATTTCTAACAAACTCTTCATCAGACATGCCAAAAAGTCTCTTGGATAGCCACTGCTTAGAGAAAAATCCTTCAGTTGCGGTACCCACAATATCAAATTTTGTTTTCCAATGTTCTAGCTCTTGCATTTCTGCGATTTTTGAAGGGTTGTTTAAATGGCACTTAAAAGAAACTAAATCTTCGTCTCTGTAGCCGAGAGTATATAAATGTATGATCCCAATTTTTTCTAACTCTGAGATTATTGATCTTTGAAGTCTTTGAATTGTTCTTGCGAATCTTATGTCCTTTTGTGCCAGAGTTGTTTTATCTTCAACTGCTTTCTCTCCATCAGAAGATATGTAAGCTGCTGGAATTTTCAACGCTGAAAATAGCTTATCTCTTAAATACTTTACGTCCTCTATATCTCCCGTGTACTTGCCACCTGCAACAGGCTCTATCTTTGTAGCGCTAGTACCTCCTCGCACAGGTATAAAATAATCTTCTTCTATAGAAAGAGGGTTGTACCTTAAGTCTACCCTTCCAGTTTCGGAATCTACAACTTGGTTTCTTTTCATAGTGGACATAACTTTTTGCATATATTGCTCAACATCTTGAGGTGGTATATTTCCAACATCTATATAAAAAGCCCTACGTTCGGGGGACCGCACTATGCGATATGCCATCATCGCGTCTTCGAGAAGCGTTAGCTGTCTCCAAATTCTTCTTGAGGGTTCCAGAACAGAGGTTCCATATGGATTATACTTATCTTGTCCTAAAATTCTAAAATGAGCAACCTGCCAATTTTCAAGTGTTAAGCCGGCAGAATTCCATTGATATTGGACATAATTAGGATTTGTTTTATCTTCACCTTCTAAGCGCTCGATTTCTGTTGTCGGCAAGCCAATAACGGAAGTCACGCCCAGAGAATCATCGATATCTAAATACAAAAAGTAATCTCCATACTTGCACATTGTCCTGCACCAGCAAAAAAGATTATGCTCTATATTTAACACGTCTAAATACAAAGAATGTAATATTGTTTTTATTTCTTCGTTATCGCAATCTATCGACAACATAGGGCTAAGTGACGAATAGGTTGTCATTTCATCAGCGTATATATCTAAAGATGATGCAATTTCAGGAGTATATTCCATTTGATCAAAGTCTACATATCTCTCTGTTCGCTGCTGAGAGGCCATGTATCCTGCTTGTAAATTATCATATGGGTTGTAGGCTGTCTTTTTAAAATCTCGGCCGCTAGCTGAAGTAAACTTTGAAGCGTACCTATCTAGGTCTAATCTTCTGAGGCGGTGGTTATTTTGGGTTCGATATTGGGTTAGGGGCCCTGATAATAATTTTGTTAACCTTCTGAACAGAACACTTTGTGGATTTCTAGTATTATTCTTATTTTTCTTTGCCATTTTTCATCAACCCTTAAATAGCCACGGAAAATCAACAACGTTTTTAGCATGGGATTTTATGTTATTTGTCATTTTAATTTTTCCGTGGTCAACCATGCCATTTATTCTAGTATCTAAGTTATTGGATGTTTTAGTTATTGATCCAATAAAAGCCTTAACATATTCTATATCTTTTTGACTAGAATTTAAAGCAGTATCGCGAACCCAGCAGCCAATAGCACAAGCAATAATCAAGTCATCGTTGTAAGATCTCATAGCTTCTGGTTTGCCATTATTCCAAACAAAAGTTCTCATTTCGGCCAAAAGCCTTGATGAATATATTTTAATTAGGTTATTTCTTATGAATTCTTCTAGTTTGGCAATTATTAAAGGCCTAGTTTTAGAGGTCATTGAGAACCCAATTACAGCATTTGACATTTGTTCTGCTTGGTATTCTTCAACAAATTCATGAGTAGACTTAATAGAATAATATAAATTTGGATATTTTAGGTCTTTTAATTTTTCCAGAACTGCATAGCCAACGGAATTATTTTCTACAACTAGTAAAGATTTGCCATATTCTACCCCAAGATCGAAAAGAACCCTTGAAAATATATCGGGTGTACACTTTCCTTGATATTCTGCCACGATCTCCATTGTTTCAAGTTTTAACACATGACAGACAGAATAATCTTTTCCATCACCCCTTGCAACGTCTGCTGTTAACAAGTAAGAGCTGCCAGCCTCAAAGCCTTCCCAAATCCAAAGATTTCTGTCAAATCCAGTCCTATATTTGGGATCTTTTATATTTTTACTGTAAACTTCTAGATCTTCTGATGCGAAAACAGTTTCTCCAGACATATTGAAATTACACTCTAACTCTTGGGCAATCTCTCTTCTTGACATGTTTCTAGTTTCTTTTTCAAACCATTCAATATCTCTCTCTGGGTGCACGTCCCATGTTAATTTTGTTGGATGGAAATCGTTAGTTTTGTTTTCTGCTTCAACATAATTTTTATGAAACCAATTTCCGACACCATTAGGTGTAGATAGGGAGATACAACGACCACCAGTTGAAAGAGTAGGGTACAAGCCCATCCACAACTCGTCAAGGCCGTCAACATGGGCGGCCTCATCAACAACCAACAAGGACAATGCCTCAGAACGGCCGGCGTCTCCAGATGTTGAAGATGCTTTTATCTGTGAGCCATTTGTTAAAACAAAAGATGTTCTGTTGTCGATTGAAACGTTCGATATCTTTAGCCAATCGGGTAGATGCTTAATTATTGCTTTTACTTTTTTTACTAAGTTTGCAGCTGTGTTAAATTTTGTTGCGATTACTAGAACATTTTTTTCTCTATGAAACATCATCATCCAGGCTACATATGCAGCTGTAATCGTAGAAATGCCAAGTTGTCTAGCTTTTAAAATTATGTTAAAACGGTTATCTTCAAAATCATCCAAAAGATCTTCTTGAAAAGGGTAAAGCTTAAATGGAATCAAGCCCTTCATCGGGTGGGTAATTTTTGCATAGGTATTTATAAAGTACCCAGGCTTCTTGCCACAGCGGACAATTTCTTTCATTATTTCTTGTTTAGTGAGTTTTATTGCCATGTGGCCCTTCTTATTTCAGGCCGCTGAGTTGAGTAAATTTTTCGAATTCTGGATCTACTTCTTTCTCTGCTTCAACCGGAATGCTACCGATCGCATAACACTTATGAACTTTTACACTACATCGGATGCGCGAGACGTACTCGACTAGGACGTCAACCTCGCTTGGGTCCGAAAGAGAAAGAGAAGATTTTGTCACTTTCTTAAATTCCTTCTGCAGAAAAGACTTAATTTTCTCTACCATTGACTCCATTTCTCCTTCGAAGCCATTTGAGTGAACTTCTTTAAGTGGTATCTCAGTATGATATTTGATATGTAGACGGCCGGCAGCGATCTGCGCGCTGAAGCCATCCATTATGCGGTGGTCAACTAACGGGTTGCCTTCCTCTCTTCTTAATCCAATCTTTACTGGCTCTCCTGACTCGTTGTGGGCGCCATCATATGTATTAGCGAGCACTTGCGAGATACCATTTATAATTTCTAAAGTTGTTGCCATTTGTCTATAACCCTCTTGCAATAAATAGTTTGCTAATAATAAATAGTTAGTTGTTTGGTCTCCAGCCCGATTTCCAACGTTCTTCTCTACCTTCAATATGTTGGATATAACATTTATAACATGTTTCAAATTTTGTCATATAAAGGTCGTCCCTTGGTGTCAATGAATAGGTGCCACAAACTGGGCAGACCCTTGGATCTCCCTCTTTTTTAGCAGTACTAACAGTAATTGTTATATTTCCAGTTTTTTTTCTTGTTGTCTTCTTGTCCCTATATTCATAAAATTTTTCTAATTCTTTTAAATATTTTTTCTCTTTTTCGGGATCCCAAAAGCTTTTCGGGTTTTGAATCGCTTCAACACCATATTTTTTACTTATTGCTTTTTCTAAGCTAGCAATTTTGTTTAAGTTATCTTCACTCATTTTACTATAAGAAATATTCCTATCACTGAAGTTGCGCCTAAGATGAAGCCGCCGGACGCCCACCAAAGGTAATTATTATTAGAACTATTTAAGGCAGCCTCGGTAAGTTCTTCTATTTGCTTTTCTTTTATTGAAATTACACTCTGGCTCTTAATTTTCAGTGAATCTAGCTCTATTTTTAAGGTGTCGATCTGAAAGTCGTGTCTAACCTTTTGCTTTGTCAGTTCATTCTGCAGGGTGATTTCGCACTCTTGCCTGACTTGATTTGGTTTTGAGATTAGAACTGAATTGGCTTCTGAATTATAACACCAAACAGGGTCATAATCAGGCGCGCTCAAATCGAGAATTTTAAGAATGTTTAGGTCAGTTACGTGTTTGCCGCGTGGAGTTTGGGCATAGACTGTGCCCATACCTGTAAAAGTACTGCACAAGAAAGAAACAATAACGAAATAAATAATTGCAATAATTTTAAAATTCAATGCCGAACTCCTCTTGAATTTGTTTTTTTATAATCTCTGGCTGCCCTTTAGATTTTATCACAATCTTTTTAATTTCTTCAGCTTGTTTTTTAGTAAGGTCTTTTTTTCGCTGTGAAAAATTTTCCTCAACATCGGAAAGAGTTTTCTGAAACTCTTCGTGAAGATTCTTCAATTTTAAAACTTTGTCGGTGTGTGCTTCATTAATCGCTTCTATTTCTTTTTTGTACGCATTTTTGTTAGACTCTATGACATCTTTCATTGCCTGCGTATTTCGCCGTGAGGTCACATACACAAACAAAGTCCACAATAGTAAAAGTGGTATTTTCCAGTTATTTTTTAACCACGACCAAGAATGTTGTAAAAATTTCTTAATTGCTAGAAGCGTCATTCGGCAGGCCCATGTTTCCACTGAGTTGCTAAGTCTACTAGAGCTTGTGACCCTATATACGCCAGTGTAACAGCTACCCAATCTGAACTTGTTACTGTGCCATAGGTACAAAGCGCTGTTGCTGTAATCCATGCCAAAAATTTTCTTGATATAAACCTTTCTACATACTTATCCGCAAATGCCTTTAATCTTGCCACCATAAACCCTCCTGTGTATTATATGTTAACGTGTGCATAACCTGACTTTTTTTCTATGTTTATCTGCATGTCTACACAATCTTTTAAACTGTCTAAATGAGAAACAAGTATAACTGTTTTAAAGTATCCCTTTATCATGTCTAAGATTCTTACAAAGCCTTCCATATTCTCCTCATCGAGGGCAGTGCCAGGCTCATCTAATATAAATAGATCTGACTTTGGTAAACTAGACACCGTTAGAAATGCAAGCCTGATTGCCATGCTCGCAATAGTCTTTTCTGCTCCAGATCCCATCTCTAATGGCCGCGGATCGTGCCTTGGGTGCTTGATAAAAATGTCTAGCTTATCTTCATTATTTGTAATAAAAACTTCAAACTCTACAATATTAGCTAATATTTTTGCTATTTCTTCGTTTATAAAAGGCAGTCTATTTTTAATAATTTCATAAGAGACGCCATTTGGGTGACAACATGTCATAAGTAGGTGGTAGGCGGCAAAGTCCTGTTCTAGTTCAAGCTTTTCTTCTAATTGCGCGTTTACTGATTTGAGCTTTTGCTCTAAAGACCCATGCTTTTGATGTAGCTTCATGACTCTTGTCTCACAGCTTTCTATTTCTGATTCCTTTTCTCTTTCAAGAGATTGAAGATTTCTCAAATCACTAAGCAATTGCTTTAAATTCTCTATTGCATCCTTATTTTCATCATACTCTTTGCTTTTAATTTTTAAATTTTCTAACTCAACTTGTTCCCTATATAATAGGGCCTCAGATCTTTCAATCTTGATTTTACCCGTTGCAATGGATGTTGCTAAATTTACTTTTTTTTCGAGAAGGAGATCATGTTTTCTTAAATGGTCTTCAACTTGAGAAGGGTTGCTTTCATGTATTTCTTTTCCTAAATTATTTATCTTTAACGAATTGGCGTTCATTTTTGATTCAGTAATCTGAACTAGAGCAGCTGCAGTATGCGCGTCACTAATAAACTTACAAGATGGATATTGGTTGCCACACGGGACTTCAGACAAAAGGTCTTGCTTTTTAGTGCCTCTAACCTTTTCTTCCGAAAGGCTACTCATTTCAGATAATAAACTTTCTAGACTCTTCTTTTTTTGATCAATTTCTTCTTTTTTAACTCTATAGGAATCTACATTAAATGTGTTCAAGAAATCATTTATTTTTTCAAACTTCTTCTGATTTTCTTCTAAGGCTTGAATTGTCTTGAGTTTATCCGCGGAGGTTTTTAATATTAACCTCTCTCTTCTAGAGATCTCTTGGTGCGTTAGTACTGGGTCTATTATCTCCGCTGGTACTGAATCTATTTTTGCTGATAAGGCTACTACTTGAGAATTTAATTCTTGAAGCTCAGCTCTCATTGATTTACACTGCGCCTTGTTGGATTCAATAGATAGTTCACTTTTTGTGATATCTTTGCTTATTGATTTTATCTGTTCATCGAAATCAACATCATCTAATTTTCTAAGTGCTATTTTTGTAGCTGCTGACTCTTCTTTTGCCATTTTAAATTTTTTATCAAAAATTTGTAAATCGAGAAATTTTGCTAAATATTCCTTTCTCTTTGTTGATCCTTCGTTAATAAACGAAAGAGAATCCAGTTGAGACGCCATGGAAGTCATGAGAAAATCTTGAACAGTCCCAAAGTTCTTTCGTATATTGTAGTCCGTATCTTGTCTTGATGTACCGTTCAACCCAGTGACCTCTCCTGATAGGTCTTCTTTATAAAATTCCAAATCAGTACTGGCTTCCTGCGTCTCTACCCCCTTTAATCTTTTGACATACTTTTTAGATGTTCTTTCAATGATAAAATCCTGGCCGTTTACTTTAATTTTAGCTCGGCCCAAGCAAGAATCTCTATTTTGATTGATAATGTTAAGATTTTTTCGGATTGATTTTGAAGTTGAGTTATACATTGTATATAGTAGGCTGTCAACAATAGAAGATTTGCCAGAATAATTTTTTCCGAATATTCCTACAATACCCTCAAGCTTAGTAAAATCAATAAAATTACCTTCGCCATAATTAAAGAGGTTATCCCACTCTAGACTCTGCAGAGACCAATTTATGTTTCTAAGCACCTCTTCGTTATCTTCTATTTGTTTATTATATTTTTTGTTCAGGCTATAAACTCTTTCTAAGACCTCGTCTGTTGCTTCAAACTCGTTCAAATATTCGGCCATCAACTTTTCTTGAGTTTTTAAATCTCTAAGATCCTGCTTTTTTAAACCTTCTGGTGCGGAAACGTTTATTTTTTGATTTGCTGCCCTGTTTAAATAAGTCACAGATTCTGGCGAGTGCTTGTATTTTACTGCTTCGATTGCTTTTCTAACCCTGTCTAAAGAAACGTTTGATTCTGATACTATTCTCACTCTGGCGCCGATTCGTATTGGTGCTCTTGGAAGATTTCCTTTCTCTGTTAATTTTACGGTGACGAATGGTTTTGGGTTATCAAATGTGATAAGTCTGTTGGTAAATTTATTTTTATTTTCAATATCCCAAAGTAAATAACCCTTGTCTAGCGACTCTCCGAAATTTTGCTGAACTGTTGAACCAGCATACCAAATACGGCCTTCCTTATCTAGCTGCTGAGTTTTATGAATATCTCCCAAGAAGGCAAAGTCAAACTCATCAAAAATTTCAACATTATGATCTCCGCCGAGGGTCCAGTTTTGATCTGTCTTTGATCTGTCAATTGCACCGTGATATAAGGCGATGTTAACTGCTTCTGGATTTGTCGGGGCGACCCAATTCTCTTCGTCAAACACCGAAAGAACATTTAAACAAAAATGATCGTTTAATTTTGTCTCTCCTGCGCTTTTAAGTAGAGTAAGGTTTGGCGAGTTGATGGCTTTTACAATTGGCGACAAGGCATCTTGCCTAGAATCATTTCTCAGGTTACCATCGTGATTGCCCAATATAATGTAAGTGGGTGCAATGGCTGCTAAGTTTTCAAAGAAATCACGACACAAATCTACAAACTCTGGTGATATCTGTGTTTTAGTATGGGCTATATCTCCGCAATGGATAATATAGTCTACGTTTTCTTTTTTTAGTGATTTGTAAAGTTGTTTGAATACTTCTTTGTATTCAAAATGGTATTTTAAATTCCGGATGTGGGTATCCGCGATATGAGCAAATCTCATTTATTCTCCGTAAATGGTTATAGTATACTTATTATACCAAAGTTAACGGGGAGTGTCAACTAAATTTTTTTGAGCCCTAAGTCTTTTAGTTGATTTGGTGTAAGCTTTTCGAGGATGATTGCGAAAGCCTTCTTTTCTGCTTCGGTGATCATGTTGAGGTCACCTGTTTCTGCTAAGTGGCTCATCTCTTCTGCGATTATTTCTTTTAGTCTTCTTTTTGTAAGTTCCATGTTTTAATCCTCAAAAATCAAGTTTATAATGTAAATAGTCTAAATCGGATACAATATCCGCATTTCTTTTTCTCTGCTCTACCACCTCTTGTGGCATCTCCCCAATGTCTAGATAACCGCTAACATCAATAGACATAACTTTAATTCCATATTCTGCTAGCTTTTTTGCTATCTTAAATTCTTTTGACTTTGCATCGGCATCAAGAGCCAAATACACATTTGGCTTTTCTCTGCATATTTTCTGAAATAATTTTGAATTTTCTCTAAGACTTGAGCCAAGCATAGGTATTCCGTTCATACACTTCATAGCGTCAAAAACACCTTCGACTAAAATTATGTCCTCGTCCCAGTCAATATTTAAGTCATTGAATATAATATCTTTACTAACTTTAGGGTTCTTATATTTCATCCATTCTTCTGTATACGTTCTTGCAATAAAAAAATTTACCTCGCCGCGCTTAGAAAAACTAGGCACTATGATTCTATTTTGGTATTCTCCATAGTTGCAAAATCCTATTTTCCAAAGTAGGATGTCTCTATCTGTAAAACCCCTTGAATAAAGATATTTCAATGGTTTTTTCTTAACAGGAGCCTTTTCTCCCGTTAAAGTTTGAAAATTTTCTGGTAGGGGAATAACCTGCGTCTGAGTTAACTCTATTTGTTTTTCCTCAAAAATAAAATCATATTTAGAAATATCAACTTCACCATCAAGCTGGGTCCATTCAGGAAAATAAGAAGGAGCATGACTACGGATCAAGCTCGATATCTTTGTCCCTGAGTAATCACAAATCCAACACTTAAAAGCGTTTTTTTCGATATTTACTGATAGTTTTAGTTTATGATGATTGCATCTTGGGCACCGAAATAAATGTTCCGGACCATTGTGCCAACATTTACCTAGCGCGTTTTTAAGCAGATTGAGCTTCTCTGACAATTTTTTCTCCCGCATGTGCGATAATTATACTGTCACACATATCATACATTCCAGGTTTTGGATTTCCATGTTTTGTATACTCTATCACGATTTGCGGGTGTTTGTCAACAACATGTTTTAAAACTTTCTCTTTTGCATTTTCGCCCCTTTTTATTTCAATCCCTGCGAGCTTGCGAGCAGTACTCGCCGCTACCATTTCTGGCTTTTTGTTAAACATTTGATAACTTAACAAAGAGACCATTCCGTTGAATCTTGATAACGTTGAAAGTGTCTTAGCAGAGGAAAAACCACTCCTAAACGACTGCAAGGATTGTTCTATAAAGATTGAATCAATTTTATATTTTTCTTCCAAATATATAAAATTTCTTCTTATAAAGGCTGCTTTTTCATAAAGTGATGGAAATAATCTTTTGTTCCTGGTATCCCAGTATAAGGTTTCAATTATTTCCCCGTTACTCATTAGTGTCGCGCCTGTAATTGATGTTGATATATCTAAGCCTAATACTATCTCATTTTTTTTGTTCATCTAATATCCTAAACAATTTATTTAAAATTCTTTGTCTTGTTAATTCATTATCGCTGAAAAACCATTTCCATGCAAATGTTTTTTCGATATCTTCTATTTCTTTTTTTATATTTTTTATTTTTTCTTCTGTTTGTTTAATTACATCTTCTGTCATTTCAAATTTTAAGCCCAGATCATTTGCAATTTCGAACAATATTACCAAATCATTATTTTCTAATGCACTAGAGGCGGCAGAATACATTTCTAATTCTTTTTGTTTTTGGTGATCATCCTGTTTGTGATGAAGCTTATCTGGATGGATTTTGGTTGCTATTTTCTTAAAAAGTTTTCTCCCCTCAGCAGTGCCTACCTTATCGTGACTTTTAGGCACATCAGGATGTCTTAGTGTGGCCGCATCATTCGGAGAGGCCAGGCCTGAGCTTTCTTGATCTACTTGTTTAGTATCTTGTATTTTTTGCTGTTTATATAATTCGTTTATTTGTGTTGAGGCCGATTGCAATATTTCTTTTGCAGAAATTAGCTCTTCTCTTAAGGTTGTTATTTTTTTAGCTAAAAACTTATTTTTTTTTTATTAAAATTTATCATTTGCTAAAAATCAATTCCTATTTTAAACATAAAATCTCTCTTTTCAGTCTTTTTGACAGGATTTGCAAGAGAGGCAATGGCGATTAAATTTTTATACTTGTCATATATTCCAATCTTAGAAATGTAAGTCGTATTTTTATGATCTTCGGTAAAATCACTGTATTCTGATTTATTTACGCTCTTTATTTCTATTGAGTTTTGTAAAAATGAATCCTTACTATAGTTTGTGTTTGATATACGGGATTCTGTCAAAAAGGTTGGGTTGTGAGAGTAGTTGTTTTCTCCTATCTCAGAATAAGCATACATAGTTAGTGTTGGAACTTTATTCACGCCCTCAAAATCTATAGTATAAGAAGTATTTGGGCAGGTGCCGTGATTTAACTGTTCCCCAACTTGCCGGAGTCCTGTACCAAAGTTTGCCCAAGCTGAGCTTGTCGTTAATAGAGTAGACTCATATTTCTCTAAGCTGCCCGTTGCGAATCCGGCTGATGATGTTAAAATAAAAATACCTTGGTTATAAATTGCCAAACCAACTTGCTTATTGTCGCCTACATGTACTGTTTTTGTAGACTCTGTTGTTTGCGTTTCTGTTCTGTAGGATGCTGATCCTTGAAGTACCTGGACCGCACCGAATCGATATTGCTCTACTGTAGTTCCAGTATCATTTTCAGACTCTATAATTTGGCTAAAGGGCACAACTATATTTGTACCGTCAAATCCAATTGAATCTGTTTGCCTAAGAGAACCGTGAGGGTTGGGGTGCTCGCCATACTTTTTATAAAAATTTCTAGAAGTTACTGGTGTTCCAAGGTAAGGGTTATCAATATTTTGGGCAAGAGCCCATCCAGATGCCGAGGAGGATTTGTAAATATGGACGCGGCCATGTGGATCGTAAGGATCCTTGGCAGTGGGCGAGTAATCGAGTGCGCGCGTAACCAACATACCTGGGACTGAGTTGTTGAAAGCTAAATTATATCCAAAACTGTCTTTATAACTAGTAGTCCCACGAGAGCCGGTACCACCAGTAAATGGATTTGGGGATCTAAGACTGGCTTCTAAGTCCCAGCCTGATTCAGATGAGCTTCTAAACATAAAAATTCTATTTTTTACAAATGATCTGTTATTGGGACTTCCATAGCCAAGTGCTGAAGCTGCGATATAACTACCGCTAATTGCACATGACCAGTAGCCAAAAAATGTATACATTTTGAACTCTTGCGTGCCCGCGTACCACTGACCTGAGCCATTGTCAAGATTCGAGATATGATACTCATTTGCGCCTTCTCCAAAAGGAACTGAAGAGGTCAACCCTGCACTAAATAAATCTATCTGAGTCTCTTCTTCCCAACCTTCACTTCCAGATTGCCACACACTAATTCTGCCATTGTCAACAATGTTTACGATATTGTCATATCCACCTCTGCCGCCAGCGATGATGCGATTGCCATGCATATCAAGGTTTTGGTTTCCGCCGGCGCCATTGGTGCCGATTCCTTTGCGGTGATCGTCATCAACGTTTGTATTGGCGCTGTGAGTGTGACTGGAGGTTAAAAATTGTTCAAAAGCCCAGCCGGCATCAGAAGAACTGGTAAATGTGGCTACTCCGGCAAACGAATCTCCACCGCCTACGCGGCGTTTTACAAAATCAAAACCACCCACAACAATCCTATTGTTATAAATTTTACAACTACTAAAGATGCCATGTGTATTGTCGCGTTGATAATAGTTGTTCATTGGATTATCACCGTCGTATTGCCATTGAGCCGGCACGAAAGAAGCTGTTGTCAGCGTTGCTTCGAGGTTCCAGCCAGCTGCTCCGGTTCTATATATATAAAGTTTATCATTATCATGTTCTCCGCCCATGCCTCCATCAACTAAGCCGCCGAGAACCGCAAGGTCGCCTTCAAAGTCAAAAGACTTGCCGACCATATAGCTAGAAACTTCACTATCACTTCGTCGAGTTTTGGGGTAGATAGATGCGTCGGGAAATATGGAATTTGAAAATTGCCAACCAGAAGAACCACTTTTAAAAAAGAATATGCCTTGATTACCCCTATAAAGATCTTGGGGGGTGTTGGTAAGATTTCCCTTGTGTGTTATAGCCATGATATTGCCGCTAACCACTGCGGCGCCGCCAAAAGTACCTTCTCGAAGCGTATTATTTCCATCGGCGCGGCCGAGTTTCGGATGCGTAAATAATCTATCTGAAAAACTTGTCACTGCAGATTGTGAGGCAAAAATTATATTATCATATCGATATTGCGTGGGCGAACCTGACGAGGAAACAGATCCAGTAGCGTTGGTAAAATCTACTGAATCTAAAACTTCCACCTCTTGACTGGTCTCTTCAGTTACTGTTGATACGTTTGTTATATTATAAGTTTCTATCAAGCGGCCGTCTTGATATTGATCGGTAGCAGTGGCTACAAGAGTACCGGTTACATAAGTGCTTAATTTTACGCTGCCTCTATTTATTTTTGAGCCATAAAAAATTCCTGGAACGCAGACCATATTGACCTTCTCTGTACCCAGAGAATTGTATTTATTATTATATCCTATATGTGCTTGGGTTTCTATCACATTTCTTAAAGATCTTATATATTTTTTGTTAGCATGGGCTTGATTTGCGATTTGGCCAGTAGCGTCGTATTCGTTTATTTCAAATCCGGCTGGAATGAAAATCCTGCTTACAGAAGCAGACATGGGGTAAGAACCCGCTATCTGGTCCCCAAGTTCAGAAATTTCAGTATTATCAAAATCACTAATTGAAGTTATAGAGCTGCCGTTAAACGCCAAGCGCTCACTAGACTTATGGACAAAAGGAAATATTATCTTGTCACTTGGTCTATTAATATTAAGCTCATGCAAATTTACATGACCTTGGGATACATGCTTTATTTTATTAGAAAAATCTCCGTCTTTAGATTTTTCGTTTTGTAAGTATACACTACCGGTGTGGATTAAAAATTTAAATTTAGGGTTTGTTATAATTTGATTGTAAATCAAATCTTTAGAATCAAATTTTTTGAAACCCATTTTCAGTAATCCAGTCTGACCCTCAGTGTCAGTTCATTCGTTGGGGTCTTCTTTAAAGGTTCAGACAATTTTGAAACTGCTAGCAATTCATTGTTAGCAGAATATAGACCAACAGTTGTCACATATGAAATTGGAGGAGTCAAGTATTCATTCACAACTCCAGGATTTGTCTTCACCACAATTTTACTTTCTGACAAATAAGTTGGATTTGAACTATAATTAAATTCATTTGCTTTTAGCCTGCAAAAATAAATCGATGAATTTAATTCTGTTGTGTTGTTAAAAGTTACATTTTGCACTCTTCTCCGAAGACCGTCTGCAAAGTCATCGATAGTAGCATTTGTCAGAACATCATCGTGAGATGATGACGCATTGTTCATTATTTGAGTAGAGTCTCCGAAAACAGAGGAAGTGAGAACGGCAATACCAGCTTGGTAATAGATCAAGCCTGTTGTGATATTAGAAACTCCACCGATAAAAACGCCACTTTGTCCTGCTGTCGCTCCGCCAACTGAAACGTTGGCCAAGTTGCTCGTAACCGTAGTGTTGCCTCCAGCACCTTTGTTTACCTGTGTCACCGTTATTGTTGTACCTGACTGCACAGCGCTGACTGTGACAAGATCTTTGATATCAGTATTTCGCTCGATTGCAGCTTTTAAATTTGCAACTGTAGCAGCTGTGGTGCCGCTTTTGTCAAAGTTTAGACCAGTGTTGTTTGAGCCATGCGCTGAAAAGGACGCGGATGCGAATGTTGCATCTTCTTTAATTGCACGAATTGTTATTGCGTTACCAGTACTCGGTGCACCTGTGAAAACAATATTTACAGATGCTGCTGCAGCTGTATTCTTTAGAAAGCCATACTCACCAGCCGGAGAGTTTGTTCTGAAATTTGTTGTTGCAGTAGAGTCTGAGACTGTTATTGTTGACCCATACGGGCTAGCATACGCGCTGCCAGCGCCGATGACCATGGAGAAAGATCCCTTTTTAATTTCATCTTTTGTTAATAGCCTAGAAAAATTTAAAAATATTGCATTATCTATTTTTCCAACTCCATCAGTCAAGTTTCCGTCATTGTCAAATCTTCTGATAGTGCTAGCAGTTGTGTATCCAGCTAGCACTTGAGCCATTTGGTTATAGATGTTCACTTTTTTTGAAACCTGGTTTACGTTGGATGCGGAAAGTGACGCGGTGGGTGTAGTCGAAAGGCCCACTGTGACATCCAGCAAATGGTTTGAAGAGGAAGATAAGTGAGGGTAGTCGTAAATAGATTGAAACATACCGTGCGTGTATGTTTTAATATTTAATTCTCTTCCTGATGTAGACGATGTAGCGTATGTTCCTGACAATAAAGTTCCAGTAATTGGCACTGATTCATGCAATATGGTTCTTGAAATGTCTATGTCATCTTGTGTTAGCGATTTATAAGAAATTTGACTCATTTTTTTCTCCTGGTCTTTAACTAAAAATTAACTCTTTTTTATAATTCTAATTGGGATATCAATTGAATATCCGGTAGTCATACCCTGAACACTGATACTCGTATCAATGAACTTGTAGCTTGAAATTGTTTGTCCTCGATATGTTAGGTTGGATCCGGTTGAGCCCAATTTTGTAAAAAACGAATTAGAAAATTGAACCTCATCTGTAACTCTTGGGACAAATTGTAAAACTCTTCCTAGGGGCCCCTGAAACATTTCGTTTTCTTCTATCTCTGTCGTGTTTTCTGTTGCGTTGTCGTTTATTAGGTTTCTTGATCTAAAGGCGCCATTCCTAGGCTCCACTATCGGAGATCCGGGCAGCCCAGTAACAATGTAGTATGTTGCCACGTAATCATCGTCAAGGTACTGTTCAGATAAAATTGGACTAAAAGAGTTGTAATTTTTTAGGCCGCGGGGTAACTGTAGCTTTAAGAGACGATTATCTACTTTGATCAAATAGGCTGTCTCGTATAGAGATCTATCCATTTCATGTAAAACAGTTCTTCCATCTTCAGTGCTATCTATACCTTGATCAACATTTATACATTTTGTGCTAAATCGCGCGTTGTCTTCTGCCCTAAACATTCCAGGAATAAATCCAGCTTCTGCCCGGGCGGTTGCTGTTGGATTCGCTTTTACGGTGTCTCGGTCTGCCAAAAGCAAAAATCCATTATTACTTGATGATGGCTTGACTTCTTCTACTTTGTCGTTAATCTTTAAGATTGGCATGTACAGCAGATCTGTTCTTGAGAAAGTAAGAAGCCTTGTTTTCATAAGGGACTCGTTACTTGTAAATGCTTCAAGAATAGGTGTCTGCATTATCTCCAAGTCATAAAACAGAGACCCGCGGGTATCACTAGTGTTGTATAGGCCATAATTTATTTCTTCATCACCAAGAGCAAACTGAGTTACATTGAAAACCCCCTCTGCTAATCTTTTTCTTCCCAAGTCAGTTAAAACTGCATCCAACAGGATGTCTCCTGAATTATCTAAAAACGCCATTAATTTGCTCCTTTCAAATCAAAATCACTAATAAATAGTTATTTACTTGTATTTTATCTTGTATTTATATTACGCCCAAGATAAATAATTTTTAAAATCAATATCTCGATTTATTAAAATCGGATAAGTTAAATTAGTTTTATGTTTCCTGTACCTTTCCACGCACTTGTAATATTGACATGGGTGTGGTACATTTTCTGTCGCCCATAAATTATTATGTATCTGCTTTGCTCTTCTATAGCAAGAAATTTCTTCTCCATTTTTATATATTTCCCGGCATATAGTTACCATTGTATTTTTAACTTTGGTTATATTTTTATCACAGTTCATTCCAGTACATTGCCCTGTTCTAACTGTTTCTTCGCAAGCAATCTGCATACCCTTACAGAGATTACCCATCGATAAGTACTCTTCTGGCAAATCTGTGTATAAGCAGTCTATAAGAGTTCTATTCTTAAACCCTAAATTAGTTGCCGTTATCATTATATTTTCTAATAAATCTTTATCATTGAGTGGCCCTGAAATTTGAATGTCTACATCCCAAGATTGACGGCTTTCGATGGCGCCGCCCATGAGCCATAATTTATAGCTACCAAAATCATCAATTTCTGAATATAAATCTTCTTTCCAGTTGTTCAAATTTATAGGATCAGGGGCGAGCCATGGTATAGAAGTTTCGCAAGGGCCCTTACAGTAATGAAAGTAATTTATGCCCACTGTATTATTTCCATAAAATTTGTGTCTTTAGTTATTTCAACTATTGGATTTTTATAAAAATTATTTTGCATTTTTTTAATTATCCTGGGTACGATGACGGTGCATTTTTTATATAGCAATTCTGTACCTCCAAATATAGCATCTTTAGATGCGTCATGCCATTTATCGTTTAAATGGCTAAATACAATTTTATTGCCTCTTACAATTGTTCTACCGTATTTAACCATGTTATCTATAGCATGGGTGTCGACACAAGATTTTAGAGTACAGTAACCATTTTGCAGATAACTGTTGCAGGCTATCTCAAAGTGGTTACATGGGCTTTTTTCAAGTATTCTATCGGCGGGGGGACTAACCCAATGTAAATCTATATATTGCCTGTTTTTGAAGCCGGCAGTGAGTGCAATCTCCATGACTCTTTCTAATTGTTTTGGGTTGCTGTATTTATTAGCCATCATGAGATCTATATCAAAACATCTTGCATTCTGGAGGGAAGATCCATGAAGAAAATATCTGAACTGAGTGACTTCATTGTGACTGAAAAACTCTTCTTTCCAAGAATTCAGATATTGGGGGTCTGGTCTAAACCAGGGCACCGTTGTTTGAATGTTACCCACTTTATAGTAAAAATTTTTTGCCTTAACTGGTACTAACATAGTTTTATCATATCACAAAAATTAAATTTATTTATATTTTATTTAAATAAATTTTAGTAGCCTGTCCTTCCTGTCGTCCGGCGCGGAATAAGCATCGATGTTGCGCTTCGAGAAGTCGTCGTGGTGGTGGTGGGTATCCCAGCAACAGCAGCTAGCTGCTGCAGTGTGTTTGCGCTTGGCATTACGACGCCGACGGGTTGCGTTTGGCTACTATTGCTCGTGCTCGCTTGTTGCCCCGGCAGTGTCAAAGTTGTGCTTGAGGCGGGTCGTATGGCGCCGGACTGTCGTTGTAAATTTATGAATTGGGCGACTGCCTCTACAGTGGGCTCGGTGGATTGTCCCTGTTGTGCCTCTTGGGGGTCTAGAGTACTGCTGCCGATCATCAAACCCTCGGGATCTACTTGGGCGAGGGAACCTCTCACATCGATGATGACTTGCCCAGGGAGAACTCTGTTTAATTGATTTTGCACCGCGTCGTCGACAGCGGCGTCTGAGATAAATGGAAGTGTCCCAGCAAAAGGGGTCATGGGTACGAAATCGACGGTCTCGTCACTACTGAGAGTCATAGTCTCGGACCCGAAAGCACTCTGGCCAGCAACCACTGAAAGGTCAAATACAAGGTCGCTTGAATCTTCTTCGTTATTTATGACGATATCTGGTCTGGTCGTAATTCCATCTCCGTGACAGCCTCTCTCGCCCATGGCCAAAAGCTCATCAGATCGTTGAGCGTTTTGGACTCGACGTCCTAGCCTATCCAAACTAAGGTTGTCAGCACACTCTAAATTATAGTTGTCTATCTCATCTGGTGCACCAATTACAGATTTCCGGTAGTTGAAAGTAGTGTTAATATCAAAAGCATTGCCAGAAGATAAAGATCTTATTCTAAATTTAAAACGTCGCCCCCAGATACGATTACTCGCAGGGCCAAGGTTTACATTTTGCATATCGCCTGGTGCAGTCGTTAAATCAATGTTATTGCCGTTTTCAGTGCCAGTGGCTCCTGTTCCGGATCCGGCCGCTCTGGCAATAATGTTCATCCCCCGGCTCAAAGTCGCTCTTGCGGCGGTGACTGAGGCGCCTGTGGGAGCGCCAAGATTGAATCTTGTATGTTCTCTTGCTAGGCCTATGTGTATAAATTTATCATAAGCAATTAAATCGTCAACTCTTCTTTGTGATAAAGAAACAATATCAAAAAATATGTGAGATCCATCACCATAATTACTGTGGACAAACTTATACACTGGACTTGGGTTTGATATTCCCCCAGAATTAATTGCTCTAAAAATTATATACACACAAGTATTTACTGGTAAATTAACATCGAAAAGAGGGGAATTTGCGTCCACCTCTACAACAGAGCCTACTGAAAAATTATTATAACTATAAGGCATATAATCTTGATCTTCTGGGATAATATATATCATTTGATATAATGATGGGCGTTCAAAAGAAGAAAAATTTAATTCTCCTTGGAAAACAGAATTTCCTTCGACTGCATCTGAGGAAAGCTGCTTTCTTGCCGTATCGTTTATCATTTCTATATCTTTTTCTAAAATTGGAATAGGAACGGCATTAAAATCTCCGCTAGATGGACTCATTTGAAAATAAACTGGCTCCGGAAAAGAATCAGTATATCTTCTGGACCTAGTAGCCATGGCAGTCGGGTATATTGGTGGTCTCGTATTAGTTGAAGTGACTATAGTCTCTTCATAATACGGAGCTTCTATAATTCTCATCTCTGGAGTTACAACCATATCAAACGCAATTGTAACTTTTTCGTCTAAATCCCACCTGCGAATCTTTTTCTCTGGTTCGGACATATCACTCACATCTGCGCCGGTTGCACCGGTAGCAGCACCAGATTGCGCGCCGATTGACCGAATAATAGCCTCACCATTGAAATTAATCGTGGTGAGATATTCTCCCGGGCGAAATTTATCATCGTATACGTACCTTTTGGCGTTCGCATAATTATAATAATATTTTGCGCCGAAGACTATATTTATAGTGTATATCCTATAAGTGTAACTTTTACCAGATATAACCTGAGAATCGTAAAATGTAAATTCATCTATTTTAGAGGTGTTCATAAAGTAAAAATCTTGCAACTTTATTCCGCTGGCTGTATCAATTTTCTCCACCCTATATGCAAGGACCTCTGAGACGCAAGGTGTTCCGTTAAATATTTCATATGATTTTCTGAATATATTCTCTGGGGTGAACGCGGGGTCGTACAAAATGACAGTCCCCAAATTTTGTTTAAAACCCCCAAGCGTGACGCTGCCATCAAGTGCATCAATGCTGTGGTTGTTAAATAAATCATAAAATTTGGCCCTTAAGACTTCTCCCGGGGTGGTGGCGCCTTGAGTTCCTAAAAGATCTGCAGCTGCATATTCTACATAGTGTTCAAATCCCAGAGGATAACTATTCGTATCAATATCAAAATTATATTGAGGTTGGTTCAAGTAAGGAATGTTTTCTATCATTTTTCTCATTGTTTGAATCGGGCACTGATATTCATTTGGACGCAAGTTTACAGCTGCAAGGTCTGCTTGGGCACTGAGGGTATAGGAATTTAATTCTGGGTTGTTTAAGGAGTTATCTAAAATTTGTGTATAATGTGTAGAATTAGCAGGGGTCAGCTGGTCAATCATTTCAAAAAGAAGAAAGTCCATGGAGTGCTTGGAAAACACATCTGCGATCAAAGAACTGTGGGACATTTTAAACTTTATTTGGTTAAGAACATTAACATTTGCATGCACCCACCTATTCATCATCGGCGTCGGAGCCACGGGCGAATCATCACCGAGATTCTCAACCTGATCCGACAACATATTAGGGTGCTCTATCGCATTACGTATATCTTTGTTTATCTCGTCCATTTCCACAACTTTTCTTGCAGGAAATTTTTGTATTATATCTTGGACACAGGCATCAGGATCGCCATTAGCATTTGACAATCGAAACGCCTGGGGACGAATATCTCCTATCCCGTAATCTGTAACATATTGTCTATAAACACTTTTTTTGCTAATTTCACCATTTTGCAAGCCTGCAAGAGTTTGGCTTTCGGGCCTAATATTATATGTTGCAAGACTAACCAAGTTAGATCTAACTTGTGCCTCTGCTATATCATTATTCATTAAACTAGCCATATATCCTGTATACCCTACTGGTGCTACAAAGGTGTGGTCAAACTTAAATCTGTTTTCCCCTATATGGTAAGCAATATATTCTGGAACGTTGCTAATTGCTTCCTCAACATTCAAGCCGTAAACTACACTGTGCCTGCTTGAAAGAGAGGATGCGGGGGGCAGTCTTATTTTTGAACTGGCAAGACGATCTGCATTTAAAACTACAGTGGTTCTATACTCTCCTTGGTCTCCAGAGAACGCTTCATCAATATCTGATGTGTCGGTAATCCTAGCCGCGCTTTCCGCCGCACCCTGAATAACCAACGACATGCCTCGCCGTGCGGCTTGATCGTGAATGCCTCTCGAAGGATCTTCTGGCTCTGAACCGGTTGCTCCGGTTGCTCCGGTCGCCCCCGTTGAAGCTCCGGTGACCTTTTGCATATGCTGACGTGTAACTTCTGGCTTTCCGTCCCTTGTCGCAAGATGGTCGAAAACCCCACCAACTACATATCTGAGGTCGTCGACTAAATTTGAAGCTTCTGAAGAAAAGTTATAATTTTGCACCTGTGCCTCTTCTTTAAGTCTTGCTATAAAATCAAAATTTGGGCCTATAAAATCATTATAATAATTTTGCTGTGGGATCATATAATTTTTTCTTCCAAAAGAAGCGGCAAATCCTCCAGAGCCAGCGCCGGTTGCGCCAGTTGCGCCCGTGCCACCAGGGCCTTGGCGGCGCAATCTTGGAATTATTGAAGTCCTTTCAAATATAAAATCAGATGGTAGTGGCGCTGTGTTCACGCCTAATAGCCCAGTTGATGGCGCTGAAGCACCGGCGTTTGAAACATATTGTTCTGATGGGTCTCTATCATCACAAAAACTATCTGAAAAGCCTGCACGATATGTTGCAGCATTTTGCGCGCCGGTGGCGCCAGTTGCACCCGTAGCACCTGTTGATACTTGGCCGTCGCCATCAGCCCAATCAACACCGGTAGCAGCTGTGTTAGTGCCTGTGGCGGCATAGCCAGTGCCTGATGTAATGGCCGCCTTATCTCCGCCAGTTGCCGTGCCTTCGCCACCGCCGACGTCCAGCACTGGAAGATCTTCCAAAGTCCCGCCCCTCCATTGACTTCCGTAAAAAGGGTCATCGGGGCTGCCGGCGCCGGTATCGGCTTCTCCTTCACCGGAGCCGAAATTGAGTAGTAAAGCATCGGGATTCAGCAGCTGGTCAGCACCATCTTGGGCCTTGAAGGCTTCATCAGCATCGACCGCTGCGTCGAAACCTTGAAAACTTATTTGGTTCATACCTTGGTTGAACTGGATCTGTTCACCATCTCCTTGCTCTTCCTCATCAGGAAGAACCAAGGTGTCTGGCCGGTTGACTCTGAGTAGGATATCGGGATCCAGCAGCGGGTCAGCAGCTTCAGCTTCTTCGACCACCGCTGCCGCGGCAGCTGCAGCCTGGAGGGTGCTGAAGTCTGGTGGAATAACCGCACCGAGGATAGAAGAGGCGTTTTGAGATTGTTGAGCTACATCGTCGGCGCTTTCGGCTGCGGTGCCAGGCATCTCCGGCAGCACCTCAAAGGCGGACATGTCCGGACCGAGTTGGCCAATGGCGGCATTGCGAACCGCAGCTATGCCGTCGTTGTTTCCACTGGAAGCTTCATCCTGCTGGGCATCAACAAGGATTTGAAATTGATTGTTATCTGCAGGTGGTATAACGGCGTTTGCCACCTGCCTGATGGTGGAAGTGTCTGCTTGTTGAGGTTGCACAACAATACCCACATCCGGCTCCGGGGTGCCGACTGCAGCTGCGATACCTGCGATAGCCGCCATGCCGCTGGCATTGACGCGTTCGGAAGTTTCAGTTTCACTGTCGTCGGTTGTGGTAGGAGTCTGGCCAGCAAATGGCAGGCCTAGGCCCGCGAAGTTTAAATTCGCCGAGGTGGACAAGGGAGACGTATTAGCTTTTGGAACAGACTGAGGTTGTATTACCATACTATTGGCATTTGCATTTTGTGCTGGAATAGACTGGACAGCTGCAGCGACTTGCGCGAGCATATTGG
>MDTG01035627.1_pt1 | contig 30987 bp, 30 predicted proteins | sample 811421 | NCBI WGS metagenome assembly MDTG01 (sample SAMN05326645, study PRJNA326480) | marine metagenome | isolation source: seawater | place: Pacific Ocean: South East | collected 2011
CTGTTCAATATTTGTTGAAGTTTCATTTGATAATTCTGAATTTACCTCAGAATTTTTCTTTAGCAATATTTCAAGTAATTTACCTATTTCTTTACTTAAATCTTTTCTATCTATAACCCTATCAACAAAGCCATGTTTTTCAACAAACTCTGCTGTTTGAAAATCAGGACTTAGTTCTTCTTTAACAGTTGCTTGAATAACCCTTTTTCCAGCAAATGCAATAAGGCACCCTCTTTCAGCAAAATGAACATCTCCTAGCATTGCAAAAGAAGCAGTAATTCCTCCAGCAGTTGGATCTGTGAAACATACAATATAAGGTAAATTATTTTTTTTTAGTTCATTAATTGCTAATGTTGTTCTTGTCATATTTGCCAAAGCGATTGGAGACTCAAACATTCTTTGCCCTCCTCCGCATGGAAAAAATATATATGGTGTATTATTGTCTATTGCCTGCTGTGCTCCATAAATTATTGCCTCTCCTTCAGCAGCACCAACAGAACCACCAATAAATTCAAAATTTGAGGCTCCCGCAATTACTTCTATGCCATTGATTTGACCTTTGGCTATCAAAACACCACAAATTTGATTAGTTTTTTTTTTTGCTTGTTGTAGTCTTTCTTTATAAGTTTTTGTGTCTTTCCAATTCAAAGGATCTTCTGTGGGAATAGGTGTTTCTAAAATTTCGTATTTATTTTTTCCAAAAAAAATATCAAATCTTTGTTTAGAGCTTATGCGATGGTGTTTTCCACATAAAATACAGACCCATAAATTTTCTTCTAAATCTTTTTTTAATACTGGACCCTTGCAACAGCTTGTCCAATCTGAATTCTCAATTTCACTTTTGGATGGTCTTTTTTTTAAGACTTTTTTTATTTTTTCACCAAAATTTAATGCTTTAGTTATCCAATTCATAAAATTTTATTTTTTAATTTAAAAACCATATTACTTAAATTTGTGACCGGATTTTGTCTTTTTTTCAAACTTCTAGTTATTTCTTTACATAATGCACTACCTACTACCAATCCATCAGCATTTTTTAATTTTGAAATAGTTTTTTCAGTAATTCCAAAGCCAATCACACAATTTTTTTTTGGGTTAATTTTTTTAATAGCATAGTAATTTTTGATAATTTTTTTAGGAGAGACTTTTAACTTACCCCCTGTGGTAGATAACATACTTATATAATATATCATTTCATGCGAGTCTTTAATAATTTTTTTCATTCTGTCTTTTGTTGTAGTAGGTGACAATAATTGAATAAAATTAATTGATTTTTTTTTACATTTAAAAGCAAATTTTTTATTTTCTGGCCAAGGTAAATCTACTACAATTAAACCGTCAACACCTACATCTTTGCATTTTTTTATAAAAAAATTTTCTCCAAATTGATAAATCATATTATAATAACCCATAAGGATGACTGGTTTTGAATATTTAGTTTTTTTAAATTTTTTTACAATTTGAAAAACATCCTTAGTTTTAATGCCATTTTTGATTGCTCTATAAGCACTTGTTTGAATCTGTCCACCATCTGCAATCGGAGTATTATGTGGAAATCCAATTTCACATATATCAACGTACTTAGAAATTGCTTTAAGGATATCGAGTGATTTTTTTTTGTTATTATCTCCTGCCACGGTATATGTTAATAACGCAGGTCTATTTTCATCTCTACATTTTTTAAATGCTAATGAGATATTTGAATTCATTATATATATGTTCCCAATCTACTTTTAATAATATTTTTATCTTTCCAGCTGTGTCCACATGAATTTACACAACAAATAGTATCTTTGCTTAATTTTGGAGCTACCTTAATTACTTCTGCAAATGCATGACTTGGCTCAAGTGAGGGACTGATGGATTCCATTGATGATACTAGCTTATATGCTTTTAAGGCCTCCTCATCTGTTGCTGAGGTGTATCTAGCCCTTTTAGAGTCTTTTAGAAAACAATGTAATGGCGAAACTCCACTATAATCAAGCCCGGCACTTATAGACTCTGTTTCTTCAATTTGTCCATCAGAGTTTTGCACAACATATTGCATAGCGCCATGAAGAATCCCAAGTTTTGAATTGTTTGATAATGGAGCAGCATGCTTGTTCGAATTGGCAGGACCACCAGCTTCGATTCCAATTAATTCTACTTGTTTTTTATTGTAGCTAATAAATTCATTCCAAAAACCGTAGCTTGAACTGCCTCCTCCTACACAATTATATAATTTAAGTTTTTTTGGAACTTTACCAAACTCTTTTTTAATTTGAATAATTAATTCCCTTGAAATTTGTGAAGTACTCCATCCACAAATTTTAACAAAAATATTTGGCCCTACGGTTGATCCCACACACATATGAGTAGTGTCGCAGTTTGATACCCAGTATCTCATACATTCACTAACTGCATCAATAAGTGTCTGACTACCACTGTAAACAGGCACTATTTCAGCTCCATTTTTTCTCATCGCATCACAGTTTGGTTTCTGTCTTTTTATATCTTTTGCACCCATAAATATTTTACATTTAAGACCAAATTTTTTTGCCGCCATGCTCAACATTTTTCCCGCATAGCCTGCTCCCGTATCTCCAACTATAAATTTTTTTCCTGCTCTTTTTGCAATCAGGCAGTGCACAGTTGCGTTATAAATTTTATGTGCTCCACCATTTGCCTCAGAAACAACTTTAGTCCAAATTTGTGCCCCGCCAAGGTAATTTGTTAGATTTTGAAGTTTTATAAATGATGTAGGTGCGCCAACCCAATTATTAAAATAATAATCTCTTTGTTTAATAAAATTTTTATCTTTTCTTAATTTATTAAATAAATTTGTTAAGTCCTCTACTGGTTTTTTAAGAGTTTCAGGAATATAATTTCCTCCAAATTTTCCACCCCAAAAACCAAATTTATCATGTTGATCTATAAGTGGAACTTTTTTTTTTATTTTCATTTTTGGTTTTTTTTATGTTTTCTAAAAAAATATTTATTTTAAAAATATCTTTTTTTCCCAATGTTTCTAAACTACCAGAGATATCTATAATATCTGATATTTTTGAATATTTATCAAGCCTCTCGTCATATTGAATATTGCCTCCAATCATTTTTTTTATATTTGTTGGCACATTATTAAGCAATTTATGATCAAAACTTAAAGATTTTTCATAACCTTTCGAATCAAATAAAATTATTTCAGAAATATTTTTAAATTCTTTATAATTTTCAACATCATAAATATTCTTAACTGTTATTGCGGAAATTATTTTTTTTTTATATTTATCCTTAATATTTTTTGTTCTTTTAGGACTAACATCATATAATTGATAATAATCAAAATTAAGATAATTTAATTTTTCTAATATTCTATCATCAGGACTTACTAGTACAGAAACAAAATTTATTTTTTTCTTATTTACATTAATTAATTTTCTAAGCTTTTCAAAAGGAACATATCTTTTTGATTTTTTATAATTAGTTATAAAGCCAATATACTTTGGAGGATATTTATGATTAATTATATAACTTAAAGTATTTATATCTTTGATACCGCAGATTTTTGCATCCATTATTATTTTAAATGATCTATTAAATGTTGAACATTTTTTTTAATATTTCCTTTTGTAATTGGTCTGCCAATTACCAACCAATCACTTCCATTCGTAAATGCTTTTTTGGGAGTCATTACTCTTCTTTGGTCATTAGTATTTGAATTAAATCTTATACCTGGAGTTATTACTTCTTTTTTGAAAACTTTTTTTACAACTTTAATTTCGTGAGCACTACAAACCAATGCATCGAGATTTGCCTTTGAAGCAAGCTTTGCTTGCCACAAAACTAAATCTTTAATTTTTTTTCCATATCCAATTTCTTTTAATCTTTTATTATCTAAAGATGTTAAAGTGGTTACACCGACTATTTTTACTTTTCCAGATATTTTTTTAACTGCTTTAAGAGCATTTAAACCTGAGCTAATATGAATTGTTAAATATTGTAAATTTAAATCCCTCAAAGCTTTTATCGTAGAAACACATGTATTTGGAATATCGTTAAGTTTTAAATCTGCAAATATAATTTTATTTTTTATTTTAGATAAAAATGATCTACCATCTTTTGAATTTAAAAATTCTAGTCCAAACTTATAGCCAATTTTTAATTTTGTTGTTTTGGTAAATTTAATAATTTTTCTTACCTTATTTATGCTTTTAGTATCACAAGCAATAAATATTTTTTTATTTTTCATTTAAATCTTGTAACCATTTTTTAGACATCTTAAATTGGATTGTAATTTTTTCTGGAACCTTTACTTGTTCATTGGTTTTAGGATTTCTAGAAATTCTTTCTTTTTGCACTTTAGACTCTAAAGTAAATATATCTCTTAGTTCTATTCTTTCTTGATTATTAAGAGAATTTTCAATTCTAGATAAAATAATTTCAGATACTTTAATTAAATCTTTCTTTAAAAAACCTGGATAATTATCTGATAAAATATCAATTATTTCTGATTTTACTATTGCCAAATTATCTTATTCTTCACTTTTTTTTTTATTCTTTTCTAATTTATCAGAAAGTGATGAAAATGGTAGATTTTTTCCAGATAAAGGGGATGAAAATTTCGATACGGCCTCTTTATTTTGTATTTCTTCAAGTAATTTTATGCTTAGAGATACTTTTCTTTTATTAAAATCTATCTCCGATATTGCGGCATCAATCCTTTCTTCTCCTACAAATCTAGATGGTCTTGCATCAGCTGCATTAATTGCTATTTGAGACTTTTTAATTAATATATCTAATTCTGAACCTTCTGGTCTTACAGTTAGTCCTTTATTATCAGAAGAAATGACTTTTACAGTAATTACTTCTTTTACTTTCTTATCCTTAAAGAAACTTAATGGATCAACTTTTGTTTGTTTTAAACCAACTCTAATTTTTTTTTCGTCTTTCTTAATTTCTAGAACTTTTACTTTTAACTCTTGTCCTTTTTTATATTTTTTTAGTTCTTTTTCAGGATTTTCTTGGAATGAAAGATCGTTAGAATGTAAGAAAACATCTAATTCAAATTCTTTTATGTTTATATAAATTGCATATTCGTTTATACTTGAAATATTTCCTTGAACATCACTACCTACTGGGTATTTTTTTTCAAACATTTCATAGGGATTATCTTTTGTTAATCTATGAGAAATTGCAACTCTTCGTTTGTCCTTATCTATTTCTGTTATAAAACATTCAATGGTGTCTCCCACTTTAAATAATTTTTTTGGACTTATATTTTTTTTTGTCCAGCTTATTTCACTAGAATGTAGCAAAGTACTTAGTCCAGGTTCTAATTCACAAAAACATCCATAGTCAGTTATTTTAACAACTTTTACATTATATTTTTTATTTAACTCATAGTTTGAAATATGTTCAAATGGATCTGGAGACAGTTGTTTTATTGAGCATCCTACTTGTAACTTTTCCTTATCTACAGAAATAACTAATAAATCATGTTTTTCACCAATATTAAAAACTTCATCAGGATGATTTATTCTAGAATAAGATATCTCTTGAAGATGAACCAAAACATCTAGCTCACCATTATTAACACCAAAAAAACACCCAAATGAACTATAGCCTTTAACTACAGCATCTTTTATTACATCCCCAACTTTATACTTTTCAATTATTTTTGATTTATCTTCTTTTTTATTTGAAGAAATAATTTGTCTTCTAGAAACACATGCGTTACCTCTTATTTTATCTAATTTTATTAGTGCAAATTTTTGAGGTTCATTCATTAGATGAGATATGTCTTTTAGTGGTTTATCTGAAATTTGTGATCCAGGACAAAACATTAAAGAGCCTGTATCAATATGTTCGACGATTACACCTCCTTTACATTTACTCGTAATTTTTCCCATTATGGGTTCATTTTTTTCATATGCTTTTTCTAGTTCCAGCCAGCCTTTTATTTTTTTTGCTTTAGATGCAGAGGCAATTACTTCGCCATTTCTATCTTCAATTCTTTCTAAAAAAATTGGTATTTTTGACCCCAACTTAATTTCATCTTTTAAATTTAATGTTTTTAATTCATTTATATCTAAAATTGGCTCAGATTTAAGTCCATTTACAAATAAAAATACAAATTTTTCTGTAATCTTTGTTACAGTGCCTTCAATAACTTTTCCTTCTTCAACATTATTTTTTGATAACTGTGAATTTAGCAATTGTTCAAATTCTTTAGATGCTTCAGAATTTAAATCTTTAAATATTTCCATATTTTTTAATCAAACTTTTTTGTACTAACTTAATAATTTTGTCGTTCATTTGTTTTATTGTTAAATTAGTGGTGTCAACTAATACAGCACCTTTTACGAAAATCAAGGGGCTTTCTTTTCTATTTTTGTCATTAAAATCCCTTAATTTTAAAGATTTTTTAACTTCATTTAAAGTAATATTTTTGTTAATTTTTCTAAATTCCTTCAATCTTCTTTTGGCCTTTTCTTTTATTGAGCATTTAAAAAAAATTTTTAAGTCTGCCAAAGGCATTATCTTTGATGCAATATCTCTTCCCTCTATTATTACTTTATCATTTTTTTTAATAAAATTAGTTTGAAAGTTTTTTAATGCATTTCTTATATATTTTTTTTTTGCAATTATTGAAGCTAGATTAGTAACATCGGAAGAATAAATATTTTTGTTATTTAATTTTTTTATTGAAATATTTCTAGATACTTTAATTATAAAATTCTTTGTAAACTTATTGTTATTTTTAATTATTCTATATGATAGATACCTATAAAGTTTACCTGAGGAAAGTAATTTAAATCTAAATTTTTTTGCTATAAATTTACTACCTGTAGTTTTACCAGATGCACTGCTTCCATCAACAGCTATTGAAAATTTTATATTTCTTCTTATCAATTTAATTTTGCTCCAAAAGTTTTAAGCATTTTAACAAAAGTTGGAAATGATGTTTTTATTGAATCAACATCATGTATTTTCCATTTACCCCCTAACGCTAAAGCTGCAATTATTGATAACATACAGGCCCTATGATCTTTATCAAAGTTTTTAATTATATATTTTCTATTTAGTGTAAGATTTGGATTACCAAATATTTTTAAACTATCCTTTGTTACTTTAGTTTTAATTCCAAGCTTAATTAAAAAATCATTTGCAAATTTAAGTCTATCAGTTTCTTTATTTCTTAATTCACCAATTTTTTTAAATTTTGACACGCCTTTTGTCACAGCACAAACTAGAAAAATTAACAAAAACTCATCAATAGAACTACTATTAAATTTTATTGGGCAATTAATTGACTTTAGTTTTTTTGCACTTTGCACAGATATATCAGCTATAGTTTCTCCTTTATAAATTTTTTTATTTTTTAATTTTATTCTAGCATTCATTAGATTTAGTATTTGAATAATTCCAGATCTCGATTTACTTACATTAATATTTTTTATTAATATTTTAGATTTTTTTGACAATAACGTAAGGACTATAAAAAAAGAACTAGAGCTAATATCTCCAGGAACATTATATTCAAATCCTTTAAAATTTTTTTTACCTCTATAAAAAATTATTTGAGAATTGTTTTTTTTTACAATTTTAATTGGTAATTTTAATTCTTTAAACATTTTTTCCGTATGATCTCTTGACGGCTTACAGTAAATTTTAGTTATGCCTTCTGTTTTCATAGCTGAAAGCAAAATGCAGCTTTTTACTTGAGCGCTTCCCTTTGATTCAATATAATTTATTGGTCTTGAAAAATTAGTTCCTTTTACTTTTATAGGTAATTTAAAATTTTTTGAATCTATAACTTGTCCAAATAATCTCATTGGTTTAACTACCCTATAAAAGTCTCTTTTTGATAAACTTTTATCACCTTTAATTATAACTGAATTATTTGTGTTAATAAGAAGTCCAAAGATTAATCTAGCTAGTGTCCCTGAATTACCTGCATCAATAACTGTATTATTTTTAAAATTAAATCCATTAAATCCTTTTCCATAAATTTCACATTTATTTCTTTTAAATTTATAATTTATTCCAAGTTTTTTTATTGCATTTAAGGAATTTTTTACATCTTCAGAATTTAACAGGTTATAAGCAACTGATTTTCCAATTGCTTGTGAAGCTAATAATACAAATCTTATAGAAATGCTTTTATCACCAGGTATATAAATTGTTTTATTATAATTTTTTATTTTATTATTTATATTTAATATTGATTTCATTGAATGAATTAGTTGATACTAAATGTATCACCAAAATAGAGATTTCTAGCATTAGAATTATCCAATAGTTCTGACGGAGTACCTTGGGCAGCTATTTTCTTGTTTGCTAAAATTATTGCTCTGTCTGAGATCGCAAGTAGATCACGTGCAGCATGATCAGATATTATACAACATCTTTTGTTGTTTTCTGTTTGTAAATTTACAATTGTTTCTTGAAGATCTCTTGTTGACATAATATCTAAACCTTGAAAAGGCTCATCCATTAAAATTATTTTTGGATTAGACATTAAAGCCATAGCTATACTTAATTTTTTTCTTTGACCACCAGATAAATGTTTTGATTTAATATTTTTTACTGAATCTAATTCAAATTTCGATATCATTTTTTCAACCTGGAAACTTCTTTCTTCTTTTTTTTCAATTACAATCTCACTGATAGCATTTAAATTTTGTAGACAAGTCAAATTTGAAAAAGTTCCGCCTGATTGTGGTACTAAATTTAATCCAAATTCTAATGCTCTTTTATAAATTGGAACGTCATTTACATTTTTTTGATCTATTAATATATCTCCATAATTTGGCTTAACTAGTCCCATTATTATATTAAATAAAGAAGATTTTCCTACTCCATTTGGGCCAAGTAATCCACATATTTCACCTTCTCTAATATTTAATGAAATATCATCTAAAATTTGTCTTTTGTTAAAAGATAAAGAAATTTTTTTAAGAGAAATTTTATTAATTTGTTTTTTGAACGTGGTAATTCTAAATTTCTTAATTAAAGCCATTTATTTAATTTTTAATTATTTTAATTTTTTCTTCTTTTTTAAACATATCTATTTTTATATCACCAGAAATTAAATTTAAAGAGACTTTGTCTGCCGATGCTTTAACACTATCATCCAAAAATTTAATATTATTATACATAATTGCCAGATTATCTTTGAATAGTAAATCTAAGTTGTCAGAATAAACTTCACTTTGCTTAAAACTACCATAAACATTATCATAAAAAAAGGTATCAAAATTTTTTGAATTATATATAGCATAGTCTGATTTAATTCTTACTTGAGCTTTATTTTTAAGGTTTATTATACCAACCACATTGTTTAGTAAAATTTCATTTTCAGAATCTATAACTACTTCGCCAGTTTCAGCCTCAAGAAAATATTCATTTCCATTTACATCAAATGATTTATAGCTTAAATTTTTAATAGTATTTGTAATATTTTGGGCATTTATAATATTTTCATCTTGATTTTTATTTTCTATATCTGCAGTTTTATTTTCCTCTATATCCAGGTCTAAAACTTCCTGCGTGTCAGTTAGAAATGTGTTTTTTACAAAATAACCTATAAAAATAATTAAAATTATAATTAACGTTAGCTGAAAATTTTTTTTTACATCCATTTACTCTATATTTGCTTTTAAAATATTATGAATAGATAGTAACCCTACAGTTTTATTTTTATTTTTTTCATCATGTATACATAGGCAAGTGATCTTTTTATTATTCATTACCGACAAAGCCTGAGCTGCTAATGTGTTAATATTCACAGATATTGGGTTTTTTTTCATTATTTTTTTTGCAACAAGATTATTAATATTATTATTTCTCTTTGATATTCTTTTGATATCTCCATCACTAATTATTCCTACTGTTTGTTTTCTTTTATTTCTTACAACCAAGACACCCAGATTAAATTTATTCATTATGCTCAGGGCTTTATTCATTAAAATATTTTCATTAATAAATGGAATTTTATTTTCTTTGATCATTAAATCTTCAGCAGTTTTTAATTTGGCGCCTAATGTTCCGCTTGGATGAAATTTTTTAAAATCAATTTTGCTAAATTTTCTATGCTTCATTGTTGCAATTGCTAAGCAATGTCCAATACTTATACTCATGATGAGGCTTGATGTGGGAACGATTGAGTTGGGGTCTGCTTCTCTTATGTTTGGTATGAATAAATTTAAATCGCAGGCTTTTGCAATTGAAGAATTAATCTTTGACACAATACCTATAAGCATAATCTTTCTTCTTTTACAGAAATTGATTATAGGAAAAGTTTCTGAAGTTTCTCCACTATATGAAATTAATATGACAATATCATTTTTTTGAATAGCCCCCAAAGACCCATGGCCAGCATCATTAGCATCAATGAAAAAACTTGAAATGCCAACCGAAGAAAATGTACTGCTCAAGATAGATCCAACTGCACCTGATTTACCAGTTCCTGAAAATATAACTTTACCATTTTTTTTATTTAATATTATTTTTACAATTGCATTAAAATTAGAATTAATTGATTTATTTAATAGTTTTATTGCCCTAGTCTCTTCTAAGATAACTTTTTTTGCTATTTGTTTAAAGTTCATTTAATTTTAATGTTCAAATGTTTGTATTTTAAATCCTGAAATTTCCATATCTACTAGTGTAGGTATAACTTTCATACATTTTTCAAAAAGTTCAAATCTTTTTTCTCTTTTTAACATTTCTACAAGTTTTTTTTTAATATCAAACAAATATTCCGTATCCTGTGCTGCATATGCAATCTGTTTTTCTGATAGATTTGGACTTCCCCAGTCACTCTGCTGCTCTTTTTTTGATATATCTTTTCCGCATAAATCTTTTACCAAATCCTTATACCCATGATAATTAGATGCAGTTCTTGCTAATTTTGAAGCCAATTTAGTGCAAAAAATATTTTCTGGTTCGACATTTAGATGATATTTAAGCCATAATAAATCTTGTCTTGCGTAATGCATAATAAATTGTGTTGAGGAATTAGATAAAACTTTTTTTAAATTTGGAGCTTTATAAGTTTCTCTATTTAACTTGATAAGAAAAAATTTTTTTGATTCAAGGCCCAACTGAACTAAAGTTAGTGGATCTCTTCCAAGCACCAATCCAAGTGCCTCGTTATCAATTCCAATTACTTTTTCCTTTGATAAATCCAGATTTGAGGGCAAATCATTTTCAAATATTTTAATATCATTCATTTTAAATATATATATATGTTATGTTTTTTATTTATATATATAAAGACAAAAAAATAATGTCTATTTTTTGATTATGAAAAAGGTATTAATTTTTGGTGGCTCAGGGCAAATCGGACGTCATTTGATTAGAAGATTAACTGGATCAAATTATTTGGTTACAGTAGTAACAAGAAATTTGCATCAAAAAGGAGCAATATTAAAAACCCAAGGAAACCCTGGATATATCGAAGTTGTTGAAACTAATATTTTTGATCAACAACAATTAGATCAATTATTTACAGGCAAGGACATTTGTATTAATTTAATTGGAATATTATTTCAAAATAAGAATAATACTTTTAAAAATATTCATACTATATTTCCAACAATTTTATCCAAAAAGTGCAAAATATTTAATTTGGAACAATTTATTCATATTTCTGCACTTGGAGTAGAAAATGCCGAAGATAGTATTTATGCAAAAACAAAACTTGAGGGAGAAAAAAATATAATAAATAATTTTTCAAAAGCTACAATTTTAAAGCCCTCTTTAATATATTCTGTTGATGATAATTTCACAACCAACCTGATGACACTACTTAATTTGTTTCCTATATTTCCATTATATTACAATGGAAATACAAAATTTTCTCCAATTCATGTATCAGATTTTTCTGAAATAATATTAAACATTATAAAAAAAAATATAATATCCGAAATAATAGAATGTGATGGACCTGAAAATTTATCATTTAAGGAGTTAGTAAGTAAGCTTTCTACATTAATTAACAAAAAGAGATTATTTATTCCAATCCCAACTAGTTTAGCAAGAGTCATGGCATTTTTTCTTGAAAAATTTCCTAAACCACTAATTACTAATGATCAATTAACTTTACTAAAGTATGACAATATTTTAACTGGTAAAAATAAATCAAATAAAGACTTCGGATTATATACAAAACTTAAATTTGAAGATGAAGTAGAAAAATATTCATATATGTGGAGAGAAGGCGGACAGTATTCTAAATAGTTGAAATTTTTATGCTGACTTTATTTTTTTCTCTATAAATTTAGGAATATCTTCTTCTTCTGATAACTCTTCTTTCTTTCCTTTTGGCTGGAAAACTACAATTAAATGCAGAGGGCAATAAGAAAATTTTTCAACAGTTTTCCTACCGCAAAATGAAGATGAAATTTCATCCGGATGACCTTCCATATATTTGCAAGTATTATCAGTAAGTTCTTCCAAAGAAAGATTTTTTGCGGGTTCAAAATTTTTATCAAGAAGCAAGGACCTGAATTTTGATTTTCTACTACTTTTTTTATATATATTTTTATATTGAAGATTTGATTTATTAATTTTATTAATTTTTGTTTTTTTTATAATTTTTGCCGAAAGATTAAGTCTATGAGCTTTACCAATAACAGCATTTCTACTTACACCTCCTAGAATTTCTGCTATTTGACTTGCAGAACTTCCCTTTCCCCATAGTTCTCTAAGTTTTTCTACCTTTTCTGAAGTCCAGCTCATTTATATACTATATATTGTGTATAATTAAATTTATATTACAATATATTCATACACATATATTTGTAAATATAACAAGTTTTTTTTTGGTTTTTTTAACATATTTTTCAATAAAAAGTTTAAGAATAGAGAGCAATGGTTGAATTAAACAATAAATATCAATTTGGAGAGAAAAGGTTTGGGATAAACTGGGTAGGAGCCTATACTTTATATAAAAAAGAAACTTTAAGATTTCTATCTGTTTTTGGCCAAACGGTCATAGGTCCAGTTGTAACATCAATTTTGTTTTTATTAGTAATTTATTTAGCTATTGGAAATGATAGACCAACTGTTCTAGGAGTACAATTTATTGAATTTCTTGCTCCAGGTTTGATTGCGATGCAAGTAATACAGCAAGCTTTTTCCCATTCATCTTCTTCAATATTAATGGGAAAAGTTATGGGAAATATTGTAGACCTAATTGGAGCCCCTTTATCGGCATCAGAAGTGACATTAGCTATAATATTAGCATCAATCACTAGAGCAATAATTATATCAATTACTTCAATATTAATTTTTTCTTTAGTAATAGATATAGATATAAAAAATTATTTTCTTTTTATAACTTATTTATTTCTAAGTGGCTTTATTATGGGTGCAATCGGATTTATAGCAGGATTATGGGCAGATAAATTTGATCATATGGCAGCAGCAACCAATTTTATAATTGTGCCTTTATCATTTTTATCTGGAACATTTTATTCTGTTGAAAGATTACCAGATTTTTTAAGATTACTGAGTTATTATAATCCTTTTTTCCATATGATCGACGGATTTAGATTTTCTTTTATAAATGATCTTGACGGATCTATTAATTTTGGTTTACTTTATTTAAGTATTTTATCAGTTATTTCTTGGCTTATTGCATTTCATCTATATAAAAAAGGTTATAAAATAAAATCATAAAAAACTATGAGTGCACTTGCTAAAAATTATAACAGAAGAAAAATTTCATTCATTAGAGGTAAAGGAAGCTATCTTTATACAAAAAATGGAAAAAAATATTTAGACTTTGTTCAAGGGATAGCCGTAAACTCTCTTGGTCATTCCAACTCACATTTGATAAGAGCTCTTACAAAACAAGCAAAAAAAGTTTGGCATGTCTCAAACGCTTTTGAAATACCTGAGGCAGAAGCATTAGCAAAAAAACTTGTAAAAAGAACTTTTGCCGATAAAGTTATTTTTCAAAATAGTGGAGCTGAAGCAACAGAAGCTGCTATAAAGGTAGCAAAAAGATATTTTTATTCAATCGGTCAACCTCAAAAAAATAGAATACTTTGTATAAAAAATTCTTTTCATGGAAGAACATTGGCAACAATTTTTGCAAGTTCTTCAAAGAAAATGATAGAAGGATTTGGTCCTAAAGTAAATGGCTTTGATCATTTTGAATTTGGAAATCATATCCAATTAAAAAAAAAAATTACGAAAAAAACAGCAGCTATAATGATTGAACCAATAATGGGAGAGGGTGGTATTAAAGTAATACCGCATTGGTGTTTAAAAGAGATTAGAAAAATTTGTAATAAAAAAAAAATTTTATTAATCTTAGATGAAGTTCAGTGTGGAGTTGGAAGAACAGGTAATTTTTTTGCATTTGAAAATTCAAAAATTAAACCTGATATAGTTCCAATAGCCAAAGGTATTGGTGGTGGATTTCCCATAGGAGCAGTTTTAATGACCAAAAAGGTAGAAAAAGCAATGGTTGCAGGAAGCCATGGATCTACATTTGGAGGCAATCCTAACGCTTGTTCAGTTGGAATAGAAGTTATGAACCAATTATTTAAAAAAGGTTTCTTACAGAGCGTAAAAAAATTATCAAAGTATTTTCATAAAGAATTAAGAAAATTACAAAATGAATATCCAAAAATTATAAAAGAAGTTAGGGGAGCTGGTTTATTAATTGGTTTGAAATTATTTTGTAATCAAACAAAATTTATAAAAAAATTAGAAGATAATAAACTTTTAACTATTAGAGCTGCAGAAAATGTGGTTAGAATTTTGCCACCATTAAATGTTAAAAAAAAAGAAATTGATTTATCAATTAAAATAATAAAAAAAGTTTGTAAAGAAATTTAATTAAGAATGAAACATTTTGTTGATCTTAAAGATATACCAGCAAAGGATTTGAAAAAAATTATCATTGACGCAAAAAAAAGAAAAATAAAAAGAAAAAAATTGAATGCATTAGACTTTGATAGCGACAGGCCTCTAAAAGGAAAATTTTTAATCCAAATGTTTGAAAAATCAAGTTTAAGAACAAGACTAAGTTTTCATTTGGCAATAAAACAACTAGGCGGAGATTCTCTAACTTTAAGAACAGACGAGCTTCATTTGTCAAGAGGTGGTGAAAGTTTAGCCGATACTGCTAAAATTCTATCAACATATGGAAATGGTTTCATATTTAGAACCGACAGCGATACTAAATTAGAGGAATTTAAAAAATTTTTGAAAATACCGTTAATAAACGCTTTGAGCCCTAGCTCACATCCATCACAAGTTTTAAGCGATATTTTTACAATTGAAGAAATAAAAAAAAAACCAATCTCAAAATTAAATATTTCTTGGATAGGAGACTCTAATAATGTTCTTAATAGTTTAATTGCATCTTCTGTAAAGTTTTCATTTAATCTAAACGTTGGATGTCCTAAAAAATATGAACCTAAAAAAGAAATTTTAAACTGGGTTAAAAAAAATAAAAGAAAAATAAATATCTTTAATGACTCAAGAAAAGCGGTAAAAAATGCAGATGTAGTTTTCTCTGATAAGGTTATTTCTCTAAATGATAAAGTAAATAAAAAGAAAAAAGTAAATGATTTTAAAAATTTTAAAATTAATTCAAAATTAATGCAGAATGCAAAAAAAAATGCAATTTTTTTACATTGCTTGCCTAGAGGTTTAGAGGTTGAAGATGATGTTTTTTTAAGCGATCAGTCTAAAGTTTGGCAACAAGCATTAAATAGAATTTATGTTCAAAAGAGTATATTGTTATATTGTTTTGATAAATTAAGGTAATGATTTTGGATTATCACTGTTTTGATTAAGATATAACAATATAGATGCTCTATCTTTTTCTTTTTTTAACCCAGCAAATCCCATTTTATTTCCTTTAATCCAAGAAGATGGTTTAATTAAAAATCCATTCATTTCTTCCCATGTCCTCTCCTTACCGTAGGATGATAATGCTTTTGAATATTTATAATCAGCAATTGCTCCTACAGGTCTAAACATTACATTCCATAGCTTAGGCCCAATTTTATTACCACCACCTTTTTTTATGCTATGACAAGCTGCGCATTTTTTAAAAACTTTTTCTCCATGAGAAATATCACCCATTGCAAGCAAAGCAGATAAATTAACCGATGTTTCCGTGCTCGCTTGTACTGCTAAACCTTCCGGAGCATCCACTTTGTAAGCAACAACGTTTGTTTCATTTTTATCAAAGATAATGTTTGATATTTTACCAATTCCAAAAACTATAAGAACAGTAACTAAAATAGCTGTAATTATTTTATTTATTTCAAAAGAATTCATTTATAATATTAATTTAAGTTCGTATATCATGATACTTAGAAAAAAACCTAAAAATTTATTTATTAGATTTGCGTCTCTTGGACGCATAAATTGTCAAGAAAAATAAAAAATAATGTTTAAAATACTAGTATTAATACCATCAAGACTTTCAGCAAAAAGATTACCAGGAAAACCACTTTTAAAAATAAATGGCATGTCAATAATTTCACATGTATTTAAAAAAGCAACAGAGGCTAATATAGGAGATGTTTACGTTGCTACTGAGAACAAAGAAATTGTGGAAGAAGTAGAAAAAAATAACGGCAAAGCAATCCTTACTAGCAATAAACATAAAACTGGTTCAGACAGAATATATGAGTGTTTTGAAAAATTAAATTTCAAAAATATTAATTATATTATTAACCTCCAAGGAGATGAGCCAAATATTGAAATAGATGATTTAAAACATTTTAAAAAATTAATTAAGCAATATAGGCCTGACATTGGAACTTTAGCCGCAAAAATTAATGACGAAAATAAATTTAATAATGAAAATATAGTTAAGGTTATAACGGAAAAAAAAATAACCCAGAAAAATTTTCCAATTGCACTAGATTTTAAAAGAAAAATTATCAATGTAAGAAAAAATATCTTTCATCATATAGGAATATATGCTTATAAACCTGCAATTTTAAAAAAAATCATTAATTTTAAACAAACTAATCAAGAACTAAAAAATAAATTAGAACAATTAAGAGCCATGGAAAACAATATAAATATTAATGTTGGATTGGCAAAATATAGTCCTATTGGGGTTGATACAATGGAAGATTATATAGCATTAAAAAAAAATTTAGAATATAAATTTTGAAATGAAAATTGCATATCAAGGAATTGCTGGAAGTTATAGTGAAAGTTGTGCTAAAGAAAAATATCCAAACTGTGAAACAATTTCTTGCAAAACATTTGACGAATGTTTTGAAATAGCAAATAAAGACAGATCTGTTAAAGCAATTATACCTGAGTCAAATAAGACAACCGGAAATATTGGAGTAGAATATTTAATTTTTAAATATAAGCTAAATATTTTTGCAGAGCACTTTTATCCAATAAATCATAATTTACTCGTTATTCCCGGATCCAAGTTGTTAGATATTAAAAATGTATATTCTCATGCACAAGCATTAAGTCAATCATCATTATTTATAAAAAAAAATAAATTAAATGAAAATGTAAGAGCTGATACAGCCGGCTCTGCTAAATATGTTTTTGAGCAGAAAGATAAATCAAAGGCAGCATTAGCGTCAAAACTGAGTGCAGATATTTATAATCTTGAAATTTTAAATTCTAATGTTCAAGATGAAAAAGAAAATGTAACCAGATTTTTAATTATGCAGAAAGATATCTATCAACCAGATCTTGATAAAAAAAATTATATAACGTCCTTGTTATTTAAATTAAAAAGTAAAGCAGGGGCGCTTTATAGTGCTCTAGGCAGTTTTACTTTAAATGGTGTTAATTTAACAAAACTACAAAGTTTTCCGGAGAAAAATTCATTTTCTTCATATTTTTTTTTATGTGAACTTGATGGCCACATAGAGGAATCAAAGATAAAAAATTCCTTAGAAGAGCTGGGGCTTCACTGTGAAGATATGCACGTCTTGGGTGTTTTTGAAGCAGATAAATATAGAAATAAATAATTAGTTTTCTTGTATAATAAGAATCATTTTTGTTATAATGGTTTTTGGAGGCTAGAGGTGGATGCTGCTTGAACCCGATCAGGTCCTAACGGAAGCAATCGTAAAGACAGTTTTTCAGGTTCTAGTCTCCTTCGGAATAACATATGAATCAAAATTCAAAAGTTTTAGCATTAAAATATAGACCTAAAACATTTAATGATCTTATAGGCCAAGAAGTAATTGCTGAAACAATTTATAACTCAATAAAGAATAAATTATCTCCCAATGCATATTTATTTACTGGAATAAGAGGAGTTGGAAAAACTACTATTGCTCGAATAGTTGCAAAATCATTAAATTGTCTAAATGGAATCGATAAACTCTGTAATGAAAATTTATGTGAAAATTGTGAGGCCATTAGCAAATCAAACCATATTGATGTATTGGAAATGGATGCTGCGAGCAAAACTGGAGTAGACGATATAAGAGATTTAATTGAATTTTCTAGATATGGGCCATCAATTGCTAAATTTAAAATCTTTATTATTGATGAGGTTCACATGCTTAGCAAGCAGGCATTCAATGCACTTTTAAAAACTTTAGAGGAACCACCAGAATATTTAAAATTTATTTTTGCAACTACTGAAATAAAAAAAATACCAGTTACGATTATATCAAGATGCCAAAGATTTGATTTATCAAGAATTAATTCTAAAAATTTATTCAATTTTATTAAAAAAGTTTCAGAGAAAGAAAAAGGAAAAATTAACGACGAAGCTTTACAACTAATTGTTAAAATATCTGAAGGATCAGTTAGAGATGCACTATCTCTTTTGGATAGGGCAATTTTAAACCAAATTTCAAAAAAAGAAGTAACTTTAGCAGATGCGCAAAAAATTTTTGGTCATTTTGACAAAAGCTATATTATTAACTTGTTTAATTATATACTGAGCGGAGATGAAAAGCAGCTCATTGATTCTTACAGGAAAATTTACGATCAAGGCGTGGAAGCTAAAGTTTTTTTAAATGATTTTTTAGAAATCTTGTATTATATAAAAAATATATCTTCAATCAGTCAAGACGGCAATAATTTTTCATTAAATGACGAAGAATTTAAACAAATTGAGGAAATTTCAAAAAAAATTGAAACTAAAACTATTATATTATTTTGGCAATTTACAATTAAATCATTAAGCGAACTAGACATTGTATTTAATCAAAATATTTCTATGGAAATGTTTTTAGTTAGACTAATGCATCTAAAAGATCAAATAAAAACTAATAAAAATGAAATTACAAACCAGACTTATGTTGAAGGCTTTAATGATTTAATTAAAAAACCTAAAATCTTGGAACAAAATGAAACAGAAGATAATAAAGATAAAATTGTAAATCAAATAAAAAACTTTTCGCAAGAAGATATTCCTAAACCCAAACTTAATTTTCAAAACAAATCAATATATAAAGAACAAAAAAATATAATCATCAACAATTTGGGTGAACTAATTGAAATATGTAATAAAAAAAAAGAACTTAAATTAAAATTTGAATTAGAAACCAATGTCAATTTAGTAAGTTTTAACGATCAAAAAATTGAAATTTCATTCAATGAAAATTTAGACCGTTCTTTTGTGAAAGATTTATCTTTAAAATTATATGAATGGACTCAAAAAAGATGGATAATTGCTTTTTCAAAAAAAATAGGTCAACCAACTCAAAAAGAAAAAAGAAGCAATGAAATGTTAAAATTTATTGAAGAGGAGAAAAAAGGAAGTACTTATAAAAAAGTAAAAAAAATTATTCCCGATTCAGAGTTGTCTAGCATACAAATTATTGAAAAGGATAAGTAATGACAGATTTTAATAATATTTTAGAAAAAGCTAAAGAAATTCAAAACAAAGTTAAAGAAAGCCAAGAAAAAATAAAAAATATTAGTGCAACAGGAATATCGGGAGGTAACTCTGTTAAAGTTACACTAAATGGAGATGGTGAAGTTTTGAGTCTTGATATATCTAATGACATATTAAAAGAAGACAAAAAAATTATTGAAGATTTAATTATTGCAGCGCATAATAATGCGAAATCTCAACTAAAAACAAAAACTTCCGAAGAAATTTCTAAAGCCACTGGTGGCCTTGGTATACCTGGCTTTAAATGGCCTTTATAAATGCAGAATATTTCTGAGATCGAGGAATTAGTAAAGATCATTTCCAAATTACCAGGTCTAGGACCTAAGTCAGCTAGAAGGATAATTTTAAAATTGATTAACAATAGACAGGAAATTATGAAACCTATGTTAAACACTCTTTCAGATGTCATAAAAAATGTAATCAGGTGTAATTTCTGTGGTACTTTAAAATCTAATAGTAAAGAATGTGAAAACTGCAAAATAAATTCAACAAAAAATAATAAAATTTGTGTTGTAGAAAATATTGCTGATCAATGGAGTATTCAAAATTCAAATATATTTAATGGTTATTTTCATATTTTAGGTGGTACAATTACTTCTTCGATTAATCAAAACAAGAAAGATTTATTAGTAGAATCTTTAGTTGAAAGAGTTAAAAAAAATAAAATTGATGAAGTAATACTTGCAACTAGTGCAACTGTCGAAGGACAGACAACAGCTTTTTATATTAGTGACAGTCTTAAAGAATTAAATGTAAAAATATCTAAACTTGCCCAAGGAGTTCCATTGGGCGGTGAGATTGAAAATCTAGATGATGGAACATTAATATCAGCATTTAAGAATAGAAAACAATTTGATTCTTAATTTAGTTTTTTTTTATTAATCTATTTAAGTGTAATAGAGGCTCAGTATAACCTGATGGTTGGTGTCTACCTTGAAATATTAACTCACATGCAGTTTTAAATGCTATAGATTTATCAAAATTAGGAGACATTTTTTGATATTTGTTATCATTTTTGTTTTGTTCATCAACCACTCTTGCCATTTTTTTAAGCATTTCTAACACTCTTTTTCTGCTGCATATTCCGTGGTGTAACCAGTTTGTTATATGTTGAGAAGAAATTCGTAAAGTGGCCCTATCTTCCATTAAACCAATATTTTTGATATCAGGAACTTTTGAACAGCCGATTCCTTGGTCAATCCATCTTACAACATAACCCAAGATTGTTTGACATGAGTTAGCCAACTCTGAATTAATTTCATCAATAGACCAATCAGCTTTTTTTGCTATTGGTATATTTAAAAGGTCTAATTGATTAATTGGTTTTCTCTTTTTTAATAACCTATGTTTTTCAAATATATCAATTTTATGATAATGCATTGCGTGCAACCCTGCTGCAGTAGGAGAAGGAACCCATGCACAATTTGCTCCAGCTTGTAAATGGGAAATTTTCTGTGTCATCATATCTTTCATTTTATCAGGCATTGCCCACATACCTTTACCAATTTGTGCTATGCCAGAAAATCCACATTCTAAACCAACTTCTACGTTATTATTTTCGTAAGCTGATATCCATTTTGTAAATTTCATATCTCCTTTTCTAATCATTGGTCCAGCTTCCATAGATGTATGAATTTCATCACCTGTTCTATCTAAAAATCCCGTGTTAATAAAAAATACTCTATTTTTTAGTGCTCTTATCGTCTCTTTTAAATTAACGGAAGTTCTTCTTTCTTCATCCATTATTCCACACTTAATAGTATATTTTTTTAGTTTTAAAGTTTCTTCGACTTTGGAAAAAACTAAATTTGCGAAACTTGCTTCCTCTGGCCCATGCATCTTTGGCTTAACAATATAAATTGATCCTTTTCTTGAATTATATTTTAATTTTAAATCGTGAATACATACAGCAGAAGTAATATATGCATCCATAATCCCTTCAGGCACTTCTGATCCATCTTTAAGCAAAATAGAAGGATTAGTCATTAAATGACCAACATTTCTATTCAACAGCAATGACCTACCATATAATTTTAATTGTTTTCCTTTTGGAGTAAAATATTTTCTATCAGGGTTAAGTTTACGATAATAAATTTTTCCACTTTTATTAAACTTAGAAGTAAGATTTTTTTTCATCAAACCAAGCCAATTTCTATAACAATCCACTTTATCCGTAGAGTCTACAGCTGCAACACTATCTTCATTGTCACAAATTGTTGTTATGGCAGATTCTAAAATAATATCACTTATACCAGCAGGATCACTTTTTGCACTAAACGCTTTTGGATTTATAATTATTTCGAGATGTAAATTATTATTTTTTAATATAATTGCACTTGGATTATTTTTTTCACCTCTGTAGCCAACAAATTTTTTAGCATTCTTAAGAAAACATTTTGAGTCATATGTAATTAGACACAATTTACCTTCTTCAACTTTTATATTTTGAACATTTTTCCAATGAATGTTTTTATTTAATGGAAAAAATTTATCTAAAAAATTTTTACTATATTTTCTTACTTCATGTCCTCTCTCAGGGTCATATCTTTCACTTACCGACTCTTCTGATTCAATTACATCAGATCCATACAAACTATCATAAAGACTAACCCACCTTGCATTAGCAGCATTTAAAATAAATCTTGAATTTGAAACAGGGCATACTAGTTGTGGTCCACATATCTTTGAAATTTCATCATCAACATTTTTTACATTAATTTTAAAATTTTTACCTTTTTTTATTAAATAACCAATTTTATATAAATACCTTTCATAATCCTTTATTTGAAATTTTTTACCTTTTATTCTTTTATTGTAAGAGTTAATTTTAATTTGCAAATCTTCTCTTTTTTCGAGCAATTTTTTATTTTTTTTGCTTAGTTTGTGGACTGTTTTGCTAAAACCACTCCAAAAATTTGAACTACTTATTTTAGTTCCTGGCAAAATTTCATTATTAACAAATTTAAAAAGCCTTTCTGATATTGATAAGTTTTTAAATTGTATATAGGCTTCTTTTTTCATAATATTTGTTTTTAGTTTTGATAGTTTAAAAAAATGATAATATAAATATTATCAAATATAAATCAAAGCTAATTTTGAACATTTTTTAGCCTTTATATTAAAATAATAAATTACTTATTATGAAAAATTATTTAAATTTTGAAAGTGATATTAAAAATTTAGAAATAGAATTAGAAAAGCTTAAAGATCCTTACAATCAAGAAGGATTGACAGAAGTTGATACAAAAAAAATATCAGAAATACAGAAAGATATTGAAGATAAACTGCAAAAAATATACTCCGATCTTAATCCTTGGCAAACAGCTCTTGTTGCAAGACATGAAGATAGACCTAAAGCTAAATTTTTTATTGAAAACCTCTTTAATGATTTTATTTCTTTATCAGGTGATAGATTTTATGGAGAAGATAAATCTGTAATTTGTGGATTTGCAAAATTTGAAAATAAATCTGTTTTAGTTATTGGGCAAGAAAAAGGTGAGGATTTAGAATCAAGAATAGATAGAAATTTTGGCATGATGCGACCCGAAGGTTATAGAAAATCTATAAGATTAATGAAATTGGCAAATAAGTTTAGAATTCCTGTTGTTATATTTATAGATACCCCTGGAGCTTATCCTGGAGTAGGTGCAGAAGAAAGAGGTCAGGCAGAAGCAATAGCAAAATCTATAGAATGTTGTATGGAACTTAGTGTTCCAACAATTTCAATAATAATTGGCGAAGGAGGATCTGGCGGTGCAATAGCTCTAGCATCTTCAAATAAAGTTTTAATGTTAGAAAATGCTATTTATTCAGTTATATCCCCAGAAGGATGTGCAACAATTTTGTGGAGAGATCCAAAAAAAACTTTAGAAGCATCAACAGCAATGAAACTGTGTTCAAAAGATTTATATAATTTAAAAATTATTGATGAGATAATTCCTGAACCATTGGGAGGAGCTCATAGAGATAAAGAACAGATTCTAGGAAATGTAAGAAGCTCAATTAATAAAAATTTAAATGAATTTATAGAAATGGATAAGGATGAGATAATTTTACAAAGAAAAAATAAATTTTTATCTATTGGCAGAAATACAGGCTTTATAAGTTCGTCCAATCAATCAAGCAGTTTATCAATGAGAAATAATATTTTTGACAAATTAATTAATTATTTAAATAAATTTAAAATTTATATTTTTGGTTTAATATTAACTTTAGTAATAATTGCTTTTTATTTTATTTTTTTATAGAGCCCCACAACATTGCTTAAATTTTTTTCCAGTAGCTGAACATTTTTCATTTCTAGAAATTTTTTTACCCTTATTTAATATTAATAAACATTTTGGATTAGATGAATAATTTTTCGTCTCATTACTGTTTAGTTCACCAATGTTTTCTTTAACTATTTGAAGATTTATTAAAACAGTTATCAGATCAGTTTTTAATTTATTCAATAAATTTTCAAACAAAGAAAAAGCCTCTTTCTTATATTCAATAAGTGGATCTCTGTTGCCGTAAGATCTTAAACCTATGACTCCCCTTAATTGCTCTAAATATTGTATATGTGATTTCCAATTTTGATCGATAAGCTGCAATAATATCCTTTTTTCCAATATTAATGATTGTTCTTTACTTAATATATTTTCTCTTTCAAATCTTTTCTGATTAAATTTTTTTTTAATTTCTGATAAAAAATCATCTTCATTTAAATCTAAAATTTTATTTATTTCATTATCAGAGAAAGATTTTCCAAAAATAGATTTTAATTGATTATTAATTTCATTGTTATTTTTTTTTGATGTAGATGTTTTTTTTGTTTGATTTAACTTTATTAGAATCTCGTTTAAAAATTCATCCGAATATTCATAAATATTTTTGCTACCAATAATATTATTTCTTTGATCAAATATTACTTTCCTTTGATCATTCAAAACATTATCAAATTTCAATAAAGTTTTTCTTACATCAAAGTTTCTTGCCTCTACTTTCTGTTGTGCTCTTTCCAAAGCTTTATTTATCCATGGATGGTCAATACTTTCTCCATCTTTTAGTCCTAGTTTTTCAAGCATACTATTCATTGACTCTGAACCGAAAATTCTCATTAAATCATCCTCCAAACTCACAAAGAATATCGAACTTCCTTGATCACCCTGTCTTCCGGAACGACCCCGAGCTTGGTTGTCAACTCTACGGCTTTCCATTCTTTCTGTGCCTATAACAAACAATCCACCTAAAGACTTAACTTCCATTTTGTCCTCATTAGATATTGGAGTTTTTCCCCCAAGTTTTATATCTACACCTCTCCCTGAAATACTAGTCGTTATAATTACAGAATTTTTTTTTCCAGCATTTGCGATGATATCAGCTTCCCTTTCGTGATTTTTTGCATTTAGCACGGTGTGAGAGATATTTTGTTGTTTTAAAAGTTTAGAATAATGTTCAGATTTATTTATGTTTGCAGTAAAAATTAAAATAGGCTGACCTTCATTATTTATTTCTTTAATTTTATTTATTATTGCGAAATCTTTTTCATTTAATGTTCTAAATATTTTATCATTCCAATCATGTCTAATCATTTTTTTATTTGTTGGAATTATTACTACTGGCAATTTATAAATTTCATAAAACTCTTCCGATTCAGTTGCAGCAGTTCCTGTGCAGCCTGCAATTTTTGAATAAAGTTTAAAATAATTTTGGTATGTTATTGATGCAAGTGTTTGATTTTCGCTTTGAACTTCAACTTTTTCTTTAGCCTCAATACTTTGATGTATGCCGTCACCATATCGTCTGCCAGGTAATTGCCTTCCTGTTTGTTCATCAATTATTACAATTTGATTATCTTTTACAATATAATCTCTTCCATTGAAGAATAAGTAATTAGCTTTAAGAGCCTGCGTAACATGGTGGACAAGATGTAAGTTAGCTGGGTCATAAAAGTTATTATTTTTAAGTATGCCAGCATTTGTTAAAATTTTTTCTATATTATCTATTCCTTGATTAGTGAGTAAAACATTTTTATCTTTTTCATCTATTTCAAAATCTTCTTTTTTTAAATTTTTTATTAATTTATCTATTGCAAGATAAAGATTTGTTTTATCTTCAGCACCTCCAGATATAATCAAAGGTGTTCTTGCCTCATCAATTAGACAAGAATCAATCTCATCGACAATTGCATAGTTGTGACCACGTTGCACCATTGTTTCATACGAAAATTTCATATTATCTCTTAGGTAATCAAAGCCGAGCTCACTGTTTGTTGCATAAGTTATATCGCAATTATAATTTTCTTTTCTTTCTTCATCTGTTTGATCATTATTAATATATCCTGCGGTTAATCCTAAAAAATTATAAATTCCTTTCATATTTAAACAGTCTCTTTTTGCGAGATAATCATTTACTGTTACAATATGGACTCCCTTTTTTAATAAAGCGTTTAAATATGCCGCCAAAGTAATTGTAAGTGTTTTTCCTTCACCGGTTTTCATCTCAGCAATTTTATTTTCATGAAGTACAATTCCACCTATAATTTGTACATCAAAATGTCTCTCTTGAGTTACTCTTTTCGAGGCTTCTCTTACCAATGCAAAAGCTTCAGGAAGAATATTGTCTAAAGATGTACCTTTATTTATTTTCTCAATAAATTCTGCAGTTTTTTTTGGAAAGTAACTGTCTTCTAATTTTGATATATCTACCTCTATATCATTAACTTTATTAACAATTTTATGCAATCTTGCCAATTCTTTTTGGTTACTACTTTTTATTATTTTTGATAAAAAATTAAGTGGATTGAACATTTAATATGTATATTGTTTTTATATTTTAAATTAAGTGTTTAATATAGTAATTAAATAAAAAATTTAAATAACATGGTAATCAACTTAAGCAATTTATTTAATTCTGGGAGCAAAAAGTCAAAAATAGGTCATTTCCAGGATCTCGATCATCTTGATGGTATGTCAATATCTTCTTCAAGTGCTGGATTATATTCCAGTAAAAGAGATGATGTTGTATTATTTTATTTTAGAAAGGGTGCATCTTATGCATCAGTCTACACACAATCAAAATTAATTTCAGAAAATATAAAATGGAACTTACAAATTAAAAAAAAGAAAATTAGTGCATTGCTTGTAAACACAAGAAATGCAAACGCTTTTACTGGAAAAGAAGGTTTTAAAGGACTTAAAGTTTTAGCTGAAAACTTATCACATGAATTAACTCAAAAACAAAAAAAAGATGAAGATAAGCCAATAAAAATTAAATCAGATGAAATTTTATTTGCTTGCACAGGAACCATAGGTGAAACCTACCCTACAAAAAAAATTAAACAAACTATACCCGATTTAATTCATAAAATTAAATATACTCAAAATAAATATATTTGGATTAAAGCGGCAATGGGAATAATGACCACGGATCTAAAACCAAAATTAAGCATGCAAGAGTGTTATATTGGAAATAAACTAATAAAAATATATGGAATAGCGAAAGGCTCAGGCATGATTTATCCAAATATGGCTACCACTTTAGGATTTGTATTTACTGATGCAAATATTTCTTCAGGGGCTTTAAAACAAATTTTAAAACAAAATATTCAAAAAACATTCAATGCAATATCTTGCGATGGAGATACTAGCACTAATGACATGGTATCTATTTTTGCAACAGGAGAAGCTTCCAATTCAAATATCAGCAGTCCAAAAGATAAAAAATTAAATAATTTTAATAATGCATTAAATAATGTTCTGCTAAATCTTGCAAAACAAGTCGCAGCAGATGGTGAAGGAGCTTCAAAGTTTGTTACAATTAAAGTTAAGAACTGCAAAACAGAAGATGACGCTAAAAAAATATGCTTTTCTATTGCTAATTCACCGTTAGTAAAAACAGCAATAGCAGGCGAAGATCCAAATTGGGGGAGAATAGCTATGGCAATTGGTAAAGCTAATGTTGATTTTAATCCGAATAAACTATCAATCAAGATAGGAAATATTTCAATAATCGAGAATGGAAAACTTTCACCAACTTATGATGAGAATGAAGCAGCCGAATATATGAAAGATGAAAAAATAGATATTTTTGTAAATTTAAATATCGGTAAAAAGGAATTTGAAACCTATACAATGGATTTAACAAAAAAATATATTGAAATAAATTCAGATTATAGATCTTAGCGTCCTTGAAATAATTAAATTAATGCATACAGTATAATTATGATTAAATATAAGTTATTATGCAAAAATTGTTCAAAAGACTTTGATAGTTGGTTTGCATCTTCAGTAGAATATGAAAAACTTAAAAAAGTGAAATTTTTGAACTGTCCATTGTGTAATTCTGTAGAAATAGAAAAATCATTAATGTCGCCATCTGTATTAAGTAATAAAATTGAAAACAACAATGATAATCCAATAAAGATTTCAAAAATTAAAAATAAAGTGAAAGAATATAAAAAATTTATAGAAAAAAATTTTGATTACGTGGGTAGTAATTTTACTTATGAGGCAAGATCTATTCATTATAATAAAAAAAAAACAAAAAAAGGAATTTACGGAAAAGCTTCTTTAGAAGAGGTTAAAGAGTTAAAAGAAGAAGGAATAGAAACAGAAGTAATTCCATGGGTAAATGATAATGATAATTAAATTTTTTTAAATTGAGAAATATAGTTTACAGATTTATCATATGAATTTATCCAATCATTTTTAAGAATATTAAAACTTACACCATCAATAGAAACTAAGTCTAGGCTATTATTTTTTGCTTTATTAATTAAATCTATTGGTTTAACAAATTTATTCCATTCGTGAGTTCCAATTGGCAACCATCTTAAAATATATTCTGCACCTATGATTGCAAAGAGATAAGATTTTAATGTTTTATTTATGGTTGCAACATACATTAAACCATCTTTTTTCAAAAAATGTGAACTTTTTTTTAAAAAAAAATTTATATCATCAACATGCTCAACAATCTCCATATTTAATATAATGTCAAATTTTTTATCAATTTTTAAATTTTCAGGAGAAGAGCAAATATATTCTATTTTTAATTTATTTTTTTTTGCATGAACTTTTGCAATATTAATATTTCTTTCTGATGCATCTATTCCAGTTACCGTTCCTCCCAATCTGCTCATTGGTTCAGATAGGAGTCCTCCACCACAACCAATATCTAAAATATTAAGTTTTTTTAAAGGTTGTTCTTTTGATTTTATTTTAAAATGTTTAATTGCACTATCTCTAATATATTTAATTCTAATAGGGTTAAATTTATGCAATGGTTTAAATTTTCCCTCTGGATTCCACCACTCTGAAGCCATTTTAGAAAATTTTTCTATTTCTTTATTATTTATTGTGTTATTTTTCATTGTTTATTGACATTACAATCAAGATGTATTTTATCAATATATTTTAAATTTATATAAGAGAAATTATCAATGAAAATTGTGGTATTGAAATTTGGTGGTACTTCGGTAGGTACAATAGATAGAATAAAGAAAGTTACTAAAATTATTGTTAACTATGCTAGGAAAAAATTTAAAGTAATTGTTGTTTCATCAGCAATGAGCGGTGTTACAAATGATTTGATACAAAAATCAAAAAAAATAAGTAATAATTTTAAAATATCTGAATATGATGTTTTGGTTTCATCAGGCGAACAAATATCTTGTGCATTAATTGCAGGAAGATTAAATCACCTAGGCTATAGAGCACAGTCATGGATGGGTTGGCAAATTCCTATTTTGACAGAAGGAAATCATGCTTCATCAAGAATAGTTCAAATTTATAAAAAAAAAATTATCAATTATCTTAAAACTGGAGGCATACCAGTAATTACTGGTTTTCAGGGCATCAATATAGATAAAAGGGTTACAACTTTAGGAAGAGGAGGATCAGATTCAAGTGCGATTATGATTGCAAAATTTTTTAAAGCAAAAAAATGCATAATTTATACAGATGTAGAGGGTGTTTATACTACTGATCCAAAGATGATTAATAATGCGAAAAAAATAAAAGTTATATCTTATGAAGAAATGCTGGAAATGGCATCATTAGGAGCAAAAGTAATGCAGCCAGTATCAATACAGGATGCAAGACTAAGTAGAATTGATATTGATGTAAAATCGTCTTTTAAAAATAAATCTGGCACTTTAATTACAAAGAGAAGAAATATTATAAGAAACAAAATTATTACGGGCATTTCTTTTACAAAAAATGATTCAAAAATTACTTTAGTTGGTGTTAAAGATAAACCAGGAGTTGCTGCATCAATATTTAGACCTTTATCACAAAATTTTATAAATGTTGATATGGTTGTTCAAAATATATCAGCAAATGGTAAAGAAACAGATTTAACTTTTACAATTAAGTCTGAAGATATAAAAAAAACAGAAAAACTTATTAAAAAAAATAAAAAAATTAATTATAGAGATTTATTAATAAACAAAAATGTATCAAAAATTTCAATAATAGGAGTAGGAATGATTACAACTCCCGGCGTAACTTATAGAATGTTTCAAGCTTTGGCTAAAAAAAATATTAATATCCAGGTTATTTCTACATCGGAAATAAAAATTTCAGTATTAGTAGATAAAAAAAATACACTTAAAGCTATTTCAATTTTGCACAAAGAATTTAAATTAAATAATTAAAAATGAGCCTAAGACCGTTTAGAGATATTTTTAGAAGAAAAACAAAAGTCATAAATGTTGGTAATGTAAAAGTTGGAGGAGAAAATCCAATAACAGTACAATCTATGACAAATACTTTAACAAAAAATACTAAAGAAACTCTTAACCAAATAAATAAAATTTCGGAGGTAGGAGGAGATATAGTTAGAGTATCGTGTCCTGATAAAGATTCTACTAAAGCGCTTAAAGAAATTGTAAAACATTCAAGTATACCAATAGTTGCCGATATACATTTTCATTATCAAAGGGCAATAGAAGCAGCTGAAAATGGAGCCAGTTGTCTAAGAATTAATCCAGGAAATATAGGTGACAAAAAAAAAATTGGAGAAATTATTTCCGCAGCGAAAAATAACAATTGTTCAATAAGAGTTGGTGTAAATGCTGGATCTCTTGAGAAAGATATTTTAGAAAAATATAAAGAACCTTGCCCAGAAGCTTTAGTTGAAAG
>MDTG01426625.1_pt1 | contig 30983 bp, 37 predicted proteins | sample 811421 | NCBI WGS metagenome assembly MDTG01 (sample SAMN05326645, study PRJNA326480) | marine metagenome | isolation source: seawater | place: Pacific Ocean: South East | collected 2011
ATATTGACAGGCATATAGGGAAAGACTATTGGCGTATTCGCGTAGGGGTTGGTAGACCAGATATCAACCAAGACGTTGACAAATGGGTCTTGTCTGACTTTAGCAAGCAAGAACGCACCGACTGGTTGTCTGCACTGTTAGAGGCCATATCAGCTGAATCTCCGCGTTTAACAGAAATGGATATGGCTACATTTGCTTCAAAAGTAGCGTGGCGTGCGCCTGCCCTAACTGGGCAAAATGAAACAAAGCAAGGAGACGAAAATGGGCTTTAATTGTGGAATTGTTGGCTTGCCAAATGTTGGTAAATCTACGTTGTTTAACGCGCTGACAAAAACCGCTACAGCAGATGCAGCCAATTATCCATTTTGCACAATTGAGCCAAATACTGGCAGAGTGGCAGTGCCAGAACCACGCCTAGACGCCATTGCCGACCTTGCACATTCCGCTGAAATCCGGCCAACTTTTCTTGAATTTGTAGATATTGCCGGCCTTGTCCGCGGGGCCGCTAAGGGCGAAGGGCTTGGCAATCAATTTCTGGCTAATATCCGCGAGGTAGACGCGATAGCGCACGTACTGCGATGTTTCGAAGATGCCGACATTACCCATGTTGAGGAAACTGTTGACCCAGTAAGAGATGCCGCAACGGTTGAAACGGAATTGATGCTTGCTGATTTAGACAGTCTAGAGCGGCGCATGACTGCACTTTCTAAAAAAATACGTAGCGGGGATAAACAGGCCGCAGCTGACCTGGCATTAGTAGAAAAAATCTTTGCCTGCTTATCCGATAGTCGTCCAGCCCGCGCATGCGAAGCATTGGATGAGGCGGAACATGCCCGCTTGCCCCAATTGCAGCTTTTGACCTCTAAGCCTGTTTTATACGTCTGCAATGTCGGCGAGGCCGAGGCCGCGAAGGGCAATACCCTGTCGCAAGCAGTAGCTGAAATGGCAGCCGCAGAAGGCGCGGCTCAGGTTGTCGTCTCTGCAGCGATTGAGGCTGAGATAGCCGCCTTGTCTGATGAGGATGCCTCTGAATTTTTAAATGAACTCGGACTTTCCGAAACTGGATTAGATAGGATGATACGCGCTGGATATGAATTGCTAGATTTACTTACATTCTTTACCGCTGGGCCCAAGGAAACAAGGGCATGGACAGTGCGGCGCGATGCGCGCGCTCCAGAGGCTGCTGGCGTTATCCATACAGATTTTCAGCGGGGCTTTATCCGCGCGGAAACGGTGGCCTATGCAGATTATATTGAACATGGCGGTGAGGCTGGGGCTAAAGATGCAGGTAAACTGCGCATAGAAGGCGCCGACTATCCAGTAAGGGATGGAGATATCTTCCATTTCCGATTTAATGTTTAAATTTTTTTGAACTGGCCCAACTCATCAAAGACACTTCATAAAAGAGAGTTAGACGGCTTAGCATCTGGCTCTCTTTTTTATCTTTAATATGGTGCGATCTTTACTTTTTCACATCTGCCCAAATGAAGCGCATCGCGCCATAAGACAGGCCTGATAGCAACACTAAGAACATTAGTACAGCCACACCAGTGCGCTTTCGTGTTTCCATGGCTGGTTCTGCTGTCCATGCAAAGAAGTTTACCAAATCCTTTGCAATCGCATCAGCAGAGCTATCTGAGCCATCAGCATATTCTATATCATCCCCATAGAGGGGCTGAGGCATGGCGATCATATTCCCAGAATAAGCAGAATTGTAATACATGCCTTCTGGTACATTAATGTGCGATGGTGCCTCTACATATGAGGTCAGCAAACTATAGAGATAATCTGCCCCGTTCGGACGCGCCTTGAAAATCAGGGAAAGGTCCAAAGGATACGCCCCATTATTGGCCGCACGTGCCGCATTTTCATTTGGATAAGGTGCTGGAAAATGGTCTGCTGGCACGCCCGGCCGCATGAACATTTCGCCCTCATCGTTTGGGCCGTCTTCGACCTCATATTCAGAGGCGATCGCTTTGATCTCATCTCCATTGTAGCCCAGATCAGCTAGATTGCGGAAGGCAATATAATTCAACGAATGACAGCCTGAACATACCTCACGGTAAGCCTGAAAGCCGCGCTGCATGGCAGCCTTATCAAAGGTTCCCAGAGGTCCATCAAATGACCACTCTGCATGCTTTAGCTCACCGCCGCCACCAGCCGCTAATACAGGGCTAGTAAATAGCACAGCCGCAACTATACAAAGAAGTTTTTTCATTCCACTTTCTCCTTCGGTGCTGCTGGCGCACCTACCATAGCCCCGCCGCCTGTAAAAATGGGTTTGGATATGGATTGCGGTAAGGTCCTGGGCGTCTCTATCACTGAAAGGACAGGCAAAAGAACGAGAAAATGGACAAAGTACCAAACTGTCGCTAAACGGCCAACCAACACATATAAGCCTTCAGCAGGCATCGCGCCGATATATCCTAAAAGTACGCAATCTGCTAGCAATAGCCAGAAAAAAATCTTAAAGATTGGACGAAAACGCCCTGAACGCACAGGTGAACGATCTAGCCATGGCAAAATGAACAGAACAGCAATAGCTCCGAACATCGCAAGCACGCCACCTAGCTTGTCTGGCACCGCACGCAAAATCGCATAAAATGGCAAGAAGTACCATTCAGGTACGATATGTGCAGGTGTCTGTAGTGCATTTGCTGGAATGTAGTTATCTGGATGTCCCATAAAATTAGGGAAGAAGAAGACCGCCGCTGCAAAGAACGTTAGGAACACGGATAAGCCAAAGAAATCCTTGATAGTGTAGTAAGGGTGGAATGGCAACGTATCCTGAGGCCCTTTGGTATCAATTCCCAAAGGATTATTCGAGCCAAATCGGTGCAAAGCTACCAAATGCAAGACCACCACACCAACAATCACAAAGGGCAGTAGAAAATGCAGCGAGAAAAAACGGTTCAAGGTAGGATTATCCACTGAAAAACCGCCCCAGAGCCAAGTTACAATTGCCTCACCGATGCCTGGAATTGCCGAAAAAAGATTGGTAATAACGGTGGCACCCCAGAACGACATCTGCCCCCATGGAAGCACATAGCCCATGAAGGCAGTTGCCATCATTAGCAACAGGATCACTACACCCAAAATCCATAGTAATTCACGTGGCGCTTTGTATGAACCATAATAAAGCCCCCTGAAAATATGAATAAATACCACAATAAAGAAAAAACTAGCGCCATTCATATGAATATAGCGCAAGAGCCAGCCATGGTTTACATCACGCATAATCCGTTCAACAGATTCAAATGCATAATCCACATGCGCTGTATAACTCATTGATAATGCGATGCCGGTGATGATCATCACCACCAGCGAAACACCAGCAAGAGACCCAAAATTCCAAAAGTAATTTAGGTTCTTGGGTGTTGGATATTCATTGGCTTCATGATGGAGAAATGAAAAAATCGGCAAGCGATGGTCAATCCATCTAACAGCCGGATTTGAAAATTGTTTTTCGGACATAACCTGATACTTCCTCTTTTTTTAGCTTTGCGCTTGAGCCTTCCCTCTAGGCACCAATAAACAGCGTTTCTAGCCTATACGAATAACCTGATCAGACAGGAAAGTGTAGGGAGGGACTTCCAAATTAGTTGGCGCTGGCCCTTTACGAATTCTACCCGACGAATCATAATGCGAACCATGACATGGACAAAACCAGCCATCATATTCTCCGCGAACCTCGCCAACTTTCTGACCAAGCGGCACACACCCTAAATGGGTGCAAACCCCTAGCACCACAAGATATTCAGGCTTTTGCACACGCAAGCCATCATCTTCAGGGTCGCGCAGGTCAGCGGCCGCAACCTCGGCGGCCTCTGCGATTTCTGCTTTCGTTCGGTGGCGAATAAAAATAGGCTTGCCGCGCCATTTCAGCGTAATTGATTGGCCTTCTGAGATTTTTGATACATCCACTTCTATCGAAGCCAATGCAAGCGTGTCTGCAGCGGGATTCATCTGGTCAACCAGAGGCCACGCAAAAGCTCCAGCACCTACCGCACCCATTGCATAAGAAGCTACAACGATAAAATCTCTGCGCGACTTTTTTCCTTCTGACGCAGCTGTACTGTTTGTTGTCAGTTTAGACTTAGCCATTTTTCCCCTCTTCCCTTCTCTCAGCGTTATTTAACTATAACCAATTCAAAAAAAGCTGAAAGATCAGGAAATATACATAGCAAAGTTTGCTGAAAAAGCCTACAGCCCTTACGATTAAAAAATACGGTTTTTTGGGTTTTTTTTCTATCCGGAAAGATGTGACAGATTGTCTTACCCCGCAGAATAGCCTATGGCCACCTAACTTCTGGAGGAAGAGACATTAAAATAGCCTCGATATTGCCGCCTGTTTTTAGCCCAAACAGCGTTCCACGATCATAGAGTAGGTTAAATTCTACATAGCGCCCGCGCCGCACAAGCTGATGATGACGTTCTGCCTCTGTCCAATTTTTTTCCATCGTGCCGCGCACAATCTTATTATAGCTTTGCGCAAAGCTTTGACCAACATCACGGGTGAAATCAAAATCCGCCTGCCAATCGCCACTATCTAGATAATCATAAAAAATACCGCCAGCCCCGCGCGGCTCATCACGGTGTTTCAGGTGAAAATATTCATCACACCATTTTTTAAATTTTGCGTAATATTGATCATCATGGCGCGTACAACATTCTTGCAAATCCTTGTGAAAGGCTCTCGCTTCTGCTTCTGCTGGCATGATAGGCGTCAGGTCGCCGCCGCCCCCAAACCATGCTTTGGACGTCACCACAAACCGCGTATTCATATGCGCAGCCGGCACAAAGGGATTTTGCGGATGGGCAACCAGCGAAATCCCGCCAGCCCAAAACCGGCCATCTCCTTCAGCCCCCGGTATTTGACTGCGGAAAGCTTCAGAAAACGCGCCATACACAACAGATATATTAACGCCTACCTTTTCAAAGACGCGGCCCTTCATTACTGAAATCTGGCCACCACCGCCATCATCACGTTGCCAGTTTTGCCGCTTAAAGCTGCCTGCTTGTTGTTTTCCCTCGCGGCCTATCTGAGTATTATCAGCCTCGGCTTCAATCTCTTCAAAACCAGCACAAATAGAATCTCGCAAGGACTGAAACCAATCTGCAGCACCAAGACATCTCTCAGCAAAAGCACCCGTCAGGTGCCCTTGCCTGTCGATATGTTCCATTATTCATCCCCTCCAGCTGACAATAATTCCCTGCCTGTCATCTTGAAATTGCTGGCCACCCACATCGCTTCCAGTTCCGCAAGCTTTGCTCCAATTTCAGGCCCAGAAAGGCCGAATGCTACCTTGATATCTCCTCCCTTTACAGGACAGCGCGGCAACTGAAAACTGGCAATATGCCGCAGACGTTCATCATCCGGCGTCACAAAACCAGCCAGCGCCGCCTCGGCATAAGCAAAAACGGCATCAGGAGTTAAGGTATAGACAACTTGCTGCCAAGAGTCTGTTCCTAGCAGTGAAAGCTGATCTTCCGGCCAGATTTCTTCTAGCCGTTTGGCCTGTTGAATATCGCGCCGGCTCAGCTTTAAGCGCCCTGCCGCTTTGATGCGCTGTCCCCTGCCAACCATTAGAGCCAAACGCTCGGTAAAATTCAAAAATGGCCATAAGACGCGGATTTTTGCCATTTGCGTCTCTGCCAAGATAAAGCCTGTTCCAAACAGAGCTTTATCTACGCCGAGTGCGCGCATTTCGGCTATCATTACCTCAGCACCCACACCCTCACATAATTTGCTCAGTTCTGTCGCAATGCGCTCAGCTGATAAGGATGCAAGCCCCTCCAAAGCGTCCTCTAGCGCCGCACGGTCGTTATCAGCCATCCATAAATTCGGATATTGCGCCCGAAACCGCAATGCCCGCAACAAGCGCAAATAATCTTCAGCCAGTCTTTTACTTGCCTCTCCGATAAAGCGCAGACGCCCTTTTTTTACATCCGCTAATCCGCCTACAGGATCATAGAGATTTCCAGCCTCATCCATATAGAGGGCATTCATCGTGAAATCGCGGCGTTCGGCATCTGCCTGCCAACTTTTTGTTGCCTCAATCCGCGCATGGCGGCCATCCTCGTCATGGTCAGTGCGCAGCTGGGTGACCTCTATCTTACTATCTGCCTCACAAACCGTGACCGTGCCATGACTAAGCCCAGTTTCATAAACAGCTATCCCCGCGCCGCGTGCCGCTTCTGCAAATTCCATAATCGGAACAGAAATGGCAACATCAATATCTGGATCTGATATAGGAAGTTGGTCGTGATATGCATCTGCAGGCCCAAGATATAGGCCGCGTACAGCACCGCCAACCACCCGCGCCTCACCCCCACAAACACGCGCAAGATGGAAAACTTTAACCAAGCAACGGCCAGAAAGCCATGTAGGGGAAGGCGTCATTTTATCCTGCCCTAATTTAATTTTCTTTAAACTTTCCAGGCTTAATCTGGCCATCTTCGATATAAGCTGGCTGATAGCTCATCTCAGGCGCACCAGACCCGGTTTCCAGTAACAGCCCCCCGGCTAGCAACACAGCGATAGATACCGCGCCCGCAATCACATATCGATAAGACATCATAGCTTCGCCGCGCATATGCCGCCCAGCCATTCGGGTCAGTAATGCTAAAACCAGCAAACCAGCCAGTATCGCCACCGCGATAATCAGATATTTACGCAAAACTGCCTCCTCTTTTTTCCTGTTTTAAAGTAGCCACTTACTTGGCTTCTTCTAGCAAAATTGCCAACTGTCGCAACATCGCAGCGGTTGCCCCCCAAATCGTTGGCTGACTATCTCTTACCTGCCAATATTGGCGCCTCTGCCCATCTTTTATCAATGCGTGTTTGTCAAACTTATCTACTTGCACCAGTGGATTGGCAGGCGCAAACCATACCTCTTCCACTTCTTCAGGGGCTGGCCGCAGGATTTTATCCAGCACGTAAACAGGCTCACGACAAAAACCAACTGTCAAATCGACCATATAATTTGTATTGGTCAGCACGGGGGGCAAATACCCCTCCACCGTGACCATATCTGTTAACAGGCCGGTTTCTTCTTTCGCTTCGCGCAACGCCGTAAAAGCTGGACTATCATCATACGCTTCTGGCTTTCCGCCCGGAAAACTGACCTGCCCTGCATGGATGCGCAAATGCTTAGCTCGCTTCGTGAGGAGAATTTCCAAACCAGACCCCCCTTCGGCAAACAGCATTAAAACGGAAGCTGGCCGCGAGGGTGCATCGCCCAAATAGGCTGGCCTCTCCCCAACAAATGGCTGTGGTGTATCTGAGAGAAGCTTGGCAATTTTGTTTCTGGTAACCATTAATCTTGCACGCCCTCCTCTAGCGGAAAAGCAAAATAGCTACCATCCGAATACAAACCAGACCCCTCCTCGTCTGCTACATAGCTTGCTAGTTGATAATAGACAGGCCGGCTGAGTTTTGCGAGCAAGCCTTTTTGGAGCTGGATATATGGTTGCATTACAAAAGGGTCAAGAGGGCTGCCACGAAATATCAATGGATGCGTGCTTGATAGCAAATGCACGCGCTCTATATTATCTGTTAGCCTGATTTCTGCGCCCCTACCTCTACCCTTTATTTCAGCAGCAATGACCACAAAAGCAGCGTCTTCTACCTCAATTTTGCCGAATTCTGCAGGTGTGCGCAACCAGTGCTGGCCAGCTTCATCACAGGATAATACCGAGCTAAATAACGCAACTAGGGCGGGTCGCTTGATAAGGCCGCCTTCATGGAACCATTGCCCATCTTTATCGATTCTCATCTGAAAATCTTTTTCGATAGGTAAAGGTCTATTTACCCCTTTTTCAGCATCAAATTTAGGCCTATCTGCGTTCATTATGCCCTTTTGCACCCCATATTTCTGCTCAGCTTCCATTCTAACCTAGGGATTATGGCAAAAAACAGCGTTTTTGGAAAAAAACTGCATCTTTTAATCGGTTTTCTAACCCTTTACTGAGACAATGAAATTTCGACAGGTCTGTGCGTACCGGAAATAACATCCTGTAACACTGGCTTTTTAATGAGACTGACAATTTATAAAGATAGCAAAGGCCGGATCATTCTAGCAAATAATATCAGTGCGCCTGCACGCGACAACCCTATTTGTGTGGAAAAGAAAAACCGGAAATTGCGCATTTTGCGATAGCTTGAGCATATCTATGCGGAAGATTTAGAACCTCATTTAAACAAAATTTCAAGCCCTCTCCTTTTCCCGCTATTTTTGGCTCTGGAAACCAAACGCTACACGTGCAAGCTAGTTTGTGGTGGCCGCTTGATTCTTCTGTCTAAAAGTGGCACAAGACAATCCTGATAAGTAGTTAATCTTTCAAGATGCTCGATATTCGCGCAAATGCGTTTCAGGTAACACTATTATATGTATATCTATCTTCCCATTGCTGAAGTTTCGATGCATATCGCCGTGGTGGTCGGCCTTGGCGGGGGTATAGGTTTTTTATCTGGAATGTTTGGTGTCGGCGGCGGGTTTTTGATGACCCCGATGCTGATCTTTCTAGGGGTGCCACCCGCGGTTGCGGTATCCACAGAAGCAAACCAGATTGTTGCCTCTTCGGTCTCTGGTGTTTTGGCGCATTGGCGGCGCGGCAATGTTGATTTTAAAATGGGCGCTGTATTGCTCACTGGCGGCCTTCTCGGCTCCTCCTTAGGGGTACTGTTATTTTCTATTTTACGCGATATCGGCCAGATTGACCTGGTTATTAAATTATCCTATGTGGTGTTTTTGGGAATTATTGGGGCGCTGATGCTTATGGAAAGTATCCGCGCCATTATGCGCACCCGCCAGCCTGGTGCGCGGCGCTCAAAAATGCATCAACATAATTGGATGCATGGCTTACCGCTGAAAATGCGCTTTCGGAAATCCAAGCTCTATATCAGTGCCCTTCTGCCTTTTTTCCTGGCTGCCTTTGTCGGCGTTTTATCGGCTATTATGGGGGTCGGCGGCGGTTTTATTCTCGTTCCAGCGATGATTTATTTACTTGGAATGCCGACTTATGTGGTCATAGGAACCTCCCTTTTCCAAATCATTTTTGTTACTGCCAATATCACATTATTGCAGTCCGTGCAGACCCAAACCGTTGATTTTGTTCTAGCCGGGTTGCTACTTTTTGGTGCGGTAATAGGCGCACAATTTGGTGCGCGTGTTGGCGTCAAGCTTCGCGGTGAGCAATTACGAGGCTTGCTTGCCCTTATTGTCTTGATGGTATCGCTTAAGCTTGGGTTTGACCTTATCGTTACCCCGGAAGATGTTTTTTCGGTGGAGATACTGAAATGACATCTAAAACGCTTCTTGCGTCATTATTTTTTAGCATGTCCTTATTATGGATAGCGACCCTTGCGCCAGCCCTTGCGAATACACTGGTTGCTGACCTATCACTGGAGGAAGTGGCAATTACAACCGATTTCAATGGTGAGAGCCTGTTGCTGTTTGGCGCCGTCGATAATGCCAAAAAAGATGATATTATCGTTGAGTTTAAAGGGCCTACTCTGAATATTGCTAGCCGTAAAAAAGAACAGATAGGCGGCATCTGGGTTAATAGGCAAACCGTGAATTGGGGCAATGCCCCAAGCTTTTATCATTTATTTTCTACCCGTGCGATAAGTGATTTTCTGAGCCCAGAACAGCAACGTGAATTGGCTATCGGCTATCGCAATCTGGGGCTACAGCCGCAAACAGTTAGCCATCCTGAAGGGGGGCTCAATAATTGGATAGAAGCGCTGAACCGGAATATGATGGAGCGCGGCTTATGGTTTCAGCATGATAGCGGTGTGACCATAAATCGGGGCGTGCTTTTTCGGGCGCCTGTATCTCTGCCCGCTAATATTTTACCCGGTGATTACAATGTACGGGTATTGCATATCAGGAGCGGGCAATTAATTGCCGAGGATCGCACCTCCATTCAAGTTGCAAAGCGCGGTGCGGGCGCTTTCATTTATAGAGTAGCGCACGACTATTCAGTATTTTATGGCCTTTTTGCTATTACCTTTGCTGTACTAGCTGGATGGGTAGCAGCCGCAGCCTTCAGAAAAACATAAAATCCACATTTGATTATTTTTTACACATCAGAATTTTTTACTTTTTGAAATAATTTGTGCATAGACTTAGGTGGCCTTCAGGCCTATTTTACGATTTGGTAACATTTAGGGCTAAGGGATAAGGAATATGGCTTCAAAAGACACAAAATTCCTACTGGTTCTTGTTGATGACAGCGATGAGTTGCATCAAGCTCTGCATTATGCTTGCAAGCGTGCAGAGGCGGCAGATATGCGTATTGCGCTTTTATATGTTATCGCGCCTGCTGAATTTGCCCATTGGGCAGGGGTAGGTGAGTTGATGCGTCAAGAAGCCCGCGAACATGCCGAAGAGAAGATGCGGAGTCATGCAGATTATGTTCAAAATCTGACAGGTAAAGCGCCACTGATGCATATCAGAGAGGGCAAGGCCGTAGATGAGGTGATTAATCTTATCAATGATGAAACCGATATCAGCCTTTTGGTCTTAGGTGCAGACACTAACTCAGACAGTGCTGGGCCTGTTGTTTCCTATCTAACCGGGCGAGGTGTAGCCTCATGCAGAACCCCTATCGTGATAGTCCCTGGAAATATGACAGATGAGCAGATTGACGCCTTGACTTAATCGCTCTACCTAACACATGCATGCTTGCCTAATATGGCCATAGCTGAAGGCGGCTAAAATTGTTAGCGCCAAAAAAGGATATAACAAAGATGTTCAAAAAAGTAAGATTATTTTTCCTATTATTAACTGGAGTCACGGTCCTAATTATGTCTAGTCAAACCACCAAAGCAGAAACTACGCACCTTATTCTGGATACCACCAAAGGCCAGATCGAAATCGAATTAAAGCCAGATTTAGCGCCAAACCACGTTGCGCGTATTACGAAACTTGCAGCTGAAGGGTTTTATAACGGGATCATTTTCCACCGTGTCATTCCGGGTTTTATGGCGCAAACAGGCGATCCAACAGGGACGGGTATGGGTGGATCTGGTCAGAAGCTAGATGCAGAATTTACCGATTATCAATATGTTGAAGGCACAGTTGGTATGGCACGGTCTATGAACCCGGATAGTGGTGATAGCCAATTTTTCATCTGCTTTGATGGCTGTGGTCATCTAACCAACCAATATACTGTTTGGGGTCAGGTTTCCAGAGGTATGGATGTTGTCCATAAAATCAACGCTGGTGAGCCACCTGCAGAGCCAGATAGCATTATTAGCGCAAGCCTAGCCGAATAGCTAGGCTAACGTTTGGGCAGCCGAGCGAATTGAAACAGCAAAGCTGCCCAAATAAAGCCAAAGGCAAGCAAGTCCAATGAGCCAAAAGGCTCACTAAACATAAAAACCCCGACTAGCAATTGCAGGCTGGGATTTATATAAAACAAGAAACCGGTGAGGCTAAGCGCCAAAAACCGGTTGCCCATATGAAAAAGCACCAGAGGCACAGAGGTTATTATTCCAGATGCCAGTGCCATAAATATGCCATAGCCACTGCCATCTAAAAAGAAGGATGTGCTACCGGCCTTGAGAATAATTGTCACATAAAGAAGATAGGCTAGCATGAAGGGCGCGATCATTAACAGCTCAATCGCCATCCCTGTAAAAGCATCTATATTTATCTGCTTGCGCACCACGGCATAGACCGCAAAGCTAGTACCGATCAGCAACGCGATATAAGGAACATTATCTAACTGTGTAGCCTTAATCAGCACGCCTATAGTTGCCGCAGATAAAGCAAGCCACCCGCGCCTATCCAACTTTTCACCAAACAGCACCAATCCTAGCGCTATGGCTATCAGGGGATAGATGAAATACCCAAATGCAGATTCGATAATCTGATCTTTTCCAACAGCATATAAAAAGGCAATCCAGTTCGTGGTAACAAGGCAGGCCCCTAAAAATAATCCAGCCAGTTGCCTTTTAGTTTCAATAGCAGTGAATAATCTGCGCCCATCACCTGAAAGAACCAGCAAACCAGCAATAAAGACTGCTGCCCAAATAGCGCGATGCGCCAACACCTCGTCTAAACCATAGGCCATCAGGAAATGAAAGAAAATTGGCGAGATGCCCCACAGAACTGGGCTAGCAATTGCCGCCACAACCCCCAACTGGCGAGGGGAGAAATTTGAAAACATAAATTAGGTTGCTCCTTAGCTTTTTATCCTGTCAAGTAAGGATTACCCGAAAATCATTTACATTTGTCTTCGTAGGACCGGTGATAACCTGAGTCTCTAGCTCGGCAAAAAATCCATGACTGTCATTATCTTCTAAACGCGCTTTTGCGTCTATTCCTAGATCTTTTGCTTTGAGGAGCGTTTCCGGTGTTATATAAGCTCCAGCTACAGCTGCCGTTCCATCAATACCGTCTGTATCTGCAGCAAGGCCAAAAAATTTCCCTTGTAAGGCTAGCGCATGAATAAATTCAGCATTCCGCCCACCTTTTCCAGTGCCCCTAACAATCACTGTAGTTTCGCCGCCTGAAATCAGAGCTGTCTGCGGCGCACTAGCTTTGGCTATTTCTGACAATTCGACTGCTAGCGCGCGACTTTCCCCTTCTAGGGCATCACCTAAAATAACTGGGTTATAGCCAGCTTTTTGGGCGATTTCTGCTGCTGCTTGTAATGATTTTATAGGTGTTGCTAGCACGTGCATCTCAGCCCTCGATAACCGGATATCCTCTGAAAATAGGGTCTCACACGCATCTGACTGCAAATGCGCATAGACGGCCTTCGGCACCTCTATGCGATAGCGTGTTAGAATATCGATGGCTTGTTGGGCCGTGCTCTGATCCCCAACAGTAGGCCCGGAAGCAATAATAGCTGGAGAATCACCCGGCACATCAGAGATAGCAAAACTCACTGTTTTTGCTGGATAGGCCGCGCCAGCCAACTGCCCGCCCTTTACAATAGAGAGGTGTTTACGCACACAATTCATCTCATCTATAGGCGCGCCAGCCCTCAGCAGTTGACCGGTAATTTCCTGCTTGGTTTGAAAGCCAACGCTAGGGTGGGGCAAACAAAACAAGCTCGAGCCACCACCTGAAACGAACACCACCATCAGGTCATTATCCCCCAAATTACTAGATGCCTCTATAATACTAGCTGCCGCTTGTAACCCGCGCCGATCAGGCACTGGGTGCGCGGCTTCAACAATCTTAATTTGTTCGCATGGGCTATTATGCCCATCTGGCACAATTACCATACCCTCTAGCCGTGCTAGCAAATCTGGCGGCACAGCGGCTTCGAAAGCATTCGCCATTTCAGCTGATGCTTTGCCAAATCCAGTAACTAAAATACGCCCCGCTGGCACCACTTCCAACGTTCTAGCAACAGCTGTTGCAATAAAATTCTTAGGAAGGGCTGTTTGAACAGCCGCATCAAACATGGTCTTCATTAGATTAATTTTTTCGTCTGGAGACATTTATATACACTTTTTAGGCTAGCAATGATTTCAGGGAAAATTCTGGGTTGGCAATATGTTGCGGATCAGGATGCCTGCCTGTCTCAAGGCATTTTTTACCTATCATATAGGCCTGCCCGTCATTTGCTACCTCTATGGCAACCAAATTCCCATCTAGCCAACTCCACACGGACAGGCTGTTTTTGCGCCGCCCTTTGCGGGTAACGGTGACCAGCTTATCAGAGGTGGCAGGTACCAGCCCGGCCATTTGAAATTTAACGTCATACTGATCTGACCAAAACCACCATGCCTCGCGTGGCGGCATCTCACTAGCCGTAATAGCCGCCGCCGCTACTGAGGCACTAAATTGAGCGTGATGAATAGATTCTATGCGGGTCTCGCTTAGATCGGGGGCGCGTGCCACATCCCCTATCGACCAGATATGGGCATCATCTGTTTGATACTGCGCTGAAACCATCACCCCATTATTCACTGCTAGACCAACCTGCTCTGCAAGCGCGGCCTCAGGGACAACCCCAATACCAGCAAGCACCATATCAGCCTCCAAAGTGCGGCCATCTGATAGCAAAACACCCCTGCACTGCCTATCTGAAGTGCATAAAATTTCTTCAGCACCAGCGCTTAAATGGATTTTAACGCCCTTATGTTGGTGCAATTCTGCACAATAATCTGATAGTTCTGGTGAGGCTACACGCGCAAGTAAGCGCGGCGCCATTTCCACAATTTCTACCCGCACCCCTGCTGTTGTTAAGGATGCGGCCGCTTCCAACCCGATATAGCCGCCGCCGATCACCACCGCTTTTCCTGCCTTCCCCATATGAGCGCGTATCGCACGGGCTTCACGGGCAACCCGCAGCACGAAAACACCTTTCGCATCGCCGCCCAATATTGGCAGGTGGCGCGGCATGGCACCAGCAGCAATAACCAATTCTGAATAGGCCTCGCGCCTACCATCTGCCAGCTTAATCACACCAGCTTTTCTGTCGATGCTGATTATCTCACAGCTTGGCTGAAAATCGATATCAAACACTTCAAACCATTCTGCTTTGCGCAGTAAATACGCCTCTTCAGATGCACCTTCCTGAGCGCTCAGATAAGTTTTGGACAAGGGTGGGCGTTGCAATGGCAACCCTTTTTCACGGTCAAAGATAGTGATTTTACCAGAAAAGCCATGATGGCGTAGCCGTTCTGCACAAGCCAAGCCAGCATGACTGGCTCCAATGATGATAATTCTGCTCATATCTTCCTCTTCTGGCAAATCTATATGCCCGTTTCCACCATAGGGCATAAACAGCGCTGAATATAAATAAATTTTTGCCAGAAGGGATAAAACTGGCTATGAAAAAACATCCGGTCACAGATGACGATGCTGTTCAACCCTGCCATAATAAAGGTGCTGCTTCATCGAACAGCAAGATAGCTAACAGTGGAAAGTGAATATTATGAATTTGGACAAGGTCACGACCATAGATGAATTGCGGCAAATAGCGCATAAGCGCGTGCCAACTATGTTTTATGATTATATGGAATCAGGCTCTTGGACCGAAACTACCTTCCGCGCCAATTGTGACGATTTTAAAAAGATATCTCTGCGTCAGCGCGTTGCGGTAGATATGGCAAATCGCAGCACCAAGACCAAAATGTTAGGCGAAGACGTAGCGATGCCGCTTGCCATTGCGCCAACGGGCCTAACCGGTATGCAACACGCCGATGGCGAAATTCTAGCTGCGAGAGCTGCCGCTGATTTCGGTATTCCTTTCACGCTTTCAACCATGTCTATTGCCTCTATTGAGGATGTAGCTGCCCATACGCAAAACCCCTTTTGGTTTCAGCTTTATGTGATGCGTGATCACGATTTTGCCCAGCGATTGATAAAGCGGGCAAAAACTGCTGGATGTTCTGCACTAATGTTGACGCTTGATTTGCAAATTCTGGGACAACGTCACAAGGATATTAAAAACGGGCTAACCACACCACCGAAGCTGACAGTGAAAAATATTCTAGATATGGCTATTCGGCCGCGTTGGTGCATGGGCATGCTGAGCACACCGCGCCGCTCTTTTGGTAATATTGTTGGCCATGTTGAGGGTGTATCCGATATGACCAAGCTCTCGTCTTGGGTGGAGGAGCAGTTTGATTTGCAACTTGCGTGGGATGATGTAGCACGTATCAAAGACTGGTGGGGCGGAAAACTCATTATCAAGGGAATTTTAGATCCAGAAGATGCGCAGATGGCGGAAAAATCCGGCGCGGATGCCTTAATTGTCTCAAACCATGGCGGCCGCCAATTAGACGGGGCAGAAAGCTCCATTTCAATGCTGCCAGAAATTGTTGCCGCTATAGGCAGTGATATTGAGGTCTGGATGGATGGCGGCATTCGCTCTGGTCAGGACATCTTGAAATCTTTAGCGCTTGGCGCAGATGCCACCTTTACTGGACGCGCATTTTTATATGGGCTAGGCGCGGCAGGACAAGCAGGGGTTACAAAAGCACTGGAAATTATGCATAAAGAGCTAGATATGAGCATGGCGTTATGCGGCCACCGCGATATTCTAAATGTAGATAGAAACATTTTGAAAAACTGCCCCTTTTAAAGCGCTAAAGGCCAACTGTTAGGCAGATTTTATTCCCACCGAATTAGCGCGTCTGCATCTTTCTCGCGGGCTTTCACCCATTTAATCCCCTGTTCTGTCTCTTCTTTTTTCCAAAAGGGCGCTTTTGTTTTTAGATAATCCATAATAAAAGCCGCACCATCAAAGGCAGGTTGACGATGTGCGGATGCAACTCCAACAAAAACAATATTCTCTTCCGGCAGAAGCCGACCTATTCGGTGAATAACACGAACGCCGGCTATAGGCCAGCGGCGTTTGGCCTCTTCGATAATGGCGGCAATCTCCATTTCTGTCATCCCCGGATAATGCTCTAGCGTCATCGCTAGCAAGCTTGGTTTGTCTGCATTATCGCGCACCACACCCGAAAATATAACAACCGCCCCCACATTAGCCTGCTTCAAGGCTTCATATTCGCTAGCAATGTTAAAATCATCCTTGGTTATGAGAATAGTTTCCATTCCCTCATTACCCCCCTGTGACAGGCGGGAAAAAGGCAATTTCATCCTCGGCACTTACAGCATTATCCAGCTGAGCATAGCGCCGGTTTATGGCAACCCGGACTGTCTTCATATTCCGCAACGCAGCTTCATGACCAGCCGAACGGCTACGCAAATATTCAGCCAATTCAGCTATTGTGTTGACCTTTTCAGGCAACTGAATTTCCTCTGAGCTACAACCAGTATGCTCCCGCATCCATGCAAAATATAAAATTCTCATAACGCCTGTTCCTGAAACGGGATGAAATTTAGCAAATCACCTTCACGCACTCGCTCGCAATCTAGCGGGATTTCAACCAGACCATCTGCCCCCGTGAGTGAGGATATCACCCCTGCCCCTTTGCGTCCATGCAAGGCTATTTTCTGGCTTCCATCAGTGCTTGTCTTAATTACAGCGCGCAAATATTCAGCCCGCCCTGCAGCCTTTTTATGGTCAAATCCTGCCGCTATCTTTAACGCCAATGGCACACGGATATCTGCACCAGATAATTTATCTATGGCCGGGGCTATCAGCAGTTTGAAACATATAAATGCGGCCACTGGATTGCCAGGAAGACAGAATATAAGCCTTCCACTTTTAACAGCGGCGGCCATTGGCCGGCCCGGCTTCATCGCCAATCGCCAAAACAGTTTTTCTGCCGCAATATCACTAAGTGCCTGTTGACTATGGTCTTCTATGCCATCTGATGCGCCACCACTCGAAATAATAATATCTGCCTTCGCCAGCCCCGCTTCATAGGCTGAGACAAGCTCAGCTTTACTGTCACGGATAATCCCGCCATCTATCAGCTCTACATCCTCATCGCTGAGCAAACCTGCTAACATTGGCCTGTTACTGTCATATATCTGACCAGCTTGTAGCAGGCCCCCTGCCTCTATCACCTCATCACCTGTCGAACAAAGCATAACTTTCAGACGGCGATATACCTTTATACTGCCGGCTCCTGAAGCCGCTAATTGACCAATATATGCAGGGGTTATACGCTGCCCTTTATCTGCAACGCCCTCCCCTGCGGCCAGATTTTCTCCCGCTGGCCGGATATTGGTACCGCGCGTCAGTAATTTGTTGCAGATAATGCTATCGCTGCCGCCAGTCGTTTTTTCTGTGCAATCCTCATGCATGATAATGGCATCTGGGCCTTTTGGGACAATCGCGCCTGTATAGATACGTACCGCTTCGCCTGAATTGACCTGACCGATATAAGGGTGGCCAGCACGCGCCATACCGACTATTTTCATTCGCCTATCAGGGATTTCCTGCAACTTATCTGTAAAGATAGCAAACCCATCTACAGCCGCATTAGCTGTTTGCGGCAGGTCAATCTGGCTTATCACCTGCTCTGCTAATATCCGCCCATTAGCCTGCATCACCGGGAGTGTTTCTGTTTGCGTGGCTAGCTGGCTTGCGGCGGCAACTATCCGCGCTCTTGCTTCTTCTAGCTTGGTAATTATGGGATGAGCCATATTTCTGCTATACCTCTTTAAAGTTCTAAATAGCGCATTATGAAATCTGCAATAACGTCTATGTTTGCGCTCTCCAGTATAGGCAAAGAGCAATCCACTGGCGGGGTATCACTAATAAGGGCAATGATGTGGGGATCTGCTGGATAAAGGGGCGATAATTCTAGCTCGCCGCGGTAAATCTCTAGCTTTGGAATGGCTTCTTTCTTAAACCCCTCTACCAGCACAATATCACAAGGGTTTAGCTTGGCTAGCAACATCTCTAGGCTGGGCTCTTCGGGACCATGCTCAATAAAGAGGGCCGAGCGTATAGCAGAAGACACAAACACTTGGTCAGCTCCTGCTTTTCGGTGCCGCCAGCTGTCTTTACCAGGCATATCTGCATCAAATTTATGATGGGCATGTTTAATTGTAGCAATCTTTAGCCCCCGTTCAGAAAGCACTTTTATCAGCTTTACTGCCAGCGTGGTTTTGCCCGAGCCTGACCAACCAGCTAGCCCAAATACAGCCCTTTTAGCCATCTTTATGCCTGTCTTATCCGCCAGTGACATTCATCATTCTGCCAACATTACGCGCTTCTCTCCTGCTGATGACAAAATCATGTCCTTTTGGTTTGCGTCCAATAGCCTCATAAATAGCTTCCTGCAAACTCGCCTCACCGCCGCAGCGCAGGGCGCTAGATAGGTCGGCACGATCATCCTGACCAAGGCACATATAAAGCTGACCGGTACAGGTTATGCGCACCCGGTTACAGCTCTCACAAAAATTATGTGTCATTGGCGTGATAAAGCCTAGCTTGCGCCCACTTCCGCCAACCTCCACATAACGTGCGGGCCCAGCAGTTGTATATTTTGAGGGTATCAAGGTAAAACGCTTTTCTAGGCGCGATCGCACGACCGACACGGGTAGATATTGAGCTACTCTGTTTTCATTACCGATGTCGCCCATTGGCATCACCTCAATAATGGTCATATCAAAGCCTTTATCAACAGCAAAGGCGACCATATCGCCAAGCTCATCCTCATTAACGCCCTTCAAGGCAACAGTATTGAGCTTTATCTGCAAGCCTGCCTCGCACGCTGCTCTCAAACCTGCTAGCACCTTGTCTAGCGCGCCCCATCTGGTGATCAGCTGAAATTTATCGGCATCTAGCGTATCTAGCGATACATTAAGCCGACGCACCCCTGCCTCCGCCAACTCTTCTGCTTTTTTTTCTAACTGGCTACCATTAGTAGTGATAGTAAGCTCATCCAAATTTCCCGCCTTAACCTCAGCGCCCAAATTACGGACTAAATGCATAATATTACGGCGCACCAGAGGTTCGCCTCCTGTCAGTCGAATTTTGCGGGTGCCAAGGCACATGAAATTGCGGCAAACCACCTCTAATTCTTCCAAACTCAATAATTCTGACTTTGGCAGAAAGGTCATTTCTTCTGCCATGCAATAGACGCATCTGAAATCACATCTATCGGTCACCGAAACGCGAATATAATCGATAGCTCGCCCAAATGGGTCAACCAGCTTAGCAGGTTTATTTTGTGATGACTGATGGTCTATCTTAGGCACAATTTCATATCCAAAAGGCAAGTGAATTTCAGTCTATTAGCATGGCTTAGAATAGGCGAGATTAGCGCTCTTTAGCAAGCATTAGCGATAGCAAGACAAAAAACGCTATTGTCCAGATTTCTGGCCGATATACCGGCCAGCCCCCTCTGGCATATCCAAGCTTTGATGGGCTTCAAAAAGCGCTAACATTCGCTCTCGCAAAATACCTTGCATTGGCGCCGCCCGGCCAGCCTTCATATCTACATGTAGCCACATTTGCTCGCCTGTCGCCACCTCTATCCCAACTTCGGTTTTAAGGCTATGCCAAAGCCGAATTTTCCGCTCATCTGCTGACAGAATTTGTGTAGCTACTGTGATTTGCTCGCCAAGTATAGCTTCAGCCAAATGCCGAATATGCGTTTCAACCGTATAAATGCTAAACCCTGCTTCAACATAATCCTTCGACAGGCCAAGATAGGTAAGGAGGCAATCTGCTGCATCACTCATGACCTGCAAATAGCGGAACTCGGTCATGTGCCCATTATAGTCAATCCAAGAAGGTAGAATCTCTGCATGATGCCGGGCAAAGGGGGTTTCTGGGGTCCAAATTTTTTCTGCTCGAGTTTTTTCAGGCAGGATTTCATCTTTTAGCCAATTATCATAAACGCGGCCAGCTCCCCATTTATACCTCTTTAATACTTTTAAAAAACCAACCAAATTTTTGTCGCGTATTGCCTCTAATTCTTGGATTGTATAGTCCCCGGACTGGGCATCAGACTGGCTAGAAATTTTCTCAATAAGCTTATCATCCAACTCTGGCACATCCATCAGCTTGGTCCATGGCCAAGATAGAGCAGGACCGAACTGGGCTATAAAATGACGCATGCCAGCTTCCCCGCCTGCCACACGATAGGTTTCAAATAATCCCATTTGTGCCCAGCGCAGGCCAAAGCCATAGCTGATTATCTCGTCAATTTCTGATGTCGTAGCGACATCGTCTTTTACCAACCAAAGCGCCTCGCGCCACAACGCCTCCAGCAATCTGTCTCCAATATGAGCATCTATTTCACGGCGTAAAATAATAGCTTTCATACCAAGGCTGTTCATTATTTTCTCTGCGCTTAGAACAGCTTGATTATTTATCCCACCTACCAGCTCAACAGCGGGCAACAAATAAACTGGATTATAGGGATGGGCGACAATAATTTGGTCGGGCTGTTTTGCCTCTGCTCGCAACTCTGAAGGCTTAAAGCCAGAAGTAGAAGAAGCGATAACCGCGTCATGACGGCAATATGTTTGAATATCGGAAAAGACTGACTGTTTCATTTCCAAACGTTCGGGGATAGATTCTTGTATCCACAAAGCCCCTCTGACGGCTTCTTCCAGACTGTTGCAACTCACCAGCCGACCTTCTTCTGGTAAAGGGGTGTCTGCAAGTTGCGGCAGGCTAGCACGCGCATTTTCCATCACTTCATTAATTTTGCGAACAGCCTCTGGGTCAGGGTCAAATAAATTAACCTGCCAGCCATTTAGGGCAAAACGCGCTACCCATCCACCTCCAATAACGCCGCCACCAATAATGGCTACCTGTTTATCTTTCATCTAAACATCCTCTTCAACTGCTAATAGGTAGACGATAGGCTTAGCTAGCTGGTGCCTGCTTTTCCAGATGCAACTCATCGCGCACTTGTTGGGGGCTCATTACCTCCACACCCATCTTTTCGATTAGGCTCCTGGCTTTGGTTACAAGCTGGGAGTTAGTTGCTAAAACACCCCGCTCCAAATATAAATTATCTTCAAGACCAACGCGCACATTTCCGCCCGCTAGAACTGCGGCGGCTACATATGGCATCTGATGACGCCCCAGCGAAAATGCAGAAAACACCCAATCTTCTGGAACATTATTTACCATCGCCATAAAGGTATTTAAGTCATCCGGCGCGCCCCATGGCACCCCCATGCATAATTGCACTAAAACAGGGTCTATGATCAGCCCTTCTTGAACAAGTTTCTTAGCAAGCCAAAGATGACCAGTATCAAACGCTTCAATCTCAACACGCACACCAATTTCCTGCATCATGCCTGCCATAGCACGCAACATTCCCGGTGTATTCGTCATAACATAATTTGCTTCGGCGAAATTCATGGTGCCACAATCAAGCGTGCAAATTTCTGGCCGACATTCAGCGATATGAGCCACTCTTTCTTCTGCACCGACCATATCTGTTGCCCTATCCAGCAAAGGCAATGGCGCATCCGTAGGGCCAAACACCAAATCCCCGCCCATACCAGCTGTCAGATTAAGCACCATATCAGTATCTGACTGTCTTATTCTGTCTGTCACCTCACGATAGTGGGACGGCAGGCGTGATGGCACACCGCTCTCAGGGTCTCTAACATGGCAGTGTACAATGGCTGCCCCTGCTTTGGCAGCCGCAATCGCGGCATCTGCAATTTGTTCTGGGCTTCGTGGTACCAACGCACTTTTATCTTGCGTATTTCCAGAACCGGTAATTGCGGCTGTAATGAATACTTTTTCTCGCATGGATAAGGGCATCTCTGCGGCTCCTAAAACAACTTATTTTTTGCTTTTTACCCTGCATAAACAAAATTGCAAAATATAGTCTGCTTCAGTAGATATTTTTTTATAGGCTAGCGCCATAATTTATTTCTTTTGCCAAACGCCTAACAGGGTTAAAACAAAAATATCCTGACTAATTACAAGAAATGAGGCCTACCGTATGTCAGAGGAGAAAAAAAATTTGTTATTGGATATCGCTGACCTGCCCAGCCATTTGAACTTTAATGCAGACGGTCTTATTCCAGCGGTTGCACAACAATTCGATACTGGTGAGGTATTGATGATGGCATGGATGAATGCGCAAAGCTTGGCCAAGACATTGCAGGAAGGTCGGATTGTATATTGGTCACGTTCCCGCCAGAGCCTGTGGCGCAAAGGTGATACCTCCGGCCATGTCCAGCGTCTAATAAGCTGTCATTTCGACTGTGATGGAGATACAATACTATTATTGGTAGATCAAACAGGGGCAGCCTGCCATGAAGGCACACGCACCTGTTTCACTCATCAGATAAAAAAGAATGGCAATGTGGTTCAAAATGAGACACTTATGCCGTTTATATCGGGGCATTAATCTAGGATGAGCACGGTAGAAAAACCAACGATTATCCGCGTGCAAAAGGAAATTATCTGGCATATGAGTTGCGGGGCTTGCAGCTATTACTGGACGGTGCCTACGATGGATGAAAAGGATGTTCCAACGCGCCGTGAATGGATTTGCCCTTTGTGCGGAACCAAAAGCCCTGCTGAAGAGGCGAAAATTTAAGCGCTTTCGAACTTGCTAATTGCGTGTTCAAACAAGCTAACGGTGCGGTCAATATTCATCAGCTTATCCAAGCCAAACAGGCCAATCCGGAAGGACATGTAGTCCTCTCCCTCCCCCACCTGCAAGGGCACGCCTGCTGCAATTTGAACACCTTGCTGCATAAATTTTTTGCCTGACTTCATATCCGCATCATCGGTAAAGCTCACAATGACAGATGGCGCTTGAAACCCTTCCGCGGCCACTGATACGAAACCATGTTCCTCCATCAGCGCCCGCATACGCGTTCCTAGCTGAATTTGCGCTTGGCGTGCATTTTCAAACCCAAATTCACGCGTTTCCGCTATCGCATCACGAAAGGTCACCAACCCGTCAGTAGGCATGGTGGCATGATAGGCATGCCCACCATTTTCATAAGCCTGCATAATCGTATACCATTTTGCCACATCACACACATAAGAAGAGCTATTTGTATCCGAAAGCTTGGCAACCGCGCGACTACCCAACATCACCACGCCGGCGCAAGGAGTGGAAGTCCAGCCTTTCTGGGGGGCGGTTAATAATACATCCACACCAAGTTTCATCATATCTACAAACAATGCCCCAGAGGCCACGCAATCCAGGGCAAAAAGGGCGCCTACATCATGCGCAGCATCGGCCACAGCTTTGATATAGTCATCTGGCAATAGCATACCAGCAGAGGTCTCAACATGAGGTGCACAAACTAAACCTGGATTAAAAGCTTTAATTTCAGCAATGACTTCCTCAACAGGTGCAGGAGCGAAAGGCTTGCGGCTATTTGCCCCGGCACTAGCACTGTTTTGATGGGCGCACATGATTTTTGTTTGTTTGGCGAAGCCACCTTTTTCAAAAATTTCGGACCAGCGAAAACTAAACCAGCCATTGCGCACAACAAGACAATCCTGACCGCCACCAAATTGCCGCGCAATCGCTTCCATACCAAACGTTCCGCCACCAGGTATCAAAACGGTAGCCTCGGCTTTGTAAGCTTCTTTGAGACCAGCAGAAATATCTCGCATCACCTGTTGAAAAGATTGCGACATAGAATTGAGCGACCGGTCGGTAAATACAACCGAATATTCAAGCAACCCATCAGGATCAACATTCTCAACAATTCCCATAACCATTTTTCCTTATCCTGCTTCTACTATAAAGCGCGGCTAAAAGTCGATTTTTTCAAATTTTATTGTTTAATCTTATCATGTCCCAATCTTTTTGAGAAGAAAGATGCGTGATTTTGCCACTAGCTAAAAATAAAGACCTGTTGAATCTCAATCGTCTTTTTTGCAGCTGTAAGTGCGCTGGCAATGAAGCTTGGGCGAAATAGGCACAGTAACATCTGAGTCACCTCTTCCCTGTGCTGAGTACACACAAAGCTTTTGCCCTGTTTCTTTATCCTTACCAACTTTTTTCAGCCGGCAGACTTTTGTTATTTGTGTGGGCGGAACCGCGCGTCGGCGACATTTTATTTTTTCCCGCCCCATTGTAGTTTGTGGCCAACGAAGACGAAGAGTATCCCAAAGAGTGCAATGTGCTTTTTCTTCACTGCCTTCATAAATTCTGCCTTCACTAAAGGCAGGCATGTCCGTCATAACAAGGAACAAGCTAGCAAATATGATTTGGCAAAAGGAAAACTTAAGGAGGGCCAGCCCGCCCAGAGGAACTATTTTTGCTATCACAAACTGCACCAACTTCACACCAGCCACCATTTAAAAATAGAACCACAAATAACCATAAATGCGCGAAGCCAAAGCGCTATCGTTAACAACGGACAACTACATTATAACGACATGCCAACATGCTTGTATAGCCGCAATCAAATACTTAAAAAAAATCAATTGCATGCCGTTATCATGCACGAAACGACGGGGCTGAAATGGATGCTTATCATGGCAGCACACATGTTAAAAACCTGAATAGAATATAGGAATGGATGCCATTATGAAACTAATTCGGAAAAGACAGCTTGGGCTGAATTTACTGTTGCTTGGCGTATTATTCGGCACTAGCGGGTGTCAATATTTCTATGATGGCCGCAATGAAACCCTATTATTGGTGTCTGCTGCCGAATGGTCAGAGCTCCATCAATATAAAAAGCAACAGAGAATTGGGCAGATCGAAGCCGCTCGACCAGTTGCTGTTGAAGGGGCTGAGCTTATCAGCTTTTCTAACATGTCAGACGCCTATCTTGCAGGCTGTCGGTCTCTTGGGGTAGTTGAGGTACATCACCAAGGCTCATATGATGAAGCTATGACCTTAATGCGGAATCAAGCAGTTGATTTAGAAGCCAGCACGATAGTGCCGCTTGACTTATATCAAAATACTACTGAAACAGGCGAATCTGGTCCTGAGATGACTTTCGTTAAGGGGCGCTTGCTTCGTTGTCCAGAAAAATCCGGCGAAGAAGAGGTTTAGGAATATGGCTAAAATTATAGATTTCCAGGCCTATCGCAACCGGCAAGAAAGTATAATTTCTGACGCCTACCAAACCAAACCACAGATAGGGGTTGAATATATTTATGAGCTAGGTGAGAAAATAGAGGGGATGCTCGAGGATACCGCTCAAAACGAACGGTTTGCTCATACTGTTGCTTTTACAGCTGGACGATATGCCGCTATGCAACTTTTCCAATTGCATGGTCGTGCTCAAACACTTTCTTTTTTTGAAGATTGCATTCAAACGGTTGAGTTGTGCGATGACCTGCTAAAACATATTGACGACGATCTCTAATTCACTTGTTTTCCATGCTCACCAGCCGGCTTGCGCATTACCGTACCTGATATATCCGCTCCCGAATCTACAACTAGAGCCTGCGTTATAATCTCGCCAGCAACCACGGCCCCATCACTGACCGACAAACTTTGAGTTTCAATAATACCTGTGAATTTTCCAGCTACCACTATTGTATTTGCTCGCAAAAATCCCTGACAGTGACCTCCTTCTTCGATAACAACATCGCCTGCTTCGAGCTCACCTTCAAAAGCACCAGCAATTACCACCAGCTGACCTTTTGCCTTTAGGATACCGCGCAGACGCAACGAGCTGTCGATATAGGTGGAATCACTCATTTTACATCATCATTTGCGCCAGTTGGGTTTAACGGCTGTTCTTTTTTACCATCAAGCTCTGACCAATTATGCAGGATATGGCAGTTTAGTGCAGCACCTCTGTCCATTTGCAAGGCATTATATTCTATTTGCCCAAACAGTCGCGCTGAGGCCAGTAGCCACACACTCTTTGCCCGCATACGTCCGCGGTATTCACCAGCAACAACCCCTAAGCCAATATCAAGATTGCCTGTGCACTGGGCCCCTTTTTCAACTTGCAGTTTTTCAGCTATTATATCAGCTTGGACTGTGCCGTGAATTTCTAGCATCTGAGCTGGGCTGATATGGCCAGAAAAAACAGCGCCTGTTCCAAAGACAGATTTGTTCATTAGTTATCCTCGGCACTGCCAGAGATTTGGGAACTAATTGGTAGTTTTTTCGAACTTTGCTGTTGAACAAAACTACCCTCTAACTGCGCACCCTCTTCTACCTCAATAATTTGATAGGTCATTTCGCCGTTTACAAAGGCTGAAGATTCTAACTTTAACCGGGTAGTTTTCACATCACCCTTCAGGTTGCCACCTACTATAACCGTCTCTGCTGTGACATTGCCAACCAGTTTAGCACCTGTGCCAATTTCCAACGTCTTGCAGATGATATCGCCAGTTACCTCACCATGTAAAATTACTGCATCTGGCGAATCAATTGAGCCTATAATTTTGATATTTTTTCCAATAACAGCATCTCCGTTGCTTGACGCACTAGAAGATGGAGACGATTTGAACATTTTTTTTCTCATTTTTTCAGAGGGTTACATTTTAAGCACATTATTATTAACGATCCCTGACTCAACAGAACGACCTTAAATATTATAACATTAGCATAAAGCGTCTAAAATTGGGTAATGAAAGCGTTGCCCAATACCGAAGTAGGCTTCTAAAAATGCTTACAGAACAGTCGTTTTTAAAACAGAAAAAAATTTTTGGTGCATACTGGCAATTACGCTACAAAGATGGACAAACGCATGGTCGTTGATGTTATTGATATTCGCAAACGCATAGAAAAAATCCGGAATGAAGTTTCTGAGGCTATAGTATCGCGCCATGAATTTGAAGCCCATGAAGAGGCATTACGTGAAGATATTAATCTATCCGTTTCCTCTAGCGAAGCACAACGTCAAGCAAATGATGCGGCTCAACTTCCTTTGCTAGAAAATGAAGATGCAGAGAGTAAAAAAGTTGCTCACTACGCTGATCCTACATTAGCAACACATCAGGCGATGACACAAATAATGTCGATGCCCTCTTTCACTCTCAATGTAAAAAATCGGCATTCAAATCGGCTACTGATAATGTTATTTGCGGTGCAGCTGGTTACCAATTTTGTCTTAATAATAGTGTTATTGAATAAGCTATGATTGCCTCAATACGGGCAAAATTTGAGAAGATGTTTCGTGACTCCTTGCCACCCTCTCTTGCGCATGATGCGCCATGCATGCGTTTTTCTACAACTGAGAAAACATGGCTTGCCTCAGACGCCAGATATTTATTCTTAACTGAAAATGGTCCTATTGAAGTGAGCTTTCGCCCGCTCCGTATAGCTAAAATTTCTGGCGGCATCACTGCTGTTATATTATTTGGCATTATTGCTGGGCCAGCCGTTATACAAAATATCACTTCGTTCACCCCCTCTGCCAAAAATTCTACACCAGAACAGAGCGTACCAGAGGTGGTCATGAAAAAAGCGCCACTTCCAAAGCGTAATGATATAGATGGTTTACTTGAGGATGGGTTGTCAGCTGCAAGAGAGCTTGCATCATCGGCGATGCTGCCGGCTCACTCCCTCATTGAAGAGTTGAAAAGCTGGAAACTACAATCTAGCCAGCTAAAAGCCGACAACCAAAAAGAAGAAGCATCCGGTTCACAGGTAAGAAAACCAGCACAAGTAGGTAAACAGGCAACTGCAAAAGCACCAGACACAAATGAAGAACAACCCGAATTAACCATCCAGCCCTCTGACAGGCTGAATATTCTTCCAGAAGAAAGCCCAGATAATTATATTTCTGTTGTAGCCACCCAGCTAAGCAACCTGTCTGAAATTCAATTCACTAAAGAAGCAATAGCGCCACTCCCAAGACCAAAAGCAGAGCCTATGGATCCTGAATTCGTTGGCTTTGATAGCCTTGCAAATGCGCCGCACCTAGATGAACGTGTACAGCTTCACCGTCTCTTTGCTGATTATCTCTCACAAGCCGAGCAAGTTGAAGCGATTATTAACCGATTTGATATTCGACTAGACAGCCAGCCCAGCCAATGGATGGATACTGAGCCCTCCGACGCAGTTATACCAAAACTATTTTTACACCGCGATAATTGGCTAAAAATATTAAACCAGATACCACTTAAATCTCCCTTACGCTATTACTATGTCACTAGCCCTTATGGCATGCGCACAAATAAAAAAACAGGCGTTACGCGGTTCCACCATGGGATTGATTTAGCTGGCACTTGGCGGGCACAATTACGCCCGTCTGCTAGCGGGGTGGTCAGTTTCGCGGGGCGGGACGGATCATTTGGCAAGTTGGTAAGGATACGTCATGCCCATAATATTGAAACTGTTTACGCGCATTTATCATCTATCAATGTAAAAAAAGGTGATTATGTGACTGATAATGTGGTTATTGGCAAGATGGGCAATACTGGCCGCTCAGATGGTATGCATCTGCATTATGAGATTTTAATTAATGGTAAATCTATTGATCCGGCTTTGTTTTTTAAAGTTGGTCACCAATTGACCAATACCGGCGGTTTGCCACGCGTGATAAGTTTCTGATCTTCTGAGGTGACCGCTGTAGCTCGCAACGTTACTGCTCTATATATTCACAAATTTTTTCCTTTCCCTCTAATATGGCATAGCTGTTGCACCTCGTGTGTCTAGTTACAAAAACCTGACACATAGGTTGATAGGAGTGGTTAGATGAAAAAACCCCTTGATGATATGCAAGGTCTAACGATTGAACTAGTCGAATTTGATGAGCAGGACCAGCCAAAAGCTTCTAGCTTTATACCACTTGGCTATTATTTGCATGAAACTCAGCATAGTCTGGAAGAGCGCGAGCTTACGGCGAAATTAGCCGCATTACCTACTGAACGCTAGCGTTGGTTTCGCATCACCCTTAACACAAATATACCTCCCAAAAAATAATACCCCCCCCCTTTTAAATCAACTTAAAAAGGGGGGGCTCTCTTTTGGGAAAAGATTGTTAATAAGTTTCTATCGCATGCTGGTCAAACGTGCCTGCATACGCCGTTGAGATGAGGAAGGAATGTTCAGCATTTCACGATATTTGGCTACTGTCCGCCGCGCTAGGTCAATCCCTTGTTTGGATATAATCCGTGCGATAGCCTCATCACTTAAAGGCTTGCCCAGAACTTCTTGGGAAATTATCTTTTTCACCATATTACGGACTGAAGCAGCAGACGTGTTCATATCTGAGCCCTTTGTTGCAATATTTACACTAAAGAATGATTTCAGAGGCATACCTCCACGCGGCGTGGAAATAAGTAAACCTGTGGTCACACGGCTCACTGTACTTTCATGCATACCTACCGCCTTTGCAACATCCCGCAACGATAGCGGCTTTAAGTAATCCAGACCCTTTTCTAGAAAATCTTTTTGGTGGCGAATAATTTCAGCACTAATCTTTAAAGTTGTCTGATTGCGTTGCTCCACCGCGCGCTTTAGCCAGCGTGCATTTGCTAGTGTATCTGATGCGTAATCTGCTGCCTCTTTATCCCGGCGCTGTTTTTCAGCCATTTTTTCCGCATATTCTTCATTAATCAAGACAGATGGCAGGGTTGAGCGGTTCAACTCCACAGACCAGCCTTTCGAAGTACGGCTTACAATCACATCTGGACTTGGCATATCTCTATATTCAATACCTAAATGCTCACCTGGCTTTGGATTTAGGGTGCGAATTATAGCCAGCATATCCATAATATCGCTTTGCTCACATTTCAGCTTGCGCGCGATTTGTTTCACCTCACCTCGACCAAGCTGTTCCAAATTTTCGAGCAAATCACCAAATTGAGATGTGAATAATTCTTGATCTTTAAGTTGGATACGCAGACAGTCGGCAAGATCGCGAGCAAAAATACCCGCGGGCTCGAAGCCTTGTAGTGTATGTAACACTAACTCAGCACGCTCAAGAGAGCTACCAGCTTGATTAGCAACTTCCTCAACAGATGCTCCAATCCAGCCTGTCGGCTCAAGGGCTGCAACAAAATGCCCAGCAATTAATCGGTCTGCCGGATGAATAAAAGCCAAATTCAACTGACGAAAAAGCTGGGGATAAAAGCCTTCTTCAACCGAAACATTTTCTACGAGATTAAAATCACCGTCACTGCCATTATGTGTGCGCTTGGAAATTGTGCTATCTGCATGGGCGGTATCGAATCTGTTTTCATATTCTGGGCTTTGGGTAGGGTCGTCTTTTAATGCCGCGCTTTCCTTTAAAGTGGATAAATCATTATTCTTATCTGTTGACTGCAAGTCGTGACCTGCTTCTGCTGTCGCTAGCGCCGCCTCATTCGCTGGAAGTTCACTGGGGGCATCTTGACGGGTTGCCTTATCAGATTCGCGGTCATCAATAGTTTTTACTTCCAAAAACGGGTTTTCATACATCTGTTCTTGCAGATGTTGTGACAGCTCTATATTAGACATTTGCAACAGCTTAATAGCTTGCTGCAATTGCGGGGTCATTACCAGTGATTGCTTCTGCCGAAGTTTTATCGATTGTGATAATTGCATAGTTTGTCTCCCTCTCCAGAAAGAGGTTTCCCCAACGGCACAAACTTTGCAAAAAAACAATTTGACGAAGGAATTTGTCAGGTTTTTTACATGATAATTTAAATAAAATCATATATTTAATATTTTTTGTTAATACTTTGTTGAATTTTGTGTCAGAATTCAGACACATGTTTGGGGCTATTTC
>MDTG01211368.1_pt1 | contig 30981 bp, 25 predicted proteins | sample 811421 | NCBI WGS metagenome assembly MDTG01 (sample SAMN05326645, study PRJNA326480) | marine metagenome | isolation source: seawater | place: Pacific Ocean: South East | collected 2011
ACGAGGTCGGTCACACCCTGGGTCTTCGGCACAACTTCGTCGGATCCGAGCTCGTCTCCTACGAGGAGATGAACAGCGAGGGCTTCGACGGTCCCATCTCCTCGTCGGTGATGGACTACCTGCCGGTCAATGTCGCGTTCGGTGACGAAGTCGTGCAGGGTCCCTGGACCACCACCACGCTCGGGCCCTACGACACCTGGGCGATCGCGTACGGCTACACCCCCGGGAAGACGGACGCGGTCCTCGCCCGGTGCGGTGAACCCGAACTCCGCTATCTGACGGACGAGGACACCCAGGGGCCCGACCCCATGGCGCGTCGCTTCGACCATGCCCAGAATCCCCTGGACTACGTCGACGCCCAGCTCGCCATCGTCGAGGAGCTTCGTGGTCGAATCATCGACGAGATGGTCGACGACGGCGAGAGCTGGTCGAAGGCTCGAAGCGGGTATCTCATGACCCTCTCCAAGCACCTCGGCGCGGTGAGCATCGCCTCGAACTGGATCGGTGGCAGCACCATCAACCGCGTCAAGAAGGGCGCCGAACTCGACCCGATCGCCGACATCCCGGCGGATCAGCAGCGACGGGCGCTGGCGATCGTGCTCGATGCGACCACGCCGGATGCGGCGTACGGCCTGACGCCGGATCTGCTCCGGAAGATGACGGTCGAGAAGTGGTTCGACGGCGGCGGCTTCCGGGCGGCGGAGATCGATCCCACCTTCGACGTCCACAATCGCATCGACGGCATCCAGGACACGGCGCTGACGCTGATCCTGAACCCCACCACGCTGAACCGGATGTACGACAACGAGTTCCGGGCGGTGGAGGGTGATGACGTGCTCACCATTCCGGAGACCATGGAAGGTGTGAAGGCCGCGGTGTGGACCGAACTCGACGCTCGTCCCGAGGGCGGCCGCGACAATAACGATGCGTACATCTCCAGCCTGCGTCGGAATCTTCAGCGATCCCATCTCGAGCGACTGGTGTCGCTTTCGGGTGGAAGCGGTCGCTTCGGACCCTCCAAGGCCGCCGTCGCGAGTCTCTCGCGTCAGCAGCTTCGCGAGCTCGACGAGCAGATCGGCGAAGTGCTGAGTCGGGACGGAAGCCGGCTCGACCCCTACTCGAGGGCCCACCTCTCGGATGCCAAGGCGATCATCGACCGGGTCTTGAACGCCGACTACGTCTACAACTGATCACGGGAGGTGGCCCCGCCACCCGCCCGGAACGGAGCAACTGCAGGGAGGGTCGTCCACGGACGACCCTCCCTTTTCATCCTGTCCGCCGGTTCGACGGACCCCCGGGGGATTCCGTGCTAGTCCTCGCCGCCCGGATCATCGGCGTAGAACACGGCCTCGAACTCGTACCACTTGATGGCCTTCTCGCCGAATGCGGGGCCGAAGGGATCGGTGTTGCCGACTCGTCCGTTGCCGCCACCGATCCTCGCGGCCTCGTTCGCCGAGGAGAAACTCGGTGCGAACCGCCACCAGTAGGCGCCCGCGCCGACTTCGGACGCCGCCGCCCGGGCCTCCGCGTCACCGGGAAGCGTGCCCGCCTCCATCTGCTTGGAGAATCGACTGGTGCCGAGCCGGGGGCGGTCCGCCTTCGCGTCGAGGCGGATGGGATCCTCCGTCGCGGACCGGCGGATTCCCACGTAGTTCTCGATGAACGGATTGACGCAGCCGGTCATCGCGAGGACGCCCGCGGCGAGCGTGGACCGGAGGATCGTGAAGGGGCGTGATGGCATCTTGGGGTCCTGGGGATGGGGGCGATCGAAGGCGGGCCGCGATCCGGACGAACCACTCGCGGTCGGCGGTCAGTTCGCCGACTGCAGGATCCAGAACATGGCCCGCCGACGCTCCGGATCGATCGAGTCAGCGTACAGGATGCGGTTGAGGCGAAGTCGCTCCTGGTCGCACTCCTGCTGGAGCGTTCGCCACCGCTCGACCTCTTCCGTGCTCGCCTCGCCCGTGGCGAGTCGGCGGTTCAGCTCGTTCAGGGCCGCCCGCATCTCCAGGTATGCGCCGGCTTCGTTCCTGAACCGGACCACGACGGGATCGTCGTCCATGGCCACGGGCGCCCCGAGGACGCCGACGCCGCCGTCGGACGGCGGGGCCGGGGGAGGGGGCCCGCCTCCATCGCATCCGAGGCACACGAGGATCGGGGACAGAAGGAGTGCGGTCCGGCGAACGGACCGAGGACCGGGTGAGTTGGACATCCGTCGATTCACCAGTCCCCGTAGAGTGCGGCGCTTCCCGGGAAGAGCCGATCGGAGACCCAGTCCCAGTCCGGGCCCGGGTAGTAGATGTTGGTGAGCTGGGTGGTGCTGCTGAACGCCACTTCGATGGGGTCCGGATTGGAGTAGCTCTCGCCCGCCCACTTGTACCGTTCCACGTGCCCGTCCGCGAAGGCGAAGTTGAAGTGGCCTTCGTCCCAGATCATGAGCTGGTCGATCCAGTCGGGGGTGTAGGGATTGATGCCCCAGCCGTTGATGTTGTGACCCCGTCGGTCGTGCTCGGCGACCATGGAGATCGTGTCGCTCGGTCGCGGGATCCGGCTTCGCGTGCCGATCGACCACGACGGCGGTCCGTTCCAGTCGCTCGTGCCCTCGCCGTCGGTGAAGAAGGCGCTGAGCGAATAGGTGCGGACGTAGTCGGAGCGGTCGAACGGGGACTTGTAGAGCCGGACGTCACCGACGTACGGGTACATCCGTCCCTCCGTCAGCGCCTCGACCCGCTCGGTGTTGCCTGGTCCCATGTTGTTTCCGACGGAGCTGACCCAGTCCCACGGATGTCGATTGGTGTCGGGGGCGACGTATCGGCCGGCATTGTCCGTCGCGTAGCCGTCCCAGGCGATCATCATCTGCCGCTGCTGCGACATGCAGGTCAGGCCCTTCGAGGTCTGCTGGAACCGGTTGGTGGCGTAGAGGACGAGGCTCACGAGGATCGCGATCACCGCGATCACGACGAGGAGCTCCACGAGCGTGAAACCCGGTCGATGCGGGTCGATCGCTCTCAGGGGTCGATTCTTCATGATCGTGCTCCGGCCCGAGGGCTGGTGTCTGCCACGCGATGCTCCGGTGAAATCCGGAGCAGCGGCTCAGTGAACACGATACCCCTTGGAGTCGCCCAGGGACAGGCATTCGGATCACACCAGGGGAGATTCAGGATCCGCGTTCGTCCGAGGGGCGGGTCTCACGGCTCGCGGGTCGCCGCCGCGTCGGGTCTCTGGTGCTTCCGGTAACCACCGAATCCCGCGTTCGTGAGTTGCCAATCGTCCGAGGCGTCGATCTTCACGCCGGTCGCGGGGATGTCCTTCTCCCGTCCCAGCGCCCACAGCATCCCCTGCACGGCCATGCGACGGCAGTCCGCCGACCTGAAGTCGTAGGGATGCCCGAGGGTGGTGAAGAACACGCGACCGGGGAGATTCGATCCGGGGGGATTCTCGATCGTCCATGCGACGGGGTTGGAGACCGGGAACCGATCATGCCGCGCCTCGTGATAGGACTTGAGGGTCGTTCCGGTCGCGAGTCGACGCGGATCGCCAGACAGTTCGTCACCGCCTCCCTCGACGTGATAGAGCCACGAGTAGGCATCGAAGGGCCCGACGCCGCGGAGGACGGGATGGGCGATTCCGGCATCGGGCTCCACGCGGGTCAGCGGCATCTTCCCGTCGCCGAAGTTTCCGTGGTGGGTGATCCAACGCTGGCCGAACACGCGTCGAGGCCAGTCCTCGTTCATCTCGGCGTGGCGGGGATCGTCCTCGGGATATCGGAAGGCATGCGTCGACGTCCGGAACCCGACCAGGGGCCGTCCGGAGGCGACGTATCGCAGGATCGGCTCCCGCTGTGCGTCGGGCAGGGTCCGGAACCTGATGAACATCACGACGAGATCGGCGTCCTCGAGGACTTCGGTCCCCGGGATGTTCGAAAGGGCCTCGGGATCGATCCGCCCCTCCGAATCGAGACTGTGCAGGACGGTGGTCCGGACGTCGTGCGTCTCGCCGAGGAGCTCGGCGAATCTCGGCATCGACTCCTCGCTGCGATATTCCTCGTCGCCCGCGATGAAGACGACGTGCGGTCGCTCGTCGTCGGTCGGAGGCGTCGTGGGCGGCGCAGGTGGGTTCCGGGCGAGAATCGAGACTCCGATCGCGATGAGGGTTGCCGTCGTCATGTTTCGCAGGGTACCGGGTCGGCCGCCGATCGTCAGCGCGTCGTCCATCGGTAGGATGACGGCGGTCCCCATCCCTTCTTCCTGCGGTCCGGCGGAGATTCAGCATGCGATCGATCGTCCTCACCTGTCTCGTCCCCCTCCTCCTTCCGCTGGCGTCGGCATCCGTCGACGCCGCGGTCCCCGGGGATCGAACGATTCCGATCGACGCGCTCGAGTCCCGGAGATGGATCGGGTCCGCGTGGCAGCCCAGCCGGCTGCAGGACTGGCGGATCGAGGACGGCCGGCTCGTCAACGACGACAGTCGGTTGCCGGTCCGCACCGCCCATGTCCTGCCGCTTCGCATCGACCCCGACGCCCCGGACACCGAGTTGCGGATCTCCGTCGACGTGCAGGCGGTCGGGGGGGGGCCGCTCGACGCGGGATCCTTCGCGGGAGTGCTCTTCGGCGCGGGCGGGCCCGACGTGGATCCCCGGCTCACCGCGCTGGTGCAGCAGGTGCCCGCTCCCGACGGCGGGATGCTCGCGGTGGTCGCGGGCACGGCGACCGGAAGGTTGCTCGACTTCTCGACCGAGAAGCAGGGGGGGTTCAGCTGGGCGCTTCCCGCGAAGACCGGCATCGACGATCTTCGTCCGGTGCCCGGCGAACGGGTCGAGCTCGCGCAGACCGACGTCGAGTTCCGACGGTTCGTGCTGGATCTCGTCATCACTCCGCGTGACGATCGATTCGACGTCGTCCTCTCTGCGCGGGACGGCGATGCGATCTTCACCGTCGTCTCGGCCGGTGGACTGGAACGCGATCGAATCGACGGGGGGATCGCGCTGGTCGGGCACCGGTCCGCGCGGAAGGACGGCATCGGCTGGTCCTTCGCGGATCTTCGACTCCGCGGCGAGGATCTCGAATCCTGGCTCGACGAGACCGATTATTCCTGGGGTCCGGTGCTCGCGGCCACGTACACGATCGACCGCAACGACGACGGCATCCACTCGTTCCGGCTCAACACCCTCTTCCCGCCGGTCGCGGATTCCGATCTCGGCGACGTCGCCCTCGAGTTCGAGACGCGGGACGGCGTCTGGCGACCGATCGCGACGGGCCGCCTCGTGGACGACAGCTTCACGGTCCCCTTCCAGGTGGAGGACGTCGAGGAGTACCTCGGTCGCGACTACCGGATCCTCGGCGAGATGAACGGAACCCCCTTCGAGTGGCGCGGCGAGATCCATGCGCCTCCGACCGGGCGTCCGCTTCGGATCGCGAGCCTCAACTGCGTGAAGAACGCGACGGCCCATTCCGCCTGGAACCGGTTCGGCGTCTGGTTCCCGCACGACGACGTCGTCGCCGGCGTCGCGGCCCGTGAGCCGGACTTCCTGTTCTTCGCCGGGGACCAGATCTACGAGGGCGATCTCAACGGGGTCGATCGAAGGAAGGTCGTCCTCGACTACCACACCAAGTACCAGCGATGGCTTCGGAGCTTCGGGGAGCTGCTCCGCGACCGGCCCTGCGTCATCATTCCCGACGACCACGACGTCTATCACGGGAACATCTGGGGCGCCGGCGGCGTGCTCGCCAAGGCGAGGGACGGTCTCACTGCGCAGGACTCGGGCGGGTACAAGCTGCCGGCGGACGTCGTGAACGCCATCCACCGGACGCAGGTCGGCAATCTCCCCGCATGCGCGGTCCCCGGTCCGATCGGCCAGGGCATCGAGCCGTACACCACCCGCATTCGATACGGGCCCGCCGACTTCGCGGTCGTCGCCGACCGGATGTGGAAGGATTCGGCCAGCGTCAAGCTTCCCGAGGCCGAGGTCCGCAACGGGTGGTTCAGGAATCCGGACTTCGATCCCAAGGACGCCGACGTGGCCGACGCCATGTTCCTCGGTCCGACGCAGGAGGCTTTCCTCGCCGAATGGGCGGCGTCCCGCGACTCGGCGAGTCCGCGGAAGATCGTCCTGTCCCAGACTCCCTGGGTGAACGTCGCGACCCTTCCGCCCGGACGCGACGACGGGGTGATCCCGCGTTTGAAGGTCTATCCGGCCGACGAGTACGCCGAGGACGACGTGCCCGCGGCGGACACGGATTCGGGCGGGTGGCCCCAGTCGGCCCGGACGCGGGCCGTCCGGTCCCTCCAGGTCGCCGATGCGCTCCATCTCTGCGGCGACCAGCATCTCGGGTCGCTGATCCAGTACGGGATCGACGCGCATCGCGACGGCCCCTATGCATTCACGCCGCCCGCGGTCGCCAACACCTGGCCCCGGCGCTGGATGCCGATCGAACCGGGGGCGAACCGGTGGGAGGACGCGCCGCGCTACGCCGGGGACTTCGAGGACGGCTTCGGCAACCTCATGACGGTCCTCGTGGTCACCAACCCCGAGGATCGACGCATCGAACCGCGGAGACTCTTCGATCTCTCGCCCGGGTACGGGATGGTGGAGGTCGAACCCCGCACCGGGGACCTGCTCCTCGAGGCGTGGCCGCGCTGGTTCGGGGCGTCGGACGACGCGGTCCAGTACCCGGGATTCCCGTTTCGAATCGGCGGCGAGGACGATTCCGAAGCCGGATCGAATTGATCGACGGCTAGACCGACGCCGTGGTCTCCTGGCGGAGCTCGCGATAGGCATCGAAGCAGTACATCGCCACCGCGACCCAGATGAGACCGAAGGCGGCGAGCTTCAGCGGGCTCACCGATTCGCCGAAGATCGTGATCGCGAGGATGAACTGGCAGGTCGGCGCGACGTACTGGAGGATCCCCATCGTCGCGAGCCGAAGGCGTCGGGCGCCCGCGGCGAACGCGATCAACGGCAGCACCGTGACGAAGCCGCCGACGAGAAGGAGGACGTCGGTCCCCATCCCGCTGCTGGTGAAGCTCGCACTGCCTCGGCAGGCCAGCCAGATCTCCAGCGCGAGCATCGCGGGGAAGAGCAGGATCATCTCGATGGTCAGACCGGTGACCGAGTCGGCACGCATCTCCTTCCGGAGCAGGCCGTAGCAACCGAACGAGACCGGCAGGACGAGGGCGATCCACGGCAGTTCGACGAGGCCGGAGAGTCCCGGCGAATCGTCCCCGGGCGTGAGGAGCGAGGATGTCGAGATCGCGGACCAGCCGAAGAGGATCGCTCCGAAGACCGCGATCCAGACCGCCTTGCGCTGCAGGGGATGGAGTCGTTCGCCGAGCACGATCCGACCGAGCAGCACCGAGACCAGTGGATTGATGTAGTAGCCGAGGCTCGCCTCGACGAGCCGGTCGCTGACCACCGCGTAGATGAAGGTGAACCAGTTCGCCGCGATCAGCACGGTGGACAGGGCGAGGATCCGGAACGCCTTCGGAGTGGCGATCGCCGTCCGGATCCGCCCGATCCCCGGCGGCAGGGCGACGAGCAGCAGCATCACGGGGAGTCCGGCGAGCACCCGCCATGCGAGGAGCTCGAAGGAGTTCACGTGATCGAGCAGCTTGAAGTAGATGCCGGTCGCGAAGCCCCAGAACAGGTACGCGGTCATCGCCTGGGCGACGCCGATGCGCTGGCTTCTCGAGATGTCGGAGGGATTCGAGTGCGGCGTCATGGTGGGGCGCGGATCGATTCCGGCATCAGCCGCCGATGGTGATTTCGATGAGTGCTCGATCGAGCGTGTCGCGGAGTCCGGTCGTCAGGGGTTCGCCCGGATGCGCCCGTTCGACTCCGCGGGCGATCGCCACCAGGGCCTCGACCTGGGAGGCGGGCGACTTCAGGCGGGTGACGGCCTCGAGCAGCGGGGCCCAGTCGTCCATCGGGCGTTTCGCGAGGGCCATGGCGTCGCTGAGCATGCCGATGCGGTCCTCGTACCACCCGTCGCCGCCGGTCCGGGTGGTGAAACCGTTCGGCGCGAGCAGGCCGAGGGCGAGGGGCGTCCGATCCTCTGCCAGGAGGGCCGCGAGGATGCGGACCGCTCGCTCGCGAATCATCGGGTCGCGCTCGATCATCGCCACCCACTGCATCGGTCGGACGATTCGCAGGTTCCGGAGGCTTTCCAGCGGTGGAGCCGGATCGAGGGGATCCGCGAGGGCGGGGTCGTCGAGGACCAGCCCGGCGAGCATCCGCGAATCGCCGCGACCGATCCGAGCCCCGATCCATCGGGCGCGGTCCCGGTCGCCGGCGAGGAAGGCCGAGTGCGCCATCGCGGCTCGGATCTCGCCGCTCGACGCGGCGGGGAACCGATCGAGTTGCTCGGACCCGCCAAGCAGTTCGAGGACCTCGTCGATTCGTCCGGCGCGGGCGAGTCCCGTCGCGGCGACGGCGCGGATCCCGGTCCGGGTCAGCACCGTCGGATGCCGGTCGATCAGGGTGAGGATCGGTTCGTCCGCGTCGCGGTCGGCGAGTTCGACGAGCAGCGCGGTTCGGTACGCCTCGGCGGCGGCGGAGGTCGCGGGGGGTTCCGGGTTTCCGAAGTCGAGGATCCTTTCCTCGAGATCCGGACACCGGCCGGTGGCGAGCACCGCGGCGCCGATCATCGGTCGATCCGCGGGACTCGCGGCGTCGAAGATCGCGGCGAGGTCGGAACACGTCGTGCCGGTCGCGATCAGGTCGATGATCGCCGGGCGGGCCGGGCCGAGTCGAAAGGTGCAGTCGAGTCTCGACACCGGAGTCGGATCCGGGGGGGGGCGATCGAGGAGGCCGGCGAGCGCCCATCGCAGCTCGTCGCCGCGTTCGAGCCGGGGCGGGACCGCCTGCATCGCCTCGAGCACCAGTGGCTCGATCATGCCCCCTCGCAGCAGCTCTCCTTCGAAACGGGCGTCGAGGTAGGCGGTGATCCGGTCCGTCGATGCGAGGCGTTCGAATCTCGAGGGGAACCCCGGGCCGGCCTCGATCGAATCCAGCCAGCCCATGGCGGCGGCCCGCATCCTGGGGCTGGCGGTGGAGGTCCGGATCAGATCGCGGCCCGTCTTTCCGAGGACCTCGATGCCGCTGGGACGGGAGGTGGCCGGGGCGGTGGTCAGCGTGACCGGATCGGGCGGCTCCGGGAAGCCGGAGGCGACGATCCCCGGGTGGAGACCGGCCAGCAGCAGAAAGGCGATGATCGGAGCGTGCATGGACGAGGATTGTATTCGGGGACCGCCTACGCGGCGTCTTCGATCCGGGTGCCCGGTTCCGACGAATTCCGGAATTGTTCGGTCAGTGTTCGGGGGCGGTGCCGTCATCCTCCCGATGGCGACCGACGTCGTCGCCGATTCGAAACCGCCGAACGACCGGAGTCCACCATGGTCCTCGCCGCACGCCACCAGCACCTTCCGAGCACCGCTTCATCCGGTATCGATCTCGACGAGGGCTTCGATCCGGAATGTCAGGCCTTCGCCCCGGAGGCCGTCGAGATCGCCGGTCCGACGCACCCTCGATCCCACCAGGTCGCCGAGGTCTCGGAACGGGGAATCATCTTCCTCGAGGCATTGGAACCGCTGGACTCGAGGCTTCGAGGACTGCATCGTCGAATCGTCGAGGCGGTGGTCCGCGGCGGGCCGCTTCCATCGGCGTGCGAAACCCTGCCGGAGGCCGACCACCTGGTGGCCCGGATCGAAGTCGAGTGGAACGAGACCATGCGTGCCGGAAGCCGCCGGGATCCGGATCTCGAGCAGTGGGTCTCGTGCCTGCTGGCGGCCACGGAAGGCTGTTTCACCGCCTGGTGTTTCGCCTGCCTCTGCGAACTCTCCGGAGGAGGGCTGATCCGGCTCGACCCCGATCGCCCCGGTGCCGCGGAGGCCTGGATCGCCGAGGAACCGGAACTGCTGGCCGAGGACCTCGCGACTTCGCTCGACGGGGATCGAATCCCGCTCGCCGTGGATCCGCTCCGTCGACCGGAAGTCGTGCCGTTTCGTGCCTCGATCGTGCGTCAGGCGTCCTGATCCCCGATTCCGGGTGGTGGAAGGACCCGGCAGCGGACTCCGAACGGGATGTGGAGGCGGCACCGAATCGCCACGGGGCGTGGGCGGGATGACATGACATGTTCATAAGCGGCCGGTCCTCGGTGCCCTCGGCATGGGAGTGGATTCGTTTCCTACACTCGTCACGCATTCGATTACACCGCCGACCGGAGCCTGGCATGAGACACCGCGTACCTTCCAACCCGCACCCGACCCGACGGCCGGTGATCGCTGCACCGGCGGTACGGCTGGCGACGGTGATCGCGGTCTTCACGACCGGTGCCGCGATCGCGCAGGTCGACGTCGACGCGGCCGATCCGCCCGCGCTTCCGGGGATCGAAGCGATGCAGTCGCTGGATCGATTCATCGGCGAATGGTCCATGGAGGGCGTCACCACCGAGGGTCGGGACCCGACGCCGGTCGGCGTCGAATTCACGGCGACTCAGTCCGTGTGGTGGATCGATCCCGGGCGTTCACTCGCCGTGGAATGGGTCGTCGAGCTGGAGGGTGGTGACGAGGTGTCGAGTGGCCGTGGTCGCATCGCCTACGACGAGGCGGCCGGCGCGGTCCTGAACATCTATTCCGGTCGGGATCGTGGTCGCCCGTTCACCGGGAGCGCCACGCTCGTCGGTTTCGACGGATCGGCCCTCGACTGGCGAGGGCATGAGACCTCCGGCAGCGGGGCGTCCGTCAATTTCGAGGTGACCTACCAGTCGAGCGACCGCGGCGCATGGGTCGTCGACTTCATTCCGACCTGCATCGACGGTGGTGGCGGACCCCAGCCGGGCCGCTTCATCTGGGATCGCGTCAACCCGTTCCTGCAACGTCTCGAGATCGCCCCCGGAATGATCGGCGTCTGGGATGGCGCCTGGCAGGATGCGATGGGCCGGACCGTGCTGTCGAGCCTCGAGATCACCGCCGGTCCCGGCGAGCGATCGCTTCGACTTCGGTCGACGGATGAGATCGACGGCGTGGTCCGAGTGGTCGGTGACGAGATCGTCTGGTTCGATGCCGCCTCCGAGCAGATCCGCAGTCGGTTTCTCGGGGGCGACGGCCTGGTGACGGGTGGTGTGGTGACGCTGGAGTCTTCGCTCGAGGGTCGGTCGTATCTTCGGTCGGCCTGGTCCGGCGTCGACGAATCCGGCCGACCACGCAGTGGGGTCGCGAAGATCGATCTCGCAGACGATCGACTCTCGATCGGGTACGAAGCGTTGGAGATCGACGGTCGCCCCCTCGACATGTCCGAACGAGCGGCTTACGGACGCGAGTACGATCGCCGCGTTCGATAGGATCCGGGCGGCGTGGAATCGATCCGCGTCGATTCCGAGTAATCGTGCACAGGAGGTGGCATGTCCGAAGAGGAGACGGCCAACTGGTGGTACCGGTCGCCTGCCGGCGAGGTGTATGGTCCCTACGATCGAACCGAGGTCGATCGGTACGTGCGCGACGGTCGCATCGAAGCCTCGGGAGCGCTCCGCGAGGGCCCCGAGGGCGAGTCGTGGATATCCGCCGACTCGGTGGTTCGGGGGCTGATTTCACCGACGTTCGAGGAGGATGACGATCCCCGCGTCCCTCCGGAGGACGCGGCATTCGCATCGGGCGTCGCCTCGAACCCGCCGGTCACGCCGCCTTCGATGTCGCCTACGGAGATCTCACCGACCAGCCGGGTGGGATACATCCTGCTCGGCATCCTTCCCGGCGTGCTCGCCTCCGTCTTCGGCATCCACAACCTCGTCGCCGGATACACCGCTCGAGGTGGTGTCCAGATCGCCATGAGTCTGGTCCTGATCTGGGGCATGGCCTGCATCGGCGCCGTCGTCGGCTTCACGCTGTGTCTCTCGTTCCTCGCGTACGTCGCACTCCTGATCTGGACGATCATCGAGGTCTGCACGGTCGAGGTCGACGGACAAGGCCGGCGATTCAAGACCGGATGACCGACGGGGATCAGGTCACCGCCGATTTCAGGAGCGAACGATGATGTTGTCCTCTTCCGCGGTGTGCACCTTCGCGCTGTGCCTGGCGGCGCAGGTCGCGTCTTCGACGTCCCCGGAACCCCCGGAATCGGCGGTGCCGCCGTTGCCGGATCTCGTCGAGATCCCGGGTGGCGAGTTCACCATGGGTGGAATCGGTCCCGAAGCCCGTGCCGACGAGTTTCCCCGCCACCGGGTCAGAATCGACGCGTTCGCCATCGGCCGCCGCGAGGTGACCAACGCCGAGTACGCGGCGTTCGTGTCCGCGACCGGATATCGCACCATCGCGGAACGCGCCGTCGACTGGGAGACGCTCCGCAGGCAACTGTCTCCGGACACGCCGAAGCCGCCCGATGATCTTCTGCTGCCCGGATCGCTGGTGTTCAAGGGAACCGATCGCCCCGTCTCGCTGGACGACGTCTCGCAGTGGTGGGCCTGGACACCGGGCGCTGACTGGCGGCATCCGGAAGGTCCCGATTCCAACATCGAGGGCCGGATGGACCACCCGGTCGTGCACATCGCCTTCGAGGACGCCGTGGCGTACTGCGACTGGATCGGCGGGCGTCTGCCGACGGAATCCGAGTGGGAGTTCGCGGCTCGCGGCGGGCTCGCGGACCAGCCGTTCATCTGGGGCGACGCCCAGGTCGACGAGACCCGCGCGAACATCTGGAACGGTCGGTTCCCCGATCGCAACACCGCGGCCGACGGTTACGTGCGGACGGCGCCGGTCGGTCGATTTCCGGCCAACGGGTACGGTCTGCTCGACATGGGCGGGAACGTCTGGGAATGGTGCGCGGATCGATACCGGGCGGACGAGTATCGGCGTCGAGTGGACGCGGCGGGGCCGGGGGGCGTCACGGTGAATCCCGCCGGACCGGCGGACACCCGGGATCCCAGGAATCCGTTCGCTCCGGTGAGTCGCATTCAGCGAGGCGGATCCTTCCTGTGCAACCCGAGCTACTGCTCGAGCTATCGGCCCAGCGCCCGCATGGCCACCACGCCCGACTCGGGCGCGAGTCACGTCGGATTCCGGGTCGCGATGTCCCAGGCTCGGTGGACGGCCGCGAAGGACCGTCGCAGGCGGTCGCAGGGCGGGGACGACATGTCCCCCTCCACGATCGACCGGGATCGTCCGTCGCCGGTCCGCGATGAGCCTTGATCCCGGGAATCAGCCGTTGCGGGCCGCGAAGTCCGTCATGAACTCCGCGAGGATCTCCGCGCCCCGGACCGGGAACGCGTTGTACATCGACGCCCGCATGCCGCCGACGCCCGCGAGACCCGCGAGATTCTCCAGTCCCGCCCCCCTCGCCTCGGTCAGGAATCGAGCGTCGAGATCGGCCGACCCCGTCTCGAAGGTGACGTTGAGTCCGCTTCGAGCCGGGCGGGACGCGCGGCTTCGATAGAAACCGTCGCTCTCGTCCACGATCCTCCAGATCAGGGAGGACTTCCGGTGATTCCGCTCCGCGATCGCTTCGGGTCCGCCCTGGGCCTCGGTCCATTCCGCCATCAGTCCGATGACCCGGACGGCGAAGGTGGGTGGCGTGTTGAGGATCGAATGGGCGTGCTCGTGATCGGCGAATCGGAGGATCGGACCGATGCGCTTCGAAGCGCCCTCGATGAAGTCCCGCTTCGCGACCACGACCGAACATCCCGCGGCCCCGAGGTTCTTCTGGCCGGCCGCGATCGTCATGGCGTGGTCCGCGAAGGGCCAGGGACGGGAGAAGATGTCGCTGGTCAGGTCACCGACGAGCGGAAGATCGCTTCGAGGCGGCTCGGTGAACCAGGTTCCCTCGCCGGTGTTGTTCGCGCAGTAGAAGAGATAGGCGGCGTCCGAAGGCGAGTCGATGTCGGCGCCGTCCCTGGTCGGATCGGGACACGAGAAGTCGCCGCCACCGCGGCCGTCGAAGCCCACGTGGACCCTGCCCACGGGACGCGCCTCCTCGATGGCCTTCTGCGCCCAGACGCTGGTGTCGAGATACACACCGGTGCCCCCCTCCGACAGGAAGTTGAGCGCGAGGAACGCGAAGTTCACGGTGGCGCCGCCGGGCATGAAGACCACGGCGTGCTCGTCCCCGACCCCGGTGATTCTCCGGATGACCGCTTCCGCCTCGGCGGAGGCGTCCATGTAGGCCGGTCCTCGGTGTGAATGTTCGATGAGACCGATGCCGGTCTCGCCGAGGTCGAGCAGTTCCTCGCGGATCTGGTCGATCACCTCGATCGGCATGTGGGACGGGCCCGCGGAGAAGTTGTAGACGCCGAGTCGGGGCGTGGCGGGTGGGGCGGTGAACGCGGTGTGGATCGGTGAACCTGACATGCGGGAAGGGTATGCGGGATCCCGGCGACGCGGTCGGTGGAAACGGGGGATCCGGAGGGGATCCGACCTTCATGGTCGGCGGCGTCCCTGGTTACCCTCCCCGAGGCGTACGGTCGGTCGTCGAAGTACGACGCGGCCCGGGTTCCCCTCTCCGGAGTGTGCCGATGGAGCTGATTCGATACCTGATCGCACCCGTGGCCGGCATCGTGGTCTTCATGTTCGGCCTCATGGCCCTGGAGGCGGTCGGTCACGCGATCTATCCGCCGCCGGCGGAGATCGAAGCGTTGTCGCGGGCGATGGGCGATGCGATGGCGACCGGCGACACCGAGCGGTACCGACGCGTCGAGCAGGAGATGACGCCGGTGCTCTCGGCCTGGCTGGCCGACGCCCCGGTCGGTGCATTGCTCGCGGTGGTGCTCTCCTGGATCGGGGGTGGACTCTTCGGAGCCCTCGTCGCGGCCGCGATCGCACCGGCGGGCAAGTTCTGGTTCGCGCTGATGGTGGGCGCCTTCGACGTGGTCGGCATCGTCATGGTCGTGGGCCAGTTCTCCCATCCGACCTGGATGCCGTTGCTCGGAATCACGGGAACGCTCGCCGCGACGGCGGGCGTCGGCGCGATCCTGGGACGTGTTCGAACCGCACCCGGGACGGGCTCGTGAAGAATCCCCCGGAAGTGTCGGTGACGCTTCCGAGGGACTCGTTCTTCCACGATCGACTGCGAACGCTCAGGCGCTGCTGGGCGGGGGAGTCCACTGCGCGGATCCGAAGCCGAGGATGCACACGAATATCGGGGACAGGAAGATCAGGCCGAGCGTGGTGCCGACGCCCCGACCGAATCGCTCCGCGGTTCCCAGGGACACCAGGATCATGTAGACCAGTCCACCGACGATCGGAATGAGAATCATGAACCCCCACCACCAGGGCTTGCCGGCGACGACCGGAAGCGCGAAGAGGTTCACGATGGGGACCAGCCCGAGGATCCCCGGCATGCCGGCCTTGGCGACCATCTTCCAGCAGCCGATGCAGAAGACGACGAGTATCGCCAGGTAGACGATCGCGAACGTGCCCATGGCGGCCACCTCCGCCTCGGAAATCGGTGGCATCGGGGTCATCGGAGTCGCTGAATCAGTCTGCATTTTCGGTCTCCAGGTGGGTGTAAGACAGGCTTGTCACCATCACTGGCATCGACCACCGGCATGTTTCCGCTCGATTACTTGGAGAAATGCCTCGTCCCGTGCGGCGATATCTGTCATCTTCCGCGGTGGACGGCGGGTGAGGTCGCATGGATTCCCGTTTCGCGGAACTCCTTCATCTCCCTCGCGTAGACGGATCTCCGGGTGCCGTCGGTCTTCGGACGGGCGATCGGCCGGGGATCACGGGGCAGTCACGAGAGGACATCGCATCGTGTCATGTTCAGATCAGCAATCCCCGGGGATTCGTCCCCGTCGTCCGCGATCGACCGCCGCCGGGTTCGCGGCGGTGGTGCTGGCCGGATCGGTCGCCGCGATCGCTGGAGGCGACTGTCCGGCCGACCTCGACGGCTCCGGCGACGTCGGTGGCGGAGACATCGGACTCCTGCTCGCGCAGTGGGGCAGGGGAGGCGGATCCGCGGACCTGAACGGTGACGGTCGGGTCGACGGTGCCGACATCGGCGCCATGCTTGGTGCCTGGGGATGGTGCCCCTGCGAGGAGTCGCTCGAATACCAGCCGATCCACGACGGTTCGGAGCCGCTGGAGCCGGCGCTCGTCGAGGACACTCCGGAGGCGCTGATCACGCGGATCGCCGATCGAGCGAGGGACCGACACGCCCGCGAGGACGTCGTCAACGGCGTCCCCTTCCGCAGTTACGACCACTGGCTCTCCTTCTACTGGGAACAGCGGGTGGCCGAGATCGAGATCGTCGACCGGGCCGCGAAGGGCGGGGAGGGCATCACCTTCAATTTCACCACGCTGGATCGACTGAATCCGGCGGAGTTCCGAACGTTCTACGCATCCGGATTCGCCGGCTACCACAACAACATGTCCGACTTCCTGAACCAGGGAGTCACGCTGGTCTCGATCGAACCCTCGGATCGCCACCCCGGCGAGACCGAATACCGCTACACCGCCGAGATACGGAACAAGTGGCCGGAGCAGACTCCGCTCGAGATCGGGGATCGGATGGAGATCGAGCTCAGCCAGTTCCTCGCCGCACCGAGGAACGGCCGACTCAACTACTACGGCACGGCGCTGCTCTACGTCGTCGGCGAGGGAATCGTCCCGTGGTATGCGAAGGCGAAGGAGGAGGCGGAGACCCCCGCGGAACGCGAGGCGGCGTCCTTCGACTCCCACCCGCTCCCCGAGGAAGCGTGGCTCGGGGGGCGCACGACGCTTCCGTACCAGTACTCCAACGAACCGGATGAACGCTTCAAGCAGATGGCCGGAAACATATCGCACGCGAGCGGTCACGCCTTCACGGTCGGTCGCCGGCTGCACCACACCGATTTCGAGACCGGCGTGCATTCCGAGGACGGCAATCCGATCTTCGCCGAACACGTCGGCAAGGTCGGACCCCGATTCGTGAACACCAGCTGCGTGGCGTGCCACGTCGGGAATGGTCGTGGACTCCCCCCCGAGGTCGGCGGGGCCTACGACGAAGCCGTCGTCCAGGTGGGAATCGATGCGGAGGGGACCCCGCATCCGCTTCTGGGCGAGGTGCTGCAGCCGAGCGCCGGCTCGACGTCGGACGGCGGCGGCGGTGACGGCGGCGGTGGAGACGGCGCGGCGTTCATTCGGGTCGAGGCCGAGGACTACTCGGCGATGAGCGGCGTCCAGACCGAGACCTGCACCGACGAGGGCGGCGGCCTGAACGTCGGTTACATCGACGCCGGCGACTGGATGGCCTACGTGGATCACCCGGTGATGATCCCGACGACCGGCACCTACCTGATCGATTTCCGCGTGGCGAGCGTGCCCGGTGGCGGAACCCTTCGTTTCGAGGCGGTCGGTGGTTCACCGCTCCACGGGATCATCGACATCCCCGCGACCGGCGGATGGCAGTCCTGGACCACCGTCACGCTCGGCGTCCAGCTGACCGCGGGTGAGCATCGATTCGGCATCGGCGCCGCATCCGGCGGATGGAACCTCAACTGGTTCGAGGTCCTCGATCCGGACGGCTTCCAGGGCGGCGGCGACGCCGACCAGTCCGAGGGTCCGATGCTGCTCGCCGGGTGGGATGAGATCCCGGGGACCTACGGCGACGGTACGGCGTACACGCTTCGACGTCCCGTCTACGAGTTCACCGGCCCGGCGCCGGAGTTCTACTCGGTCCGCCTGGCGCCGCAGCTGGTGGGCGTGGGACTGCTCGAGGCCATCGACGAATCGACGTTGCTCGAACTGGCCGACGAGTGCGATCTCGACGAGGACGGAATCTCCGGTCGTCTCCGGACGGTCGAGAATCCCGCCGATCCCGATCAGAGCCGAATCGGCCGGTTCGGCCACCGCGGATCGACCGCGTCGGTGCGCGAACAGATCGCGTATGCGATGAATCGGGACATGGGGGTCGCGAGCGAGGTCTTCCCCGTGCTGGACGGGGACGTCAAGCCTTCACCCGTCGAGATCGCGAACGAGGATCTCGATCTGATGAACCGGTACACCTCGCTGCTCGGAATCGCGGCCCGGCGGGATCTGCTCGATCCGGCCGCGATCGAAGGCGAATCGCTGTTCGCGTCCGCGAACTGCACGGCGTGTCACGTGCCGACGATCGTGACCGGCACGACCCACCCCTACGCGGAACTTCGCGAGCAGACGATCCATCCGTACACGGACATGCTGCTGCACGACATGGGGCCCGGCCTGGCGGACAACATCGGCGACCACGGGGTCGGTGGCGAGGAGTGGCGGACTCCCGCGTTGTGGAACATCGGGTTGACCGAAGGAGTGAGTGGCGGAGAGGCCTATCTCCACGACGGTCGCGCCCGCAGCCTCGAGGAGGCGATCCTCTGGCACGGCGGTGAGGCCGAGGGCTCCCGGGAGGCGTTCCGGAACATGTCCGCCGGCGAACGGGCGTCGATCGTCGCATTCCTGAAGTCGCTCTGAGAATCCGCTTCCACCGATCGCGCGCCGGTGATGGTGCGGACCTGGAACGGACCGTCGCGAGCCGGGCGCCGGTCTCGTCCCGCCCGATCCCGGTTCATCCGACGGTAGGTGGTGCGAAGCCCGGCCGATACTCCCGACCCACGATCGTCCGGGTGGCCTCTTCGTGATTGGTGAACGAATTCGTCGCACGATCCCATGCCAGTTCGACGTTGGGGTAGCGGGCGGCCTTGACCGCCAGCAGGGCCGGCTCCGTGATCCGCACGCCGTCCTTGAAGGGCGTCCAGAGCTTCGTGTCCTTGCCGACGATGTTGTCGACCCATGCGTGCCAGTGGTTGAGTTCGGGGAATTCGGGCAGTCCGGGCATTTCCAGTCCGGGAGTCATCACCCCGTCCCGCCAGATCTCGAGATCGCCTCCGGCGGTCAGCGCCAGCACGCCGCCTTCGCACTGCACGACGGTCATGTTGGAGTCCTTCCACTCGCCCGGCGGAAGACCCAGGGAGGCGCGGGAGACGGTCTGTCCGGAGTCCGCGTAGTGGAGGGGGAAGAATGAATTCGCGAAGCGTGGCGAGTCGACCTCGTAGGTGATGGTCGACAGGCAGGGGTAGGTGTGGAAGGCTTCGGACGGCCGCGGGGCATGGGTCTTCACCGCGATGGGCGACTGGAGTTCGTCGTATCCGTAGAGGATGACGTCGAGCACGTGGACGCCCCAGTCCCCGAGTCCGCCGGTCCCGTAGTCCCACCACGATCTCCACTTCACCGGGAGCATCTCGTCCCGGTAGGGGACCTCCGCGCAGGGACCGAGCCACAGGTCGTAGTCGATGTGGGCCGGACACTCGGCGGGTTCGTGGAGCACGCGGTCGTAGTTGAAGTACGAGCCGGGGTTCGGGGACCCGGTCCACGCGTGGGCGGCGACCGCCGGGCCAAGCACCCCCGACCGGAGGATCTCGACCGCGGCGCGACGCCCCGGATAGTCCATGCGCTGGTTGCCGACCTGCGTGACCAGTTCCGGTCGGGCGTCCATCGCCGCGTCGATCATCGAGAGTTCGTCGAGCTGCTGGACCAGGGGCTTCTGGCCGTAGACGTGCTTGCCGTTCGCGAGGGCGGTCAGCATGATCGGGCCGTGGGTGTGGTCGGGCGTGGACACGATCACCGCATCGAAGCGATCGCCGTGACGATCGAACGCCTCGCGATAGTCCTTGCAGGTGAACGCGTCGGGGTGTCGCGAGCTCGCCTTCTCGATCGCCCGTTCGTCGACGTCGCACAGGCCGACGATCTCGACGGACGGATGCATGGCGACCTGCTTCCGATCGACGCTTCCGATCGTCCCGACCACGCCGATGCTGAGCACGTTCAGGCGTTCGTTGGCCGGCCAACGCCCGACCGTCGAGCGGACGGCCGCGTCGGGGGCGCAACCCGCCGCCTTGAGGAGGACGGCGGTCGCGGCGGATCGCTTGATGAAGTCACGCCGTTGGATCTGCTTTTTCATGATCGGGGCTCCACTCGGGTCTTCGGTTCCGTCCGCCACTCGCCACCTGCTCGAGGCCGATGGTCGTGACGACGACTCGGTCATCGTCGTGTCGACACGTCCAGTCTATGCCGACGGGAAGGTCGTTCGCCTTCGCGGACGCGATGACGCCGGCGGGGAAGCGTGGGCGGTGCTTCGAATCGCGGGTCTGGAAGCGGATCCCGGTCTCATGGGGAGGATGGGATGGACCGGGCGGCGGCGACGATCCGGTCCCCGGCCCGTCTCGCTCCGGCGATGTTCCGCGATACCGGTCCGAGTTCGAGTTCGGCCAGCGGGCCGGAGACGAACACCCCGGGATGCCAGCGAAGGGAAGGATCGACGATCGGATATCCGCATCGTGCGCAGGGCAGCGATGCCGACGCGACGAGGTCGTCGATCATGGATCCGCCCGGACGGCGGTTCGCGAAGCCGGTGGCGAGCAGGATCCGGCCCACGGTCAGGTCCGAGTCGTCGTCGAGCGCGATCCGGAGGCGTTCTCCCCGGTCCTCGAATCCCGTCACCTCGCCCTCGTGCCAGTCGATTCGTCGGCGACTGATCGCTCTTCGGATCGCGCGACCCATCTCCGGCGGCATGGACCCTCGGTGCCGCGCGCCGGTGATCACCGCCCGGCGCCGATCGTGATCGGGTTCCTCGTGGAAGTCCCGGGTGTACTTGGGGCCGAGCCATCCCGGATCGCTGTCGAACTGATGTTCCCGGATCGAGTGTCGCGAGAGCAGATGCACCTCATGGCCCTCCGAGAGGAGTCGGAGCGCCACGTGGCCCGCCGAGATTCCGCCGCCGACCACGAGCACGGTCTCCGGTGTCGTCGGCCATCCGGACGATCCGGTTCCGAACACGTGTCGAACGCGGACGTGGTCGCGGGGGGCCCAGTCCGGCCACTCGGGTCGTTCACCCGCCCCGATCGCCAGCACGACCTGACGCGCGTCGATGTTCCGTCCATCGGACAGGCCGACGCGGACTCCGTCGCGATCCGGCAGGCACGTGACCGCCCTGCTGCGAACGTGCAGGTCGTCGAGCCCAAGGTTCCGGGTCAATTCGGCGCAGTGTGCGTTGAAGAGGGCGAGGCTCGGTCGTTCGAAGGGAGGTGCGAAGAGCCCCGAAGCACGCCGTTTGCGCCTGCCGGCGAATCGCTGGAGGGCGAGCGGGTCCACATCCAGATGATGGACCGAGGGCGAGCGGAGGTGGGTCATCCCGGTCGTGGCGGTGCAGTCGTGCCATCGCTCCAGGAGGCGACTGCTCGGATCGACGATCCGGAGACGATCGGCGGACACGCCCGCATCCGTGATGAGACGGGTGGCGATGTGGACGCCGTGGATTCCACCACCGACGATCAGCCAGTCGAGTTCCAGGTCGGGCGCACCGTGCGGGTCTCGCGGTCGGGCCGGTGACGTCGTCTCGTCAAGTCGTGACGCGGGCATCCAGGTCCGTCGCACAGCAGGGCTTCTGGCATCGGCTCAGACGATGGTTGGTGAGGTGCGCCACGACCAGGATCACTCCGCCGAGGGGCGTCATGAGCAGCCAGACCATGCTCATGAACTCACCGGGCCCCGCCAACGCGATCGCCTCGCCCTGTTCCGGGCAGCACTCGGCGGTGCAGGGCGTCGATTCATCCGAAGCGGGGACCGCCGCGACGGTCATGGTGGTGTCGAACGACGCATCCCCTTCCGAGGCACAGCAGGTCTCGACGCAGGCCGGCTCGGAATCGACCGGGACGATGTTCGCGGGCTCGGCCGCGGCCACGGTCGGCATCCGGGTGTCGTCCGTCGAAGCGGCGCAGCATGAGGCGACGCAGGGTTCTCCCGATTCCTCCGTCGAAGTCCCCACCGCCGGTTCCATCGTGGTCGGTTCCGTTTCGTCGCAGCAGGAGGCGATGCAGGGGGCCGCGGCCGGTGCCGCCGCGACCGTCATCGTCGATTCGGCGGGCATCGCCGACTCGCCGCAAGGCGTGGGGCAGCATTCCTCGGGACCCGCGAACGCCGCGAAGGAGATCAGTCCGAGGCCGCCGAGTCCGATGAGGGCGGGTGCCAGGCGTCGGTGTTGCCGCCAACCGGGGACGAACGCGAGCAGCGCGAGCGCCAGGCAGACCCCGACCATCCACTTGTGGAAGGACGGCTCCGCGAGGAAACCGAGGCCGAGGAGCGGGAGGAATCCGACCACGAACGGCATCGCGGCGCAGTGGATGGCACACAGCACGGATGCGGCGACACCGAGTCCGTCTCGATAGCCCCGGGCATCCGGAATCGTGAAGTCGGAACCGACCGCGGTCATCTGGGACATCTACGACGTTCTCCTCGGTTCCGGTGCTCGGGCCGCCGAGGGGGGCATCGCGGTGGGTGCCGTGGGCCTCGATCGATCCGGTTCATCGGATAAAATTGGCAACGAATTGTCAATAGTAGCGGCGTGCGGACCACTGTCAAGATCCTCGAGCCCTGCTTCTCGGGTCTCCTGGGCGCGTCCCGGGGCCGGGACGGCCTTCGATCCGGAGCGGCATCGGACTGCGTCGGCATCCTTCGTCGACGCCAGGTCCGTTCCGGCGTGACCCGTACCGAGTCCGACGCGGGATGCCGTGAGCGTATTCGTACCCGGTACCTTCGACGATGATGTCGCCGCCGGGATCGCTCGGGTCGTCGGTCCTCCGGATGACGAGCGGGTCTTCCGAGGCCGGCCGAGTCGACGGCCGGGAACCGATCCGATCGCGGGGATGCGACCGTCGGAAGGGACTTCATGAGCACACCACCATCCACCACCGACTCGACGACGCGGATCCCGACGGTGATCCTCAACGGTTTTCTCGGTTCGGGGAAGACCACGCTGCTGAGGAGTCTGCTCGTCCAGTCCCGCCGGACGTCCGTGGATCTCGGCGTCGTCGTCAACGACATGAGCGAGCTGGACGTCGACGGCCAGATCGTCGCTCAGACCGAGCGTTTCGACGAGGGGAGCGACCATTTCCGCTCCATCCACGCCTGCGTCCTGAGCAGCACGAAGGGGATCCATGAACTCGAGGCGGCGCTCGAGGCGATGTCGTCCGACAGTCCCCCGGAGATCGTCGTCATCGAGACCAGCGGCAGCTGCCATCCGATGCCGCTCGTCGAGTTCTTCGCCACGCAACGACGGTTCAAGCTCACCGGACTGCTGACGCTGGTCGACGCCGCGATGATCGGTCAGGATCACGACGCCGGTCGGGGGCTCGTGCCGGCCATGCAGCGAAACGTCCGGAGCGGACGGAGGGACACGACCAACCTGCTGGTCGAGCAGATCCTGTTCTCCAGTCACGTCCTGCTGACCAAGGCCGATCGAATCGGCGACGAGGACCTGCGGACGATCGCCGGCAGCATCCACGAGATCAATCCTTTCGTCCCGGTCATGTCCCTGCCCTGGGGCAACCTCCCCCTCGACGAACTCCGGGCGATGCCCGAGTACGACCACCATCGGATCCAGCCGCTGCTCGAGGAGCTTGCGCCCTGTCTCGAACCGGAGCGGGGTGACGATCGTCCCTACGATCTCGCGACCCGGGTCATCAGGGACGACCGGCCGTTCCACCCGCAACGATTGTGGGACACGTGCACCCGGCATCTCGGGCGACAGATCCATCGAAGCAAGGGGTTCTTCTACCTCTGCAGCCGCGACGACGTCTCGCTGCTCTGGAACCAGGCGGCGGGCGGGATCAACCTCGAACTGGTCTCGTTCTGGCGGGCCGGGATCCTCGAGGACGAGGACAACAATCTGGATGAACAGGAGCGGGAGGGGCTCCGGAAGCGGTTGGCGGCGGAGTCCGGGCGCTTCGGTGATCGTCACTGTCACGTGACGGTCATCGGGGACGAAAGTCAGGTGGACCGTTTCACGGAGGCACTCATGGAGTGCTTCCTGACGGAAGAGGAGATCGTTCGCTGGCGATCGGGCGAGGTGTTTCCCGATCCATGGCCGAAGGACTATGTCGCCAGATCCACCTGAGGAGGACGACCGGATCGCCGGGCCGCAGCCGGAATCACCACCGCCCCGAAGCAGGGCTTCGGGGCGGTGGTGGAATGGGCGATAAAGGACTCGAACCTTCGACCTCTGCCATGTGACGGCAGCGCTCTAGCCAGCTGAGCTAATCGCCCCGTTGCCGCCGGGTCCGGCGGGCCGTCGAGTATAGCGACCGCATGGTTCGCGCCAAGGAAGCCGCGTTCAGGGGTCGGGAAGGATCGCCTTGCGAAGCCATTCCTCGATCCGCAGAGCGACTTCGGCCCGCGCCGCGGCCGGTGCACGGTTGCTCGGGGGATGTGACAACGTGCTCCAGGAAGCGGTGCCACGAGCCCTTCGACGCAATTCGGTCCAGTTCGAGCGGCTGCCACCGTCCCCGGGATCTCCATCGCGCCGGAGTCCCTCCTCGATGACGATCTCGAGCGAGACCGGCTCGATCGCCGCGTGGCCACGGGCGAGGAACGCGAGGATCGTCGCCCGGGCCCTGATCAGGAGGACGTCGATCCCCGAATCCCCGAGCCGGACTTCGTCCTGCCCGCGGAGACGACGGAGCATCTTCCCGCCGCTCGCCCCGACGGCGCCGATCGCGGCGCCCGCGGCACCAAGGGCGGTGAAGCCGCCCATGGAGATGCCGCCCGTCGCGAGGTCGATCATCGCGCCGGCCGCGACGAGCCCGGCGCCGCCACCGGCGGCCCACATCCCGGCGCGTTCGAGACTCGCGGGACTCGCGAAATCGACGCCGCCGAGCGCCTCGGTGATCTCGAGATTCGCGGCCTCGGCCTCCTCACCGGCGAAGCCGAAGCATGCGGCGATGCGGTCCCGGGCCTCGATCTCCCGGGTTCGCAGGTCGTCGAGGAGCGCGGCCGTGGCGGCCCGGAATGCCGCGGTCTTCGCGGCTTCGTCCCGAGGCGCCGGATCGGTGACCCGGACCGCGGCGGCGGCATCGACGAGCAGGTCGGCGGCGGCGGCGGATGCGGCGGCCACGGCATCGAGGCGTTCACGACGTCGGAGTTCGATCCAGCGGTCGATTGCCTCGGCGTGTTCGGGTGAGAGGGTTCGAACGGCATCGAGCAGGCGACGTTCACCCGCATCGTCGTACACGACCGCATCGAAGGCCACCGTGGCGTGAAGCCCCTGTCTTGCGCAAGCCTCCCGCCATCGAGCGGCATCGGCTTCGGGGCGGGCGACGAAGTTCAGGATCGGGACCACGGGACGCGCGGTCGCGACGAGGGCGTGGAGTTCGTCGAGATGTCTCGGTCTCGGTTCCTCGCGGGCGTCGATCACGTAGAGGAGCACCGATGCCTCGGTGGTCGCCCGGAGGGCTTCGGCCTCGAGCGCGAGCTCGCCCTCGGGACCGGCGTCGTCGGATTCGAGGAATCGGTCGAGCAGCGTCCGGGGGTCTTCGTGCCGCTCGATCCGCGCGCCTTCGATCGCGTCGCGAAGCCGTGCCGACTCCTCGAGGCCGGGCGTGTCGACCACCCGCGCGATCACGCCCAGATCGTCCAGGATCTCACCGACCTCGTTCACGCGAGTGGTGCCGCCGCGTGGACTCACGGTGCCGAAGTCACGACGACGGAGCAGGGTCTGGAGCAGTGAGGTCTTGCCGGTGTTGGCGTGGCCCACCACCGCGACGCGAAGCGGCGTGTTCATGACGTCGACTCCATGCGGGCCGCGATGCGGCCACGAGCGGCGGCGAGCCAGCGACGGGCGTCGTCGGCGTCGGCGAGTCGCGGCGGACCCTTGTCGGGCGCGAGCGTTTCAAGGAGGATCGCCGTCCGGGACTCGTCGCCGCCCTGTGACCACCAGAGGACCGCTGCGGCGGCAAGGGCGAGGATGGCGGTCCCCAGGTCGGTGCCGTCCGGGGTGTCGGTGTTCTTCGGGGACTCGACCGGATCGGCGTCGGGACGGGCGAGGGAGACGAGACCCGCGATGCCGGCCCCGGTCCCGGCCCATGCCGGCATTGCGAGCAGGGCGGCCGGGGCGACCACGGCCGCGGCGGCACACGCCGCGACGCCGAGCATCCCACCGACCCCGATCCAGGCGGCCTTCGAGCGGAGCGTCGCCGGGATTCCTCCGAGTCCGATCTCGCGCAGGGCTTCGAGGCGTTCCGAGACCGAAGCGGAATCCAGCGTGGTCAGGCCCGCGAGTCGCTCCTGCCAGTGGATGACGTCGCCGAGGCCGCTCCCGAGTTCGGCGGCGATGTCGGTCATGCATCGAGCGACCGCCTCGTCGGCGGGGAGCGGCGTGGTTCCCTCGAGATTCCGACCGATGATCGCGAACGCGCCGTCGAGATCCGCGATCTCCAGCGACGTCGTCCGCGGCTGCTCGGCATCGGATCCGGACGATGCGCCAGCGATCGCCCTTTCAAGCAGCACGGAACTCCCGGTGGTGAGCTTGCCCAGGTCGCACTCGAGGAGTTCGATCCCGAGTTCCCCGGCGAGTCGTCTCCAGTCCTCGAGCCGGATGGCCGCGGACGCCTGCGATTCGGCATCGCGAAGCCGGTCGCCACCGTCGAGGACCAGCAGAGGGGGATTCGACGAACGCGTCGCGATTCCTGCGAGTCGACGTCTGATTCCCCGGTCGGGCGTCGCCGGCGCCCAGGCCAGGATCGCCATGCGGGCCGGCCGTCGACCGGCGTCGCCTTCGACGACGTCGTGGTGGCTCGCATCGTCATCGCCGAGATCGTCGAGGCCCGCGAGCGGCGCGGGAATCGGGGCCGCATCGGCGGGACGTTCGACGCGTACCAGGTGGGTGCAGCCTCGCCGTTCGGCGTTCGCCGATTCGACGGTCGGCGGGGGAGTCGGCGGCACCGGGTTCCGCCGAACGGTCGTCGCGGTGGTCTCCGGGGGTCGCCACCGAGTCGCGCGGCGATGTCCGATCGCCGCGTTGAGAATGGTCCAGGCGAGCATGGGAATCAGCAGGTAGGCGGTGATCCCGACCGTGAGGAACGTGATCCACGACCGACGGGCGAGGAGTGCCGCGGGATCGTCGGCGGGCGCGGTCGGCGGGGCGGCCACGGGTTCGAGCTCGGCTCCGTCGACGATGAAGCCGATGGGCGTGGCGGTGATCCGGACCACCGCCTCCCCGACTTCCGGTGGCAGCCAGGAACTCTCCCAGCCGAATCCGAAGGCGACCCGTGCGGTCGCGAACCAGATCGCGAGGATCGCGAAGGCGGCGTAGGTCGTCCAGAGCACGCCGGTTCCCGCCGCCGCGAGCGAGCGTCCGGAACCGACCGCGAGCATCTCGCCGATCCGGCGCCCCACCGCCCGGGAGAGCGTTTCGTGACCGACGCCGATGAAGCGGATCAGTCCCGCGGGGACCAGCCGCCCGAGCCAGGGGGTCACTCGACGACGAAGGGCCAGCAGGATCAGCGTCCGGGCGAGCACGAGACACCACGGGACGCCGACGACGAGGGCCAGCATCGCCGGGGCGTGGATTCGCGACTCCGCGGGATCGAGCAGTTCGCCCGCGGCGGTCCACCCCGCGAACGCGCCCGCCATGCCCAGGGCTGCGAAGGCGAGGCTCGCGCCGAGCATGCCGCGGTCCACCATGCCGCGGGCCTCCGCGAGCGCTTCCGGGTCCTCCGTGCGGCCGATGTCGTCCACCGCGAGCATCGCGACGCGGCTTCGCCAGTCACGTGATTCGGTGCGGGTGGTCGGACGGGCGGATCTGCTCACGAGTTGCTTCCGGATCTCCGAGGGAACACGATCGAGGCGTCTGGTCGACGCGGGATGCCTTCGGGGGAAAGAAGACGCCGCCGCGAAGAGTCGCGACGGCGCAGTCGATGTCGACGATCCGGCGGGATCGAAGTCTCGATGGCGGCGTCAGTCGGCCTGCTCTCGCTTCGAGGATTCGGCCTCGTACGGGCTCTTCTCGCCGCCCGTGCTCGGGTCGTGGTGGCTCGCGTAGTTCGCGGACTGGTCGAGCTGGGCCGGGGACGAGTCGCCGCGTTCGGCTTCGGACTCGATCTCCTCGCCGATGCCCTTGATGCCCCGCTTGAACTCGACGATGCTCGATCCCAGCGAGCGGCCGATCTCGGGCAGTCGACGACCGAAGACCAGCAGTCCGATGATCAGGACGACGGCCCACTCCCAGCCGCCGGGCATGCCGAACAGGCCGAGGAAGAGGTGGGATGGACTGGCGACTGGCATGGGTGACTCCATCACTGGGACTGGAAGGATCGCTCCGACGATTGTACCCGAGCGGACGGGACCGACGCATGCCGCGATGCATCGAAGCGATTCGATCGGCACGCGTTCGAGGCGTCCGACGTGGAAAACGCCCGATATTCGGACGCTCCGTCCGACGTCCGGTCCGATCGATCAGGAGAGTTCCGGGTGACGCGGACGAGGAATCCCCTCGAGTGGACTGCCGCGGCCGATTCGGGTCAGGCGATTCCACGGGTTTTCGGCGCGAAGGAGGGCATCGACGATCGCGGTGGTGGTGGATGCCGCGACGAGATCGAGGCCGTCCGGAGAGAGGGCGAGGCCGTCGGTGGCGAGATGATCCGCCCCGTCGGGGCATCGATCGATGACGCGGTCCCAGCGGTCCACCAGGACGTCGCGCCGCTGGCCGACCTCCCGGATCACGACGTTCAGGCGATCGAGGTCGTCGTCCCGGATGTCCTCCTGGAGGTCGTCACGCACCGGGGGCGCGGTCGCCAGCACCACGTCGGTGTCCGCCGACTGCTTGGCGGCGTCCACGATCCGATTGAGATCGCGGCGAATGTCGGCCAGGCGCCGGGCGGGGTGACTGGTGCCGTCCGGTTCGAAAGATCTTCGGAGGTCGTTCCGGCCGACGGCGACGTGGGCCACGTGGGGCCGGAACGTCTGCAGCAGTTCGCTCATCGCGTCGGCGACCGATTCGAGCCCCGGGAAGGGACGGTCGCAGCCCACGACCGCGGGTCGGAACGGGACATCGGCCGCCTCGAGGCGGTCGACCATCCGGACCCGCATCGATCTTCCGGTCTCGTCACCGATCAGGAGGACGAGTCGTTGGTCTTCGTTTCGTTCATCGTGCACGTCAGGATTGTAGTTGGGCCTCTCCGCGAGGCGAGCGCTTTCCGAGCGAGTGTGGATCCGGGACGTCGAACACCGATTCCGCTACCGTTTCGGCATGCTGATCTCGAAACCCTCGTGCAATGCCCGCCGCTGGCCCCTCGCCCTGCTCGCCGCCACGGTCTTCACGTTCGCCGGGTCCGGATGCGCCCCGGACGCCTCCTCCAAGCCCGAATACGACCGTCCGCTTCCCGCCGGGGGCCGGGCGCTGCGGCCGGTGCCTTCAGGCGCGATGCCCGACCTCGAGAAGGCCTGGCAGCGGCGAGACACGGGCCTGCTCGATGCGCTGGATCGCAGCATCGCGTGGTTCGAGATGCCGAGCTCGCGTCGGCGTTATCCCTACGCGACCACCGACGGCGAGATCACCCACGAGGCGGCCCAGCGGTCGGTGATGCGCTTCCGTGGAATCCTCGAGACCTCCTCGAACTCCGAGGATTTTCGTCGACGCATTCTCGACGAGTTCCGAGTCTACGAATCGGTCGGTTGGAACGGCGGCGGCTCGGTCCTGTTCACCGGTTACTACGCGCCGGACTTCGACGCGAGCCTGACCAGGACGGATCGCTTCGCGCATCCCCTCTACGAGCGTCCCGCCGATCTCATCACCGATCCCGTCGACGGCACGCCGATCGGCCGCAGGATGCCGGACGGATCGATCGAGCGGTACCCGGTCCGTGCCGAGATCATGGAGAGCGGAATGCACGCCGGCACGGAGGTGGCCTGGCTCGAGTCACCGCTCGACGTCTATGTCGTCCAGGTCAACGGGAGCGCCCGCCTGAACCTCTCCGACGGGACCGTGCTCTACGTCGGGTACGCGGGGAAGACCGACCGTCGCTACACCGGTCTCGGGGCGAAACTGGTGACCGACGGCCACATCCCGAAGGGTGGTCTCAGCCTTCCGGCGATCTACGAACTCCACGCATCGAATCCCGAAGTCGTCGAAGTCGCGATGCTCGCCAACGAGAACTTCGTCTACTTCCAGCCCTACGACGGCGGCGGCTGGCCCTCGGGCAGCCTCGGCTTCAAGGTGAACCCGCGAGCCACCCTCGCCACCGACAAGGACGTCTATCCACCGGGAACGGTCTGTCTCGTGGACACCGAAGGCGTCAACGTCTCCGGGGTGAAGACGCCGTTCCTCCGATTCATGGTCGACCAGGACACCGGCGGCGGGATTCGAGCCCCCGGCCGGGCCGACATCTACATGGGTGAGGGCGACCGGGCGGAGACGCTCGCGGGTGGGCAGTACGCCGAGGGGCGTCTCTACTACCTGTTCCTCCGGTGAGCCGAATCCTCGGCCGACACGCGGGAATCACCCGTGCGAGGCGTCTTCGACCGTCTGCGGGCTCGATTCCAGGCGGATCCACTGTCCGCGCGAGACCCGTTCGAAGTCGGGGAACTTCGCCAGAGTGCTCGAGACCTGGACCTGCAGGGACTTCGTGCCCCGGTGCAGTCCGCGGTCGACGAGCGCTTCCGCGATCTCGACCGGTCGCATCGGCTCCATCCCCAGCACCTCGGCGATCTTCGTTCGCATCGTGACGCGGCCGGAGGTGCGCTTCGACGCGGGCGCGGATCGCGGGACGCGTACGGCGCGGAAGGTTGATGGCGTATCCCCGTCGATCCGTTCCAGCGCTTCGATCTGCGACTCGACCATCTCGAGATCGGTCCGGAGCTGCTCGCGTCGTGCGATGAGCTTCGGAAGCGCGGCTCGGCGTCGTCGAAGCTCGGCGGCGAGTTCGTCCAACGGTGCCTGGGCGAGCGGGTGGTTGGTATTTGCGGACACGAGAAGAACTCCTTCGTTACTCAACCGTCGGCGAGCACGTTTGAAAGCAGTCCGTCCTTCAAAATCTGCGACTGGATTTGTTAGTCCGGTGACGAGGGACGAATGAACCTTGATGCATGAATGTACCAACCTAAAACTTACAAACGCAGGTGTTAGGGAAAATTCTCGAATGTTCTGGGCCGACGCCCGGCATCGATCGGGTCACCAGGCGTTGCAAGGTGGTGACTGGCGTTGCACGGCGGTGCCGCCGG